>Ga0065711_1038229_pt1 | contig 19004 bp, 10 predicted proteins | sample Hoacrofraction12_FD_59098 | JGI IMG/M metagenome (GOLD analysis project Ga0065711, IMG submission 59098) | Hoatzin crop microbial communities from Cojedes, Venezuela - Epithelial fraction 12 v2 (version 2) | ecosystem: Host-associated > Birds > Digestive system > Esophagus > Crop | place... | reverse complement strand
CATTGATAAAGATATTAAACAAGACCGGACCCAACACTGAGCCCTGGGGAACACCACTCGTGACGGGCCGCCAGCTGGATTTAACTCCATTCACCACCACTCTCTGCACTCGGCCGTTCAGCCAGTTCTTTATCCAGCGAAGAGTACACCCATCCAAACCATGGGCAGCTGGTTTCTCTAGGAGTATACTGTGGGGAACAGTGTCAAAGGCCTTACTAGAGCCCAGGCAGACAACACCCACAGCCTTTCCCTCATCCACTAGGCAGGTCACCTGGTCATAGAAGGAGGTCAGGTTGGTCAAGCAGGACCTGCCGTTCATGAGCCCATGCTGGCTGGGCCTGATCCCCTGGTTGTCCTTCACATGCCCAGTGAGTGCACACAGGATGAGTTGCTCCAAAATCTTCCCCGGCACCGAGGGCAGGCTAACAGGCCTGTAGTTCCCGGGATTCTCCTTCTGGCCCTTCTTGTAGATGGGTGTTACATTGGTGAGCCTCCAGTCATCTGGGACCTCCCTGTTAGCCAGGACTGCTGACAGACGATGGAGAGTGGCTTGGCCAGCTCCTCCCCCAGTTCCCTCAGCGGTCTCGGGTGGATCCCATCCAGCCCCATAGACTTGCAGGTGGCGTAGCAAGTCGTTAACTGCTTCCTCCTGTGTTATGGGAGGTTTATTCTGCTCTCCTTCCCTATCTTCCAGCACTGGGGCTGACTATCCTGGGAATAACAAGCCTGACTATTAAAGACTGAGGCGAAGAAGGCATTAAGTACCTCAGCCTTTTCCTCATTTTTGTTGACAATATTCCCCCTCACATCCAATAAGGGATGGAGACTCTCCTTGGCCCTCTTTTTGTTGTTGGTGTATTTGTAGAAACATATTTTGTTGTCCCTTACGACAGTGGCCAGCCTGAGTTCTAGCTGGGCTTTTGCCTTTCTAATTTCCTCTCTGCATGGCCTAAGGAGACCCCTGTACTCCTCTTGATGTTACTAAAGTGAGAAGGGTCTGTTATTGTTTTCTGTACTGGTACCATAATTTTATTTTCTCTAATTTGATCTCTGTTCTTGAGCTCATCTCATCCAGAAACTAGGAAGGACCTGGTGTTTTTCTGAGGTACTGCAAATGTACTGAAATCAAAAGAGTAAATATGTCTTGGCCTTTAGCAAAGTGAAATATTTAATTTTTCCCTTATTTTTTATGTGCTTTTCAAAAGAGAACAGGAATTTACAAGGGATTTCTGAAGATACCAGAAACAGAAATGAGAACTGAATGAATTTAGATGCTACTTTTCTAAAATGTAAAGTGCTTGTAAGGTGATGAGACACAACAGAGAAGGAAAGAGAAACAGAAAAGAAGCACAGAGACATCAAATAGTTGCCCTAAAAGCTGTGGGGAAGAAACAACAAATCAAAACTAAAGTTTTTAAGTAACATTATCAGAAAAAAAGTAATTTTTGTGAGCAGAAGAGGAATGTCTTGGTATGCTATAGAAATATAAAATTAAATGCTGCTAAAATGAAAAAAAAACCCAAAACCAACTAAGACAACATAACATTATGTTTAGATAAGTTTTTAGTTGAAAAATGAAAATACATTTCAAAGTGAATTACAGAAGGAAAACATTTGGGAAAGAATCCTTAATTCTTTGTGTGGGATGTGATTAATGGCATTCTACTGATAGTGAAGGGGGTACTCAATGGGTCATAGAATTAATAGTGGAAAATTATTAAAACATCTAAAAGCCTTTGTTTCATATCAGTTGAAAATGTTTTGGGGTTTTTCCTCCTTTTTATTTTGTTTTTAAGTAAAAGTTCTTATTTTTTTTGCATTCCAGTGTAAAAAGTGTTGTACACAGCTAATTAACTTTGAAAAAAACTCATTTGTGGAAACATCCTTAATACTTAGTTATTTAAGAACAGCTTGTTTGTGAATTGAACATCTTGTTTGCTAATACTGGGATGGCATTAAATGACATGAAACTGAAATTGCTTTTCATCTCAAAATCTAAGAGTTTCTTGTGCCTGGAATGGGGCAGCATGTTCTGTCAAAGGTTCATCTTCTACAACTGTACAAAAAAATGTTTTGCTGAAGTTCAAGAGATCTTGGAAGGATCAAATGACATTACTACTAGAGGCAGAGGAATCATATTCTTTAGATCCACTTCCACTAATTCTCATTCTGCACTATATCTCACTTAGTTTAGAAAAAACTTGAACTCCTACTGTGTTTTAAACCTGGCTGACTTGTTTCCCATTCAGGAGCTCATCTCCCTTGCTCACCTACTGCTATCTTTTTCTCAGCCTTTTTGACTTTCATTGGTTTCTCTCTTACCAGATGGATGGTTTACTTGACACTAATAGCAAGATCTACTCTTCCAAGAGGACACCTCCTCCTTGACATAGTCTTTCTCTCTTACCTTCAGAACCTGTATGTCCTATGAGTGTTCAGGCATTCTTTCTCTTCTAATACTGACTTCCATCTTTCAGGAAAGGAAGAAGAGTTTCTACTGTTATGGGTAATTAAAGATTGCTATTATCTAATCCCTTCTAGTGTTGGAATCCCAGATCCTTAGCCCAGAAAGACATTTGCTGCAATGAAAACTTTCCATAAATGAATAAAAGCTGCTGGGTAAAAGTGAGGGAATATAAGCATGTTGCAGACCTGTTGAACAAGCAAATAATTTTTCATTTTGTTCAAATGCAAAGAGAAACTCCATGCCCATACGTAATGGGCAGTCATTTTTAGATATGTATTTCTCTGATTTGGAATAGTACTTCAATTTTTTTAAAAGCTTAAAATGTTCTCTGCTACATATTTATTACAAGGGCAGATGACATAGCCTGAAATTAATACACATGTTATAGGTGACAGATTTACTTAATATTGCTGATATAAAAATCCATTCAGCAGTTTCAGGATCACAGTTTATTAACCTTGCTTTTGGCACGCTGAGATAGAGCAGTGCAATATGTCATTCATCTTAAATGAAGTGAGTTGAACCCATAAGTCTGGAAAGCCATTGCATATCAGAGAGAAGGTAATTTTTTGTGAGGAATTGTTTATGATTGTGTCACTTGTCAGGAGTTGAGAAATAATTATTTAAAATTGCTTTGTTAGACTACATACATGTTTAGTGAAATTTTGCTCTGCCAATGGAAATATATCTGAAACACATTTGGCTATAGTGTTCAATATTTCAGTATAACTGCAGAAAAAGTTTAGTTGTACACAGTTTTAAAACAAATAATTTTAAAGAAATATTTTTTTAGTTTCTGTGTAGTCTTCTAAATTAGATACTTAAGTAAGGAGTCTAGGTTGTTTATAATGAAGGAGTAGATCTGAGCTCTGTATAGAGGTACTCTGAATCACCTTTAGAGCCTTATTGACCATATTAGTTCAACTATTCAAATCAGTTTGTCTGAAAGTCTCCTCTCCCCTTCTACTTCCTTTCCCTTTCCTGCTATTGCCTAATAACACCTTTATGTTCCTTAAGCCATTGTTTTTTCCCCTTACCCTTGGTATAATTCACCTATTTTACCAAAGATTCTTCCTTTATAACCTTTTACAATAAAAGCAGGTAAAGACTAAAGGGATTAAATCTTTTTAACACACATCTTTCAATATTCAATGAGTTTGCTGAAGGGCAAGCTGTTCTGGCCCGTTGGGTTAATACTGCAGTAATACCTTGTGGGCAGAAAGGAAAATAAAAGAATGTAATGTTTAAAACCAATTAGTAAAGCATAAATTTTATCAGCATCTGTCAAACAGCTACTCTCTTTTTGACATCTGTGAAGGTACTAGTTGTTTTCAGACAAGGTGATGACTGAGGAAACACATACAAATGTATGCTGGGAGTGTTGATATCCACCCAGTTTCAGGCTATCTGTTACAAAAGCTTCATACCTAGCTAAGAACAGAGAAAACAAATAAGCTTTTCCACTCAGGATGTTTATTTTAAGGTAAAAGAATGACCAGGACATGACAGTGTAAAAATAAGCATAGTCTGTTCTATTTGTGTAAAAAAGACACACTGTTAAAATGAAAAGGGAAAAAAAAAATGGTTTAAGTAGCAAATACAAAACTTATTATGGCATTTTTTTGGTCAGAAGATGAAGGCAAAATAAAAAATGCAGTGAAGAGAAAGTGGCAATTAATAGTCAAGATTAAAAGTGTCATAGAAGAACAGCTGCAGTTTGTTGGAAGTTCATATAGGTGATATTGGTTAGGTTCAGTAACACAGAATTACAGTAACCTATGCCTGGATCTATTGGAGGTATTATGGATGTCATTTTCAATGAAATTCTTCCAGAGATGCATGTGTAATATTCATGCTTTCTTTCGTAAAACACATTTTTTCAGTCTTGGTAAAATAGTGGTGAAATATTTTCTTTATCTTGTGAAAACAACCTGGTACTCAAGAAAAGAACCAGCTATTATTAAAATAAGCATGTAGAAAGAGACTGTAAATAGGGACTTCTAGGGGCTATGGCAAATTCTCCCAGCTGTTGAAATACTGCTTCTATTAACTTCAAGTGATTACTATCACTGCGCAAAACAAAGCAATCCTAAATGACTTGGATTTCTACAGATTGTGCTCTCTTTTCCTGTTTAACCTCTGTTGAGGAAATGCTTTAATATTGAGGAAAAATAGGGCTTACAGAAAGGACAGGACAAGAAATTGAATCAAGTCAGGTAGACACTAAGAGAAACGGTGTTCTCTAAGTGCAAATGAGATATTTTGTTACAATTAATAATAAGATGAGCAACTTCCACAGTTTATGTGAACTAGTCTTTTCTGAGGGCAAAAAAAAAGAATAGTGACACAAGGAAATGCCCAGTCTCTAGGCTTTACAAACATACTTGTTAAGCCAGCCACAAACTAGTACCCCAAAACGAATACCTAAAGCAATGATATGCACAATCTGTGCGTCTGACTGGGATCAGCACGCTTGGCTACTGCAGTAACTGAGCTGAAGTCTATTACCAAGCACCTGCCTTGGGTTTCTGTGCTTGTGGGGGGTCTCCACTCCCCGTAGCGACTACACTGCTGGCTAGGGGTCAGGAGCCTTACCATCCTGCCTGCCTGCAAGGTACCTCATGTGCTGGTCTTGCTTTTTTCCCTGGCAACAATACCCAGGTAACAGAACTACACTGCAAGGAAAGTTTGCAGCTTGTGTTGCCAAGGAGGAAGGAGTAAGGAATTTTAATGCACTTTATATTACTGTTACGTGCATCTATTTACGACGAGGAACTCTGAAACATCAGCAGGGGTGGCTGAGTGTGTTGTTTCCAATTAGAAACTGTTATTTTTTACTGAATGCATAAACCTTTCCAAATGACTGAAGCCTTTCCCATGTTTCTCCCTTACTGTCTCTGTGAACAAGAAACAGATAGTAAGAAGACAGGGTAGCAATGCATTCACGCTGTATTTATGCAGGGGAATAATGAAGGCAGAAGTTCAGAGAACAGAAAGCCCCACACCAGAACAGGGCTGACTGCCCTTGTCCTGCAGTTTAAAACAGAAAAATGACCCAAGGGCTCAATTTTGCAGTGCTGCCTTATTCAATAATAACAAGAGATGACTCCAGCAGTCTTACTAATAGACTCCAGCAGTTTCCAGCCTCAAAGGACAAACAGAAGGCAAGGGTAGATATACCTGGGGAGAAGGGGACACCTAAAATTAGGGCCTTTAGCCTCCTCTGCCAGTCAACAGGAGTGGCCGTGCCTTGCTGCTAGCCCCAGGTGCTCTTTCTTTTCCAGTCAGGTAAAACCACTGTATTCCTTTGAGAAGGGAGGTAGGATTTTGTTAAAGGAGAGAGCTAGTTTTGGCTTAGTAAGTTAAAATAATTGTTAAGCTCTTGTCTTCTAAACACACCAGTTTGGGAAAATGAATCATCTACAAAGTAAAAATGAAACGGATAAGGCAACATCACAAAAGACAACGATTTCATTAAACCAGGGAAAAGCCAGCAGTGTTATTCAAGATTAATATTGTTGAAAACTGAATTCAGTCTGCAATGAACTGTGAATTCTAACTGTAATAATTTCAGTTGGGTTACAGTTTCTAATCAAATTGAATAATGACTTTTTTTAGAAAATGGACAGAAAAGAGGAATGCATTTTAATTGTTAATAAGCTGGTTTATCTGATGATCCCAGTCATTTTTACTTTTTTATTTCCCTTGCTAAGTATTTTTTGATTGAGACTGTACAAAAATGTGAAATTCTGTAGTGTTTCATTGCTGAAAAGGAGAAAAATGAGTGGGTTGAATGTACTGTCCTAACTGAAACTAAGCAATGTGATAAATTTTCTGGTTGGATAGATACGTTTTTGTTGTTTGTGGTTTTTTTTTTTTTTTAAGATTTATAAATATTTAGGTTTTCTTAAAGGAAAAAAGTAAACTTTCTGTAATGTCAATATTCTTTGAGTTTTAGGAACTTTTTGCTCTTTTCTTATAATCTGAAATGGTTTGATTCAGGCAGTGTGAATTTGCTATAACTTCTAATCATTGTAAATATACATTACCATTGAATTTATTTTTTCCCAGCTGTATTTTTAGATCAGTTAAAGACCCATTATACGGCGCATTAAGAGACAATTGAAGCTCTCTGTTACCAGAGAGGTTGAATATCCTCAGTAACACTGCAAAGCTAGTTTGCAAGAGATCCTTTCAGCTGAGGAGGGAAGGTGGAAAGCTCTTTGTGTGTGTGCCGGTTAGATTGAGCCAAACAAAAAAATCAAGGGAGTTGATCTGAGATGTGAATTTAGCTCAATGCGTTCCAGATTCACAACATAAATACAGTGGAGTGTGGTGTATCTTGGCCTAAAACTGCAAGCTATCCCCCCACAGCATGGAAAAGATGAGGAGCAACTTGAAAATCTTAGCAGGAAAATGTGTGGGAGTACCGAGAAGGTTCGAGGGAAACAGCGTGCAGTAGAGGGAAGAGAGTGCAGAAGGATAAAATTGTCATTACACTTTCCTTCTGTCATCAGTGTCACCTCCCTGAGTCCCTGCTGTCGCATGACACAGCCAGCTGTTGGTTCGAAGCAGTGATTTCACAGGTAGCAGGAGTTTCTAGGCAAGAGATGTTCTTGCCTAAGAAATGGGAATAGTGTCTTTTCTGCCAAAATACAATGTTGGAATAAGGTTATTGCAGAGATGAAAGGAAAACATGCATGTCTTACCGTTGGCCAACACTTTCAACAGATGCTTTAGCAACAGGCCAGAATATGTGAAAGATTGTACAGAAAGCTGAGTTTCTGAGACATTTTTGCACGGAAGTGGGATTTGAAAAGTGAAGTGAGAAAATAAATAAAATTAGACAAGGACGGATGGGCTGTGCTACAGGTGGGAATCTGTCAATCTATCAGCATTGACCCAGTAAATACCATGTGTTCAGGACTACTCATTATAAACTATGAGTGTTTACTTTAATGAATGTCAAATATCTGCCTAGGGCATAAAGTATAACTGAATTTTGAATGGAGAGATTATGTTATCTTTGTGTAGATTAATGATAATTTTATTCTGCAAAGAGTTAGATTGATTTCGGTGGCATTTCATCTCCAGAGCAGGTGAAATGTGTATTTTCCTTTAGTCTAGTAGAGCTATTTTTTATCATCATGCTGTAAAGAAATGTTATAATTAAAATATGGGTAAAATTGCAGTCTGCTTTGATTTAAATTAAATCAATATTTATTGACACTAAATTAATCTGAATTTTACTACTTTTAATAGGAAGTAAGTGTTAAAGGTGATGCTTGTGTCAATGTAACTATATTGTTTCAAATTCAAAGATTTGATTACGTTAGGTTATACCTTTCAAGAGTCTACCTTTAGTTAAGACAGAGCAAATGGGAGAAAGGACTTTTGCTCCTGGTCTTGTATCTAATCTTAGACATCATTAATAGTTTGGTTTTTTAATATGCTTTACTTAATATCTTATCAAATATCCTGCTAGCATTCTGGCAGGCAGAAGGTTAGCTCCAGTTCTATCAAGACGCTTATCGAAATTCAAATAAAAGCTTTGTCTGCTTGTTTCGTGAAGGTGATGATTTTGCTGGAAACAACTTATTACTTTCAAAAGCACCAAACTGGAATATCTTCTGCTTTGTCCATCCTGGTGTGGCTTGGGCTAAATGGTTGTTGTAGCTGATGAAGAGCACCTTCCTTCTGCCAAGGGCAATGTCCTGAGCACAGAGGCATTTCTAGGCACAGGCAGAGACATTAGATAATCACCACCATGTTCCTGAGGTTACCTGCTGCTGAATCCTGCTAGGATTTTTAGGGCTGCAATTCTGAGCAGCAGTGCCTGAAGTGAGATTTAACTGCAATTCTAGTAACACAGTAGCTGCACTGGCAACCAGTGAGCAATTCATAGAGTGAAATTGCACTGAGGAGCCAGTGCCTACGCTGGATGCACTGTACACAGTCTAGCTCTAGACTGATAAACTGGTCTGAACACCCATCACCGCTTCTAGGTGTGCTTCTGAGCTCACCTTCCAGTTTAGTTTCTTCTGAAGGGAATGCAGCTCACACATGCTGAGATTGCAAACTGAAACCAAGAATGGTAGGTGGGTACAGCTGGGAGATGAGCTTCAAAACTGAAACCCTTATTTGAATTAAATGTTAAATAGAGGTGCACTAAATACTTTATTTTTATCTCCTGTTGCTTTTCAAAGAATGTAAGGACCCTTCTGCTGCAAGAAGTATGCTTGTGGGACATGATCCCTAGGCTTACAGTGGAGTACTTATGTTTGCATGATAGCTGATGCTATTGCCTTGCATGTTAGGAAACACATTATCTTTCCACAAACGATTTGCTTTTGTTTTAGGTTCAGTTTGCATGTGTAAAGTCATATGGATTTATCAGGTCAAAATATGCAGGTGGTGGGGAAACAAACTTTAGCCTTTTTTCCTTTCCTCATCTTCCTTTCCTGCACCACAACCTTGAAAACTCCTTTTTCTTCTTAGCAAATTTTGTTTTACTTCTGCCACTAATCATTGCAATAAGTTTGTTCTTGGCCAAATGAGGAATGATTTACCTTAGGATATTTTTCATTTTGTTTTGAGTTTTGGGGATTAGACATAAATCAATGAAACCCCTTTTCTTAGACTGCACCAGCTGGCAGACGTCAGCTTCACTACCAAACAGTCTTCCCAGTCATTCATGGTGAAATAAACTTTTGCATGGCATCTGCTTCATTTGGGGTGTACTTTCCTACTACTACCATACAAAGCAGAAACATGCAAGTAAAAATGACATAACATCAGATCCTATGTGTACTTCGTTAACTTGTTCTTACTTCATTGTGCGAAAGGAACAATTATTTCTCTTACAAAGAGATGGCAGACCAATGTTGTCCTGGTTGAAAAAGAACCACTTGTAATAATTGGGATAAAAATTTGAACTATTTTTAAGTGTTACTGAACTGTATGTGTAAGTCCCTTTGCTTTAAATCAAGACAAAACCATAAGCTTTCTCAGGAGCAACTTGTGATCCCCAGATTGAGAAGCTTGATCTGGCTGATCGCTGTTTCAGGTGCAAAGTTCTTATGTAGTCTGCATGAATGCAGATGTTTGTGGTCACTGAAGTCCACCTTGTGACAGGAGAAAATACCTCAAAGGCCCCGGCTTTTGATGTGTCTGACAACTAACTGTGAATAGAAAAGTTCTCTTTAAGAGAGAGAAATGCTTGTCCTTAATCACTGTAGGCACATAGCTCCACAGTATGTTAAATACACTCAGATAAAGTGAAATTATGGGGACTCAGCTTGTTTTTGTTCTCTTTAAGAGGTTAGAAATGATACAGGATTTTGGAACAAAAACAAGACAAGAAAACAGAATTATTCATTAATGATTAATTAACCCTGTGAGCAGCAACAAAACCTTTCATAAGCCAAATTCTGCTCTTCTTTGCGCAAGCCCTCAGCTAAGAGATGGGAAATCTCATGGAAGGATGCAGGATTTGTTGAGAATTTGCAGGCTAAAGTCTCATTTGTTGAATCCTGTGGGCTGTATTGAGACTTGTCAAGTTTTTATGATATGCCATAAATTGAATATACAGTAATGGATAGCTTTTCTATTTTAGTCACAGAAAATCTGTTGTTCATTGCCATGAACTTGCAAAAACTGCTGAAGCTGTGGAAAAGTTTATTTAAAGCTGGATAGCTGAGCAAAACTTGTAAGTAATTAGTGAAGCTTTTGAGCCTGAATTTTCCCTTCAGGTGACCCACAGAAGCACTTAAGTACCTTTATTTTGAACTTGTAGTATATACAGGGAGATTTTTATACTATGTCAGGCATGGTTTTCCAAAGGAATTCAGCAGGTTTACCAAGCAATCAGCTATCACTTCTGGTGTCCCACTGTCTGTGTGAAGAATGTGTCATAATTACACATTTTTCCCTGTTAAATTTGCTGCAGTTTTTTCTTTTTTTTTTTTCGCTTCTGATGTCTATTGGTAGTTCATACTTGAAAACAGACCAGTGACTAGAAATGCCAGCTGTCTGATGACTCTGAAAAACAGGTTCTGTGAGAATATTTAGTGGTTTCAACACAGTAAATAAGATTCCCTTTGGGGTTAGAGCAAAATTGTCTTTGAAGGGCTAGCAGAGAAAAATTTCAAATGTGGGGCTTTAAAACATTAAATCTTTCCAACACTTCACATTAGGATGCTTGGTTGGAGCTGTAGTCTACCAGGAAGACTCTCACCTGGATCACTCTTGAAGGTCCCTCCGCTTGCTACAAGACTGATGAACTGTTGTAATGGCAAAAGGCATTTCCTAGTCACTCTCACATCAGGTTCACAGAATGTGCATTACACATTATGTGCATAAATCATTGCTGCTTGCCACAGCAGACAGCCTGAGGTGAACCTCATGGATTTCCTTGGTGGTGAGAGGACAGGGAATTAAACTGATAGGACGTACAAACTGGAGACATGGCACTGCCAGTCTGACACTTTCAGAAAGGGGTAAATTTAATATACACTTGCAGCTGGACTGTGCTACATGCATGCACTTCAACTGTGGACATGAAGCTCAGGACTGGCCATCTACACCACTAAAGGTGGACTATGTTTTCTGTCTAGCTGAACAATTTGGACATCACTGGCCATTGTAAACATTTTTCTCACAGCTGGAAATCTTGCAGCTTGTATGAGCTGTGGTGAAATTTGCCAACCTGTGTGTAATACAGCCAGGGCAGTGGGGAACTCAGTAAAAACTGCAAGTGGTCTAAAAGTTGCATAAAGGCTCCTGTGGGTAGCTTGTGCTGAATAAGGACTTATGCTGAGCAAACACTAGGGTTTTTTTTGGAGCTGGTGTGATGCTATCTACTTCCACAGCAGTGTAGTTTAGACATGTGTGGAGTTCCTTGAAGAAACTTGAGAACAAAAGCAGCCTTCCTGGAGGCTGGAGGGCTTACTGGCTTTGGAAATTTGTGAAGAACTGTAGCGACAAACATTTTGCTAGAAACCATTTCAAATTGACAATATGTGTATCTTTTCCTTGCTCCTTCAGAAAAAAAGTTGTGCAAATGGGTGTTTGAGGAGAATCTTGTCTTTGAATGACACATATATTCATACATAAACATGAATCTATATATAACTGTAAGTCATACAAGTGGAGTGCACTGGCAATATCTAGCAACTCCAAAACCATTTTCATGAGCGGGAGAGGTGAAAACAACTAATTGAAATTTCTCCAACCTCTTGTTTGTGATAAGTGGCTGTCTCTTCTCTGCAGTGAGGCTGACCTACTGGCTTTTCAGCACGTGGATGTCGAGAGTTTGGTCTTTGTAGTGATCCTCTGGGAGTACTGTTTCCCCTGAGTGGAGGTGAGGTATGGCTTTACTTCAGAACAAAGGTGATGGGATGGGGGGAACATGAAAAGCAGACTCTTTTGGCATGACTTTGTACAGGAGCCAGCCAGTAGTGGGATGATGACAGGGCATGTCTCTCAGAGGTACCTGTCTGAACTTCCCTGATAGCTCCTGCAGAAAATGTCAGAAGTAGCACAAGCTCCAGGTGCTGGAAGCCCATCAGACTTGGGGTGCTTTTGTTCAGCTGTGTGTCCGTGTTCTTTGTCACATGCCTCTATGGAATTTGGCAGGTATGCCAATGCCTTGTAGAAGAACAGAGGTGCCAAGAAATGCATCCGCTGTCTCTAGGAAAAGTCAGCAGTTCTTCCGGAGATCTGGAGAGGTTGTGCATCCCATCTTTTCATATTCCATTCATCGTGGTGTTTGGTAGGTCCTATGGTGTAAGTTTGTAATGGTCAGTACAATGAACTGGGACAATGGAGTTCCTCTTCTTCTTGGAAGCTTGCTGCCATATACGTACTGAAAAGTCCTTGGGCACTGGCAAGCCGACTACGGGGTTTTACTGTGACTTCTAAGGTGTGTGGGTCCTGGACTGTGCTGCTGTTTGAAATAATTCTCCCCCTTTCTAGCAGGAGGACGTCCTCTTAGCAAAGGAAAGAGACTTTCCCAGCCTGAGGAGTTGGTATTCTGTACTGCTCCTCAAAGCAGAATATGAGACTGCTGGAAAGGCCATACCACTGAAGAGTGTTAATGTGCTGAGAATGTAATTCTTTTAGGTCAAACCTACGAATTTCTGGGCTGGAACACCTTCAACAACTTTTTATCTGACCTGTGGCCTCCTCCACCAGTTGTATAAGGACTGTCTGCTGCTCGTCTTCTTGTCCCTTGATCCAGGAAGAGGTTTGACAAGATGGATCATAGATATGTCATGGACACTGTGGAGGTGCTCGGTTTGGATCTCTAATTACCTGGTTCTTCCAGGCTTTCTGTGCTGCTGCTGAGTACTTGTGAAGCTGGGTCCTGAGCAGGCCTGTTGATGAGGTATGTGCCAGGGCTGCCCTTTGCCTGGCTAACTCTCATAACCACAAAGTCCTTGTTTTGTCTCCTATGTTGGGAGTTGAGGGTGTTGCCATTCATTGAGCTAAACTAACAAGTTTTCCTGCTGGCTTGTGCTAGTGGTGTCACATGGAGCATCCTGGCAAGCACCTTCTTTAGCCAGTCCTGAGGGCTGTGATATGACTATCACATCCTTTGATTTGAGGGGTTTCCCCAGTGGCATCTCTTAGATTCCAATATTTAGCCAAGACTTCAGTGTTCTTGGGAGAAATTTTTCTGGCCACAAAGTGAATGGATGTCCTAGCAGAGACCCTGTTGCACAACTTCCCTCTCTTACCACAGGTAGGTGGAGATCCACTGGTGAAGTAAAGATGATCCTGATGTGCACTGCCAAAATTGCATACTCCTAGATTACATTGGCAGACAAGGTAGACCCCACAATGTTTGCCCAGTGCATGGGAAGGCCCAGTGATGTTATTCCATTTTGCTCCACAAGCGAAGTCCTCCTTGAACCCCACAATACTTCCTACGCACAAGGGGTAGGCCCCATCCAACCTGCATGCCAGCCTAGTAGACCTTCTGCCTGAGCCTCTGATCTATGACCCTCTCTAGCTGCACTCCTACACATCATTTTTGTAGGCTGTGTGACAATCTTTTGGACAACATCCAAATAGACCCTCCAGCACATACTCATGCTCTGTTAGCTCCGTTACCTTTTTTTATGTCTTGGCAGGATAATCTAATGTCACAGGAGGATGAAGAATCATAGTGGCCCAACTTGTGCCTTGAGCTAATCCCATTGTATGCTAGGGACATAAACTGGAAAATCCTTCACAGAGCATTGAGCACAAGTGCATTTGTAGCATGTTCCATGGGATCTTCAGACTTGCAATACTGTTATGGTGAGAGGAGGATTCTGGAGTATGTGAACACTGAACATGTGTGGTTGCACTTCATCTACTTCCACCTTAAAGATCTCTAGTTGAGGTCTTTCCTCCTTGTCTCCTATTTATGTCCTCCACATCTGAGGCATGACCAAGTCACAGTACCTATTTGACAACTTCCCACTGGCCACCAACAGGACCAGGAGAGGAAGTTATCAGCCTTTGGAGTCTCCACACTTATCTCTCTCATTTGTTGTCCTTCAAGTCTGCTCATATTGGTTTATTCCTTCTGTGGATCTGCTTTCAGAACAGTGCTCGAAAGTAGGTGTTCCTGGGAATCAGTAAGCTGAGCATCAGTGTCAGGAATGGAGGAAGAGGGACAAACCTGTACACTGAATAGTCACCAGGAGGGCTAATTTATGTCCCGGTAATGGATAAATATAAAACAAGCCATGGCATGAATTACATCAGTGCAACTTCTCAGCATTTCCTCACTTAAGGCGTGTATGCTTTTCTTTGCCTTAGAAGACTACTGAGCAATTCAATCTCATTTTCTTTTTTTCCCAAATGAAGTTGTCAGAAATTATGAGATAAAAACTTACATACAAGCCATTATAATTTTCTAACTATCTAACATATGTCCTAATATTTCTAACGTTCTTACCACCACTGTTTCCGGATGCTAACGGTAATTAGCTTCACTGTGTGTGTTTCTATAAGGTCTTGGTCCATTAGATAATAATGACGTTGGGTAGTGCTCAGCAACAGATAAATGACAAACAATTGGTCTCAGATGCTGTTACAAAATTATAAATTTTGATTTAGAAATTGACCCAAATATTCTTAGCTAAATGAGCTTCAAGAATTTGGGTAATTTTGTAGCGGTAGAGGAAACATTAAGATGATTCATTTCTTCTGCCTTTTAATTGATATCTTCTACCTTCTACTATCAAGAAGCACAGTCAAGGGCAATATGGGAGGTATGGAAAGTTACTTTTTTTTTTCTGAGCTTCTGAAATGAGTTTGTTGATTTTGTTTCAGAACATCATGAGATATAGCAGCCTTGATACTATGATATAAGGTCTTGTATGTCCATAATGAGGAAAAAATTAATTGAATTAATGAAAGTATCATTTTATTAGTAACTGTAATACCAAAATTAATATCACGTAAATTGCTTAAGTATCCAAATCCTCTTGAATTTCCCATTTACACATCTATGTGCAAAGCTGTTTTGATTGTAAGAAAGTAGTAATTTGAGATCTTGCCTGACCATAGGCTTTCCTATTTCTCACAGATGCTTATGTTCCTTGGACTCTCAGCTTTCAATTTCAGCTTCTGAGGACTACCTAATTCATAAAAGGTTCAATTCCTTAATGTCTGTTTTGTTCCCATGAATTGATGGGATCTACAAACAAAGTGCTTCAACCTGTGCACTTTCTTAAGGTCTTGATCCAACAGGCATGTCTAAATCATTCATTTGGTTCTCCAGAACGTAATGATCCTATTTTGAAAGAGCAAACAATATTGTCCCCTTTCTGCAGTAAGATGATGCATCACAGTGTAAAACCACCAATCCTATGTGCGGCACCTGACTTTTAGACCTTCTCTGTCTCAGGAGATGCAAATGTACAACATCAGGGTAAGTGCTATAACAAATAAGCTATACATTACTTGGGCTATATATTATTCTGTGAGATCAGGTTGGTATCAGTCCCTCCAGTCAGGTAGTGTTGTTTTCCTAGAATACTGAAAGCCCCAGCAAAACGAGGGACATGATTTCACAGGCAGGTTATCAGAGGTTTCACCTACAAGAGGAAATGGATGTCCCTGTCTCTCTTCCAGTGATGTCTTTAAGACCTTTCTGCCTCCAATCTCTGGCTGCTCAAGACTATGAGGATCTGTACTGAGAAGCTGTAAGGAACTAAAGTTGTCCTAAATCAATAGTTATTCCCTTTGACACAAGAGAGAATGGTTACATTCCAAAGCAGTGAAAAACATCAGAGAGGAGGAAAGTCACACTTGAAATTTTAAAAGCAACATGGGAAATTGGAAGCTACATCTCTTACTGATGGCAAGACAGGGATGCTCTAACTATTGGGTTTCTGGATCAGGGCTGACAGAGTGCTACAGTCTTCTTTGGAAAAAAGTGTCTAGCCCCATGCTGATTTTGAAAAATATGAATTGTGTAGCTAAGGTTAGCAAAGATTACTGAGTTATGAACTGTGAACTTTGGGAGCTCCCTACCAGTGGATGAGAGTAAGCATACCTTTCTTCTCAAAGGCTTATGCTAGTGTCTCCCTCTCATCTGCTGCATGATGCCTGATCTGACCACGAATGCGTAGGGACCCCCATTGCGTAAGTGGATTTCCTGCAGGATGAGACATGTCAAGGTCAGTTGTAGCAATAATGAGCATAAAGTCCCTTAAAGCCTAACTTAAGGCCTATTCAAGTTTACTGCAAAGACTATTGACATCAGCAGGATTTGAAGAAAATCTTTAGGGTTGCCTGTTTGAATTCATGAGAGTGTGGTCGATTAAGTCTTTAATACCACTGAGATGAAATTATCACAGCATAAAGTTATTGGTATAAGTGAAGAACACAGGGTTGATTCCTTCTCTTTAAATGTCTAGATTGTAGTAGTCTTGAGGTATCTCTGTTTACTTAGCTCTAGTTTTGCCTGGCTTTCATCAAACGTACTTATGAAAATATGAGTATGTTATCTAAGCCACAAAAAGTTGAACTTTATTTTATTATCTGACAGTCAAACCTGCAAAAACTTGAGTCGGGAAACATTAAACTTACTCATCCCTCAATGCAGTTAGTTCAATTTTCCTGTCAAACTGAAACAATTATTTTCCTTGGAGAGTCAAGTATCCTTTTTCACCCCCGTCCTTGACTTTCAGTTTTTTTTAAAAAAAGATATCATGCTGTTCTCCTTCTGCGTTTTTTTGGAAAATGCGTTAATACCAATTAAACTGTAATTTTAACTCACACCTGTCTTTCAGTGCCACTGAAATAAGTAATATCAAATACACTCCATGGAGTTTAGTTGTCTTGAAATTTTGATTTGTGCATAGAACCCGTTTATTTTACTCTTCACAGCTCGCCTGCATGGCATATTTATGAGCTAAATGTAAATTGCATCAATCTTTGTTTTTTCCAAGCCCTTTGCAAACAAAATTATACAATTCTTCACAGTATCACTAGAGAGACTTTCAGGACAAATTTAATCATGATTTTAGCCTTATGTTCTGGTTTATAAACAGCTTTTCTATCTCCCCAAATGCAAAAGATATATATATATATGTAAATGTCACATTTAGCAACAGATTGTGTGCATTGGCTAGGCCAGGCACATATCTAACATTTATCTATTGGCTTGAATCCAAGAGCTCGCTTAAATTACTCATGTGCTTGCAACTGGAGAAGTGTTTAGTGGATTGGGGCCTAGAAAGGGAAGGTTTCTTTTTTTTTCCAGTCCTTAACTTGCAGTGCTTGTCTAGTTTTTATAGCTCTGAAGGTTGTGTCATGCAATGTAATTTACCTTGTAAATCCTTCTTTTTTTTTTTTCAGTGGAGCAGGATAGGGAGAGTGGTAAAAAGAACAACATGATACAGAGAATTAAAGTGAAGCTGAATGAGTTATGAAAAATACAGTGCAGCTAGTTAGGAGATATTTTGTTGGTTTGAATAAAAAAGAAAAAGGAAAAAAAATGAAAAATTTCTGTTCAGGTTCTCCCAACTTCTCTATATAGGGCTTATTTAATGCAACACAAAGAACTGCAGAGTAACACGGTTTGCAACTTCCAGTTTACTCTGTTCTTCTATACACAGCCATTAGAAAGCTTTGAGTTGCAAGAGGATTTCTGAAGAAGTGGTTGCTCAGCTTGAGTTAAGTGTATTTTAGTTTTGAACAAGTTAAATAAAACCCAGGAAAAATTAGTAGAGTCCCCTACCTCCTCTCTCTCTCCTACAGACTTTTTTCTCTGTACACGCAGTGCTATTTTCACCTCTTTTCTCCAAATTTATCCAACAATATTGGCATATTTTAATCTTTCAAAGGGATAGGACAAAATGTAAAGGCTGGAGCTAACCACGTACCTTATTATATGAAAGCCCGTGTCAGACATTGCTCTTTTTACTATCTTGTTTCCTTTTTCTGCATTGACACTTTCTTTTCAGATGCCTAAGTTTTGATGCAGACACCTGTGCCCAGTGTCTTTTTAGAGAGCTACCAGGGTTGAAATTATCCCCAAACATATTTGCTCACAAACAGGAACAGATTCCAAACGCTATGTCAATGAGCAAGAACAAGATGCAAAACTAGACTAAAGGAATGATTTGATTCTTCTATTGGGAGATTATATGGGTTCAACAAAATAGAAACAAAAGTCATTGATGGGCATCCTCCGCTAACCATTCTCAGCTGAAGAGGGACAGCGTTTGCTGATGGACTATTCTTCAGGGTGCCCCAGGCTTGAAGGGCTGATGCTCAGCTGAGATCCCTTCTGCAAAAGTCCTTTCTTCCCCTGGATGAAAGCACCTCTGTAACAGGGCCTGCCATTTTCTGTCACTTCACTTTTTTGGTGAAAGTGAATTACGTATATGTAGATGAAATCTGTAATTCCCTTCATTTCTGTAGCCACGCTGATGGTTTCCATAGCAACTTGCCTAGAGTTTGGAAGCAGGCACACAGTCTGCAGGAGGGAGAAGGCAGAAAGGTGATGGGGCTCATTAGCAAGAAAGTGGCTGCAATGCTAGTAGGAATCTCAGCAGGTCTTTTTTCAAATCTATATACATATTTTTTCCTTATTGTTTTTACTGTCATAGTCATCTCTGTTACCTGAAACACAGTGCTTTAAAAATTCTCTGCTCTTCTGCTTTTAATTCTTCCCTTTTCCCTCTAGTCTGCAGTGCATGAAGACTTTTCAGCCCCTTTCATTGTCACTTGGGTTCAGGGAACAGCTGCTCCACCAGCAACAGGTCCTGGGGTCTCTTGGTACTCCTTCCTCCTCTCTTCCTGAAAGAGCTCTGAGGGCTCTTGAGAAGTGGCACTCCAGCCAACAGGATGTCCAAATGATGTAAGCAGCTGCTGACACCAATACATCAATATATGGAGTGATAACTGTAAATGTAACAAATGTAACATGTAGGGAATGTTATCACTTCAGGTGGTCAGAAACAAGTCTTGGTTCTTCGTGAATAATTCGGACGGTTGCAAGACAAGGGACTCCTGAATAATCCCTTTA
>Ga0065711_1038228_pt1 | contig 19004 bp, 15 predicted proteins | sample Hoacrofraction12_FD_59098 | JGI IMG/M metagenome (GOLD analysis project Ga0065711, IMG submission 59098) | Hoatzin crop microbial communities from Cojedes, Venezuela - Epithelial fraction 12 v2 (version 2) | ecosystem: Host-associated > Birds > Digestive system > Esophagus > Crop | place... | reverse complement strand
CGCCGCTCCCCGGTGGCGCGGCGGAGGGGCCGGCGAGCCCCCGGGCTGGCACCCCGCGGCCTCGGAGGGGCCGCTGCTGGGGCCGGGCGGGTCGCTGGCCTGGGGCTGACCTCTGTGCTGGACGGGCGAGGGTGTCAGCCATCGCTTCGGGGTTGGTGAGGGAGGGATTTTACGGAGCCCTGGCCCAGGCCGCCCAGAGGGGCTGTGGAGTCTCCTTCTCTGGAGATATTCAAGCCCTGTCTGGACGTGGTGCTGTGCAGCCTGCTCTGGGTGACCCTGCTTCGGCAGGGGGTTGGGCTGGGTGACCCACAGAGGGCCCTGCCAACCCCTGCCAGGCTGGGATTCTGTGAAATGGAAAACACCCCGATAACGGGTGTTTCACGCGTCGGGTCGCAGGAGTTTGCACGTCGGGTTGTGGAGTTCCCCAAGACCTGGGCTGTAGGTGCGCATCGCTGGAAGGCCGGGAATCAGTGACCTCGACCAACCGAGGTATTCCCTTTCTCTTCCTGAGACGATCCTCATCTCCCCGGGATATTGCTGAGGTTTCCAAAAGCCAAAAATACCCGCGCTTATTGCCGTAGCAGAGTTGAGCCAAGCTCTGCTTGAGCGGGCACAGCTCGGGAGGGGTGCTGCCGAGGCTCCATGCTCCAAATTCCCGATATGGAGCTCGGTGCTGCATCCAGTTGAGCTTAGATCCGAGCTCCTCGGTTCCTTCCCTGGCGGATTCACCGCCCTGACAGGGAGTGGAAAGGAGAGGAGCGCAGCAACAGAGTCTGGCAAGTGCAAATCTCCGTTTTCATGTAATTGTGATGAAAAAGGAGGCCTTGCGCTTGCTGTAGTGGGGAGTGAAGTGAGACATTCACCATCTCTTAATGTTTGAGTAAAAATACCAAATAACATTTCCAGTGACTTCAGTAGGATTTGTTATTTGGGAGGGCTTGAATAGGGTCCAGATGGATTCTATTTTTTTTTTTAAAGGACTTTTGCTTTTCTAAATAGATCTGAAATACCAGGAGCAGACAGCACGGGTGCTGGAGCAATGTCAGCAAGTATTGTTGTACTATAAACAGCAGAGATCTGTCTTGGCAGCTGCTGGGACTAGCAGTAGCTGTCTTGTGTTCGTGGCTGGTCCTGACAACTGACTGAGCTCAGGCATTTGAGCCCTGTCTTGCTTCAGATAGTTCCTTACATGATGAGCTGAACTGTTTAAAAAAAAAGAAAAATATCTTTGGGCTTTTGGAAGATATAAATGTTGGAAATCATCTGGTAGCTGATCCCCTGAGATATTCCAGTGTCAGCTCAGAAATAAACTGTGGTACGTTCCTAATTTAGTTGTCCCATCTTTACTCCTTTTGCCTGTAGAAACAGGAAGTAGCTGATGCAAATTCTGTCTTGCTGACAGCAGTTTGTCGGGCTTCACAACAGCTGAATCTGAACAGAGGCGTAGGTTTGCCTTGCTTTGGCTATAAAACTTACATCTGTGTCTTCCAGAATGTCTAAACGAGCACTCGGGTTCGTGTGCTGTCTCAGGCAGCCGGAAGAATTGCGTTTCTGCCGTTTTTATGAGAACTTGCTCCTCTGAGGACCGGCCTTTGGCTGGGCCATGCTGGCTCCTTGATATTCTCCAAACAGGAAACTCCTCTCGCTGTGGTGTCGTACGGGAGCGGCTGGGGACAGCTAGTGTCGTCTTCCCTTGATGGCTCTGCTCAGTATATCAAAACAGTCTCGTTGCAGATGAAAGCCTGTTTGCTGCACAGCGTGTTCAAAACCATGTTCCCAAGCTTTGATGGAACTAAAGGCTGGTTAATAGGTTAATCCGATGTGCTGGGAAGATGAATGGACTTTCTGGCCCAGGGTGAAATGTGCGTTTGCTGAGAGTCCATAGCTTCCGCTCCATTGGTAATCAAAGTTCAATTGAATTTAAACAAGACCTAGATTTAAATCCTGCGTTATAGTCCCGAAAGGGAGCGCTTCGTCTCCCCTCCGCTTCCGTCAGCTGGAGAGCTCTCACCCCCGGCTGCGTGGCGTAGCTTGAAAGCCTCGCTCCTTCCTCCTGAGCACGGGACGGTGCGGAACGAGAATGACTCTTCAGTGACCTGTGTGTCTCAGCTTCCTCTTTAACGAAGGCAAATGAGATCTGATTATATATGCTGTACTGAGATCTGTGAAGTCAGGATGTTGCTTATTGACAAATTATTCCGCATTCAGAGTGACCAATGGACAAAACACCCTTCAGGTGTAGCCCAAGCAGGTCTACTTGGTGATCTTCTTTTTTTTTCTTTTACCTTGCCAAACATTAATCTCTCTGGGTTGCAGACTCTGGCTGTTCATGTTAGTTGAGTTCTTGCCTGTATAGCTAAATCTTTTTATTTCATTCCAGATGGGTATGTAGATAGCAGAAATAGCTGCATCCACAGGGCAGAGAGCGTGGTAAGGGTGAGTCAGGGCAGCGTTAGCGAGGAGTAACAGATACAGCTGCCGGCTCGAGGACTTTGTGTTGCCTGCACTTAGTTCTGATTTTGCTGCCAATTTACGAAGTGACTTATCTTGCGAGTTGTCCTAATGCTGCCCATTAAACAGAAATTAAACTGAGTGCACCATCTGCCAGATCGCGCTGGTTTACAAAGCTGGTGTTGAGCACTGCGGGTTTATGGCTTCTGTCAGGAAGCCCAGCGAGGCCCAGGAAGGACGTGTCAAACGCGGGGGGACTGGGAGGAATCTGAATCTCAAGGGACGCTAACTTGGTAAAGGATATAAATCCCAACAGCATCTCTAGAGCTGACGCGATACGCTCCTCACAACAGCATGTTTCATTGCTGGGGGTAGGAAGCGGCTTTCCATCTGGACTTTCTGCTTTGTAATCCTGATTTGAAATGCAGTTTGCGACTCGGTAATGGGACTGATCAGATTAGAGCCTCGCATGGAATGTGGTGGGGATCAGTGGTGCAGAACAGCAGCTTTGTCTGCCCAGTGCTCCATAAACCTGGGGTCCTTCCTGAAACCCCTGCATTACACCCCTCTGTCTTGCTGCACTCTCAAAGCCTGGGAGAATTTCCTTAACAGGTGGCTCTTTTGGGGAAAAAACCCACCCTTCTTTTAATGTGCTGAGAGCGGGGGAGGCAGAGCCCTGCTCTTGGCTGCGCTCCCACGTGAAGATGTGAGCCCCATTCTGGATGCGTCGTCCTCGGCCGCAGCAGAGCGCCGACGAGCCTGTGGTCAGGATTTCTATATTGTACAGAGTAAAAAAAGAGGTATTCATTACTGTTGATTATATGGGTGACCGCCCACAAGTTTCAGCCTCTCTGAACTTTTTTTGTATCTGGAAGCCATCCATCCCATCGCTGCTGTCCGGTTTTATGCACAGTGTCTCCTCTGGCTCGCTCTTGCGCAGAGGAGGAAACCGCGCTCTTCCTCTTGGCAGGGGGTGGCCTCTCCCCTGCCCCCCACATCAGTGCTGCGTCTCCTGGTGCAAGCAGGCAACAGAAGGGTGGAAAACGGCGTTGTTTGTCTTGTGACATCAGCGCCGCTCGTGACTAACGCTGGATCTGCCCCACGTCCTCTGGAAACTGGGTGAAGCCAAGCACTTTGGAGCAGGGCTGAGAAGGCGTGTGAGCAAAAGCAGAACCCTAGTTACACCTTCAGGTTTCATTTCTGAGAGAGCTCTAGTGTCGGTTCGTTGACGCAGCTGGGCAAACCCTTCGTTTTTGGGTATGCTGGGGAGGACGCTCTCCTTCAGGCAGGGTTTTGAGCGCTCGCAGGCTGTTGCAGTAAGACGGGAGTCCTGTCCAGGCAGTAAGCGCCATTCACATTGTAAAATCTTTTGAGAAGCGGTGATAAGATAAAAGTGCAGTTGGTGGCTTGCTCCTCCCTCCCTGCATTCCCTGTGCATTAGTGTGCCTGGAGCATGACTTGTCTTGCTCCTTGGTGCAGAGTCTCTGCAAAGCAGTAATTAATGGAAAGTTTATATGACTCTTAAGACTTTTCCAGATGAGGCGCTGCAAATGACTGACGTACCTAAATCGCCTTCCTGTGCAGTGCCTGCGCAGTAGATTCTGCAGTTCAGATACCAAAGCCTGTGGAGGGAGAGGATGAACAGGCGCGCGTTGTTGTAGAAGCAGCTCTGCCTTCTTCGCTTGTGCAGCTGCTCATGTTCGTGTGTGCCAGGGTGGCTCGTTCTGTGCACTGATGCTCTGCGCTGTAGCGATGCTGGAGTTATAGATGTTCTTTGGAGGAATTCAAGACTCCAGGAGGTTCCCTGCGGATGCATTTGCAGAATCAAAACCACCAGTTCTAACCTGAAAAGCGTGAACTCCCAGCGAAGCAGTCATACTTGATTTGCTGTGTGGTCACAGCCGGGACTTTGGCCAACTCCTGACTGCAGTGAGATTCTGTGCAGACCTTTATTTTACTGACTGGTGTCAACAGAAGGTTAGAAGAGGTAAGTTTTAGTGTCCTTATAGGTGTAAGAAGTCCTTACGATGGAATAGAAACTTTGTGGCCATTAAGGAGCTGCTGTGGCAACAGAAAGTGGCTGTTGCGTAATCCGAATGTCCCTGCTAATGTGAGGGCACCCTGCTGTCCATCATCAGGGTGCAGAGCTAGGCAGAAATTATTCTTCTGGAACTGGTAGAGCTTGTACCGGACAGCTGATAAACCCTCTTCAATATTTGGCTTACAAGTTTCATACTGTCAGAGGACACGAATAATTGTATACTGTCTGTGCAGGTTGTGGACAGCGGTAGATATGGAAAGACTGGTTGAACGGTTGGAGAAGGCCGTGGAGCGCCTGGAGACGGTGTGCCAAGGACCTGGCATGTGTGGAGATGGCCCTTCCAAAGGTAAGGTCCAAAGCACCTCCCCAGCAGCGTCTGTTGCAGAGCGGGAGGTGCTTGTGCGGGGCACGCCGGGGGCTGTTGGATGAACTGGCTGTGTGCAGAGGGGAAGCGAGTTTCACAGCAGATACTGCGCAGACGCGGAGAGGCCTGCGGTTACCGTCCCGCTAAGATAAGGACTTCCTGCGGCTGCAGCGCTTCCCTCGTCTGCATTCAGCTGCATCTTCGGGCTGAGCCTCCTGTGTTCGGCCGCCGTGACCTGGAGGAGGGCTCAGTGTGGAGCCGGGTGGGAGGTGCAGCCCCGGAGCCCACCTCGTGCCTCTCGGTGATGCCTGCGCTCTGCTCCCTTCTCTGCAGGAGTGGCTCAGTACGTGCAGGCTTTCGATGCCGTTCTGGCTGGCCCAGTAGCTGAATACATCAAGATCAGCAAAGAAGTCGGCGGGGATGTGCAGAAGCATGTAAGGACTCGCGTTCTCCCTCCACTCCACATAGATGCTGCTCGTTCGTCAGGGTCATTAAGGGCCAGGTTTGCTGTCAGTGTTTGCATTCCTTTAGAGCTGTATTCTAGGATGTTTATAATCCTCGAGGATTCAAAACGGATGCAGATGCCCAGATAACCTCCAGCGGATTGCCACCTACACACGCTATGAATCAAACCTCCTTCTGGAAATCTTTGTTAGTTGGTGTGGGTGCCTAGCTCTCTTTATGGATTTTGGCGCATGCCCTAGGGACGCCTCTAAACTACCCAGCCCAACAGCTGTTACACCCTCGTGAGTTTTCCCTGAGGATGGGTGTCTCCAGGAGTATGTGCTTTGAGATCAGCATAGCTGCCTGCTTACAGACTAGGAACTGGGGGCAGCGGGAGCTCGAGTGACTGTCGGCGTTACGCTGGGTACAAGGGAGGCTCTCTTATTTTTCTCTCTGTTCTTAGGCTGAGATGGTTCATGCAGGCTTGATGAGCGAGAGGGCTCTTCTGGTGATGGCATCTCAACACCAGCAGCCAGCAGAGGTAAGTCTGGGGAATCGCTCATCAGAAACCTTGTGTGCCCTTACCTCAGAGCTGGGGACAACTGCGAGCGTAGGGGAATGTGGGCCGTTGCAGTGGCTCCGAACGAGGAACGGGAGGAGGACTGGAGAAGCTGGAGGAGGCACTTGCTGAAAGCATGGACTGTTCTGGGTGCTCACCCAGCACAGGGCAGAATTCCGGAGGTTGATTCTTAGAGCTGCAGAGCTGGCATTTCAGACATTAGAGCGACAAGTTTTCTGTAGCTGGCAGAGCAGCTTGTGAGCGTCATCTCACAGCGTCTGTCTTGAGTTTCACCTGGCACCAACACAGCACAATCACTGTTCCTGAGATGCAGCCTGCAGACAGGAACTTGTCTGAGACGGGAGCCACAGTGGGATTTGCGTAGAGCGTGCTTTTCATTATGTGACACTTATAGACTTTCAGGCATTAAACTCCTTCTGAAGTATAACAGGCACTTGTCTCTATTGAATGGCCTCTGAATAATAGCGAGGCTTTTAGGATTGATTTGTCCTTGGCAAGTACTTTAACACTTTACCCTAGGCTGCTGCTTCTCAGCAGGATGCGTGACTGAGAATCTGATCCTGAATGCATTGGCTTTTCCCTGCTGAGAACTGTTTTTCCTGAGCAACAGGATCCCACCTTGCTTTTCTTTGCAGTTATTATCTGGCTTAGTCATGGCTTCTACTGTTACATTGTGGTAGCTGGATTTCTGTGCTGCTTTCCTCTTCACTGCAAAATATATCTGCATCTTTTTACCCAAACTCAGCATTGGAGGGTTGTCTCTTTCACCAGGCTTGCTGGGACGCTGCTCTGCATAGCCTCTAGACTGAGAATCTGCTTATAAATTCCACTGACACGTTATTTAAATAAAGGATTATGAACAAACCACAACCTTAATCTAGTGTAGGTCTTTGTGCAGGTTGTGTTGCCGGAGTCTAGTCCGTTCTGGAGTAGCCACTTCAAAACGCAAAATGTATGAACTCTCATTGCTTGTGGTGAAGAATTTCCCCATCCTGTTACTTGACAGCGGTGCTAGGCTGGAGCTTATGAAAGTGCAGCCTGGCCAGGGGTGCTCCGAACCTCTCTGTGTTGTCTAAACAGAGGAGGGGACAGCAAATGGAAAAGCTGAGGCTTTGAAAAGCAGGTTTTACCCAAATGTGTCCCTCGCTGCTGCCACCAGCAGGAGACTTTTGGATCTTAGAGGAGAGAAAAGTTGCCTAAGAGGCATCTCTGGAAATGTGTGATTGGCTGCTCTGCTCCGACCTCAGAAGGCTTCTAAGCACTTGCAGCCAGCATTCCGAGTGAACAACACACAGAAACAATTTTTATCATCCAAATATTAAAGCATTGGGTTGACTTGAGGTGTAACTTGAATCCTGAAGTCCAGCTTGATAGGGTGAGTTGAGAATTTGCGGTGACTCCGATTGTAAGGCAGGCTGTAGATCCCAAACTGCAAAAGCCTGCAGAGCACCTCCTTCCTCTGAGGGTTTGTAAAGGAGAGGAAAAATTTGACAAACTGTCTTGGAACAAAAGAATCCAGGAGAGGCAAATGCTATTTCTGTCCTCGTTACTAACAAGCTTTGTCAGTGTCTCTTGGACTGAACATGAGTCACAGTTCTTGGCGTACTCCCATAGTACCAATCCAGTTGGGAGCTATGACTTCAGCCCTGGAGGAGCGCGGCTGTGGGACCGAGCTCGGCTCGCAGGGAGGGCCAAGCCTGGACAGGAGCTGTAGCAGTAACTTGCGCCAGTTGGAATCTTCCTCTGAGTGACCATCATCTCTGCAGAGCCGCTCATGAAGATGTGCAGCCATTCCAGAGCAATACGAATGTACTTAATTGTTATTGTGCCTCTTGTCCTGCAGAATGCGTTCTCATCACTTCTGAAACCGATTTCAGAGCAAATCCAGGTGGTGCAGAATTTCAGGGAGAAGAACCGTGGTAGCAAACTGTTCAATCACTTATCAGCAGTCAGCGAGAGCATCCCAGCCCTGGGCTGGGTGGCCATGGTAAGAACTCCGGCGGGAAATGGTTTCCTTGGGCTGGTGGGAGAAGTCTGGCTCCCTGGTCAGCTGCTCCATGCCAATGTGTTCGTTCTTTCTTCAGGCTCCAAAGCCTGGTCCTTATGTGAAGGAAATGACTGATGCTGCCATGTTTTATACCAACCGGATCCTCAAGGAGTACAAGGATGTGTAAGTTCATCTTCTCTCTTAAAGATGTCATTGAACACAGCTAACTGGGAGCGTAGGGGCCACTCCAGTGTCTAACCACAGTCGTCTTTTGGAAGGCAGTTATATTTCTAAAGCCTCACTTAGCTGTTCTTTGCTGATCCTTAGGGACAAGATTCCTTGCATTCACATCGCTGCTGGGATCTCTGGTGGGAAGTGTATTGCTGCTCTTGTCTCGGCATCATCTGGGGGCTGAACTGTTTCCCAGGGCAGCAAGTCGTGTCTTGGGAACGGATCTCGTTAGAAGTACCAGACCGCTCAATTAAGATGGGTTACGGTGCAAAGCAGGCCTGTGGCCTTCTGCCTGCAGGTGCGAGATTAATACTGAAGGTAGAACGCAGCGCTGAAGGTGCGAGGCTGCTGTGCTGGTCCAGCCGCGTCTTGCCTGCAGGCTGAGAGGTGGAGAGATGTACAGAACTGTTTGTAGGCCTGGAGTTTTAATGGTAAATGCACCCGCTCACTCCTCGTGATCTCCTTCTGTCCTCAGAGACAAAAAGCAAGTGGACTGGGTGAAGGCTTATCTGAGTATCTGGACAGAGCTGCAGGCCTACATCAAAGAGTATCACACCACAGGGCTGACTTGGAGCAAAACAGTAAGTGCTGGCTACATCTGCAGGAGCTTCTTAGATGAGTCTTGCGTGAGTATTGCACAAGATGTGGAGCTTGTGCAATTGCCTTTCCTCTTGCTGGCCTCTTACAGGGTCCTGTAGCAACAGAAGGGGCTAAATCACCATCCGCTCCCCCGGCCGGGGCTGCGCCTCCCCCACCGGGCCCTCCTCCCCCACCTGCTCCTGCCCCTGCGAGCTCCAGCACGGATGACTCTGCCTCCCGCTCCGCGCTCTTCGCCCAGATCAACCGGGGAGAAGGCATCACCTCTGGTAGGTGGGAGGGCAGCCGCGAGCGACTCCTCTTGTGCTGCAAATCCTCGTCTGTCTCTCAGTACACCTGCTTGGAAAGTAGGCTTGCAGTAACAAAAGACCATCTGGTCTGGATGAGGCTGGGAGCCAGAAGCAGCCCTGCGGCAGTTCGCAGGGACAAAGGGAGCACATCTCAGTCGGAATTCTCAGCCTCTTCTGTCAGGTGTAGGCAGAGATCAATCTCTAGCAGGAATGGAGAGGGGGAGCCTTTTGGTTGCCCGCATGTCTCAAGTACAAAAGGTGCAGTTTTGCACCTGTTCATATTTGCACAGAACTTGTCCCTTTTGTGTGTTACCTGGTTAGCAGATCAGGACAGGCGTGAAGCAGAGGCGAGGTGCTTGGCTCAGGGCTTTTGCAGGTGCAGAGTGGAAGAGCTGGTGCCTTCTGGTTCTACAGTGCATCTTGTGTTCTCGTCAATATTGTGTCAAGTGTTTCTTCCTCCCTCTTTCACTTGCTGTCACTCATGCTTGCGCGGAACTCAGGCCCAGTCTCAGTAATTTATTTGCATTTTGAAAAATGTTATCATGCTGGTTGTTGTAATCACCGATGTCTGGAGTCTGTGAAACTGCATTCCTGGAGGAGAGCTGGAGCTCAGGTTTGCCTTCTCTTGCAGGCTTAAGACATGTTTCAGATGACATGAAGACCCACAAGAATCCAGCACTGAAGAACCAAGGGGGCCCTGTGAGAAGTGGACCCAAACCTTTCACTGCTCCCAAACCAGCCTGTAATGCTAACCCCTCCCAGAAATCCTCTCCAAAGGCACCCGCGTTGCTAGAATTAGAGGGCAAAAAGTGGAGAGTGGTGAGTGCCTGGCGTCGGCATGAGGGGGTTGGAGGGGTGGGAGCTTTGCAGCAGGGAGGGAGGGAGGGTCTCCTGAAGACCTTTCTGAAGGTACATGCAGTTTGCTTTTAAAGTGGCTGCACTGCCCTGCTGTTCACATGGATTAACTGGTCTGCATTCAGAAAATAAAGTGCGTTTTCCCTGCCTTTTCAGGAAAACCAGGAGAATGCTACAAACCTGGTAATTAGCGACACAGAGTTGAAGCAGGTAGCATATGTTTTCAAATGCACAAATAGTACACTCCAAATCAAAGGCAAGATCAACTCCATCACCCTTGGTAAGTGGAGAAACCCTGAAAACAGCTTCTGCGTGCTTGTGTGTTTGCAGAAGGCTGAATCTCCAAAACCTTTCTGCGAGCTACTCTGTCTTTTCTTTGCAGATAACTGTAAGAAGCTAGGTCTGGTGTTCGACGACGTGGTGGGCATCGTAGAGATCATAAACAGCAGGGACGTTAAAGTTCAGGTGAGCGCCTGTAACCTGTTGTCTGCCTGGAGTGTGACTGTGCACCGTACGACGGGGTGACTGTACCATCTGCTGCTTTGAGTAGTTTTATTTCCAGAACAGGAATGTGCCTCTGTGGAGAACGCTCGTGAAACACCATCTGTCCTACTGCTCTGCAGCTCACCCTGCCCAGCCCTGAGGAAAGGGCTGAAATTTGCCTCACTAAACCTCGGTTTCAGGGCTTTTGGTAAAAATTAGTCTCTGTGAGGCGGGCAGCGCCACATGACTGCCAAAGTAGGAGACAGCAGTAGAATCTACTCTGATTCCAGTTTAGGTATCTGATTTGGGATGGTCAACTTGCCCAGCATTCAGTGGAGTTTTGTTCTAAAGAGATCAAAACAAGAAATAACTTGGGATTTTTGCCAGAGGTGGGAGTACTTGAATCCAGCCTATCTGCAGCTGGGGGGCTGGAGTCAAATCTCTTCCCTTGAAGAGAAACACAAAAGAAAAATGTTGTGGTTGCCCCGTTCAAGCTAATGCTCCTCTAACTGCTGCTTTGACCCCCCTGCTAGGTAATGGGTAAAGTGCCAACAATTTCCATCAACAAGACAGACGGTTGCCACGTGTATCTGAGCAAGAACTCCCTAGACTGCGAAATCGTCAGTGCCAAGTCATCAGAGATGAATGTCCTTATTCCCACAGAGGGCGGTGACTTTGTGAGTGTTCATGTTTTGAAATCATTGTGGTCTGCTTGGGTTGGGGTAGCGCAGGGCAGGATTCGTATCTTGAGCCCTGCAGGAAATGGCAGCCACAGTGAGATCTGGAGGGATGATTCTAGACTCTGGAGGTTGTGGATGATGATCAGATGCTAAAACCAGCAAATCAATTTGGTTGTCTTTATGGTGAGATACTTGCTGTTTTCTGAGAGTGTTTTCTTAGGATCTCGGGGGAGGGGGGGGGGTTGAACAGGCAGTGTTTGTGGTACAGGAGGGGACATGGCATGTATCTAAAAAACAAGTGCCTAAAGCAGTGGGAATAGTTACTAGCCTCAGTCATAAACTGATTTTTGATGACAGATTTCTATTTTTACTCTCCAGACTGAATTCCCTGTCCCAGAACAGTTCAAGACCGTGTGGAATGGTCAGAAGTTGGTTACCACTGTGACGGAAATTGCTGGCTAAGCAGAAGAGCTCCAAGGCTCATGCCCTCCCCTGGCCCTGCTGTGGGACAAATCTGCTTTCAGATGATTCTCTTAGATTTCTTGTACCTTTCTGCTCTCAAACTGCTTCTCTTCTACCTGAGAGACACAGCTACCTGCCGTCACTGAAATACCTCTGCCTGGGGTTTGGTGTAGGTGGCGGGTCGGTTATCGTCCACATCTATTAGCAGGAAGGTGTATTTTTTTTTTCTCCCCTTGTCTGATCTAACTGCACCAATTGATCAAGTGAGATTTTCGGTGAACTTCACAGCCAGTACTGGCAGTTGGCTTTCAGAGTGTTGTTCGAGTTTTTTTTGTATTGCCTTTAAGCAAACTGTTCATGTGAGAGAGGAATGTTGTTCCCTTTTTAACAAATAATGGTTTATGTTGGGGTCCAGAGTACCCAGTTGCTATGGCAGATGCCTCAAGAGGGTCCTGGAAGCCGCTAATTCCAGCGCTATGCTCTAGTTGGTGGCATTACAGGACATGGGAACGGCTTTGTCGGACCAAAGGCTGAGGACCTGGGCCATAGCATTCCACCCTGATTTCTCTTTCATCATTCCTACTAGCTCAGTGTATTTCTGTTTGTGCCATGACAGGAGGCGTTGTATTAACCGGTTCCACGGGAAGACTGCAGTGAAGTAACTGCGGTTACCCCCCACCAGTCTGGCTGGTGGCTTGGAGCTGAGCACCTCCTATTCCGTAAGCCCTCCACCCTCACAAGGGAATCTTTGCCCAGGGGCTTCCTTGTCAGAGCAGCTGAACTCAGGTTCAGTCTTCCAGGACAGTTCTTCTGAACCTGTCCCCTTCTGCAGAGGAAGGGTCTCCTCCATTCCAGGGTCAGCAGCGCAGTATTGTAAATACCCGAGTTGGATCAGGGCCGTTCATCACTCTCCTCCTCCTCTGCAGTCAGCCCCCATAAAGTGAGTCCTCTCGACCTCCCCTTTCCCCTGTTGCTTGGCTCTTTACTTTGGTGGAAGCTTGTAGCCTCTGTTCCAGGGCCCTGGAGCAGAGTGATGGATCCAAGACACAGTACTGTACTGACCCATAAAGGGAGCTGCACGTGCTTTGACCTTCAGTTTTCCAATGCCTCGGGCGGCATAAGCATATCTTAAATGCATTTCCTCTGTAAAGTGTCAATGTTCTTTTTCTCTAGGACAAAACTTACAAAAAAATATGCAATTTTTTTATTTTGAGACTGTCCTGTGACTTGTACTTGTCTTCTCCTGAGGCTTGTGAGAAAACCTTTCTTATGTACTTAAGATTATACAGAAGATAGAATAAAGTTAATGCCAACTTGCTCATTACAGTGGCTCTTGTTTACTCTTTCGGGGCACGCAGGACCTCAGGTAGGACAGGATGCCCTTTGCTGCCTGACCCCCTTGGGCAAGGCATTCAAAGCAGTCCAGACAGGAAGTACAGACTTACCCTAACTCCCCTTGAATCAAATGGTCAGTAGTTGTCAAATATTACCTTTTTTTTTTTCTCTCTCTTAGTTGGTTAGATGTAGAGTTCTTTATTGATTTCAGTTGCTGTACAAAAGTGCATAAACCAAGCCATTAGTTGAAAACTGTTCAAGCTGTTAATACCTGCTTCATACAAAACCCTCCTTTTTCCCCAGAAACCCCTACATTTGGCCCTTTTCACTATCTTGAAGGAGAGGCTGTAATATACTTCCTCTGCATACAGCCATACGGGTCTACTTGGGAGATGCAGCATCCTCGCACTAGTGATTTCGGTTAATACTGCCATTGTGTCCTGTGAGGAACAGGCGATGGGGACAACGAGCCTCTCGCCCAGCTAATGATTTTGCTGTCACCAGGTGACCGGCACTGCCCCGGCTCTGGGAAGCGAAGTGGACTTACCAGGGCCTGTGCCAGACAGAGTGCAGCAGAGTTAGTGCAAGGCTCAGGCCTCCCCTATTGGAGCGTAATTACATCCCGACAAATCCCGGTCTCTTACTGCAGTGGAACAGGTGCCACCTCTGCACACTGTGGAACTGCTGAGCTAAACCCCATCTTTCTCCCCTTCCCCTGACCCCCCTCAAGCTTGCACACAGAAAGTGCTGTTGCACAGTAGCAGCTGCATTAACTACAGTGGTAGATGCTCCCCCGTGCCTCCCCTTAGCTTCACTGGAGGAAGGGGAGGATAGTGGTGTAAAACCACTCTTCTGAGAAGTGCAGGTGATCCCCTTCCACCCCCAGGAACACCAGCTTTCCTGCTTTGTCCATCTCCTGCAGCCCCAGGCGATCCTGCAGAGAGAGAACCGTGACCATAGCTTCCTGGGGCCGTGCCACGGCTGAACGCTGGCAGCGGCAGGGGAACCCGGCACAGAGAGAAGCGCTGATGGTCAGGGACCGCTGTTGCAGCAGAAGTGGCTGGCAGGCTGGAGTGGGTTCTGCCTCTGCTCTTCAAAGCTCATAGAAGGATAAAAAGCATTTTGGATGACTCTTACAAGGCTTTAAAAAGGTGTAGAGTTCATTAAACACATGCTGAAGGGGATCTTGAGCCAGGCATGAGACCACCAGTGTAATTCCCACTGCCAGCACTGGCCTGGAGGGAAATGCCTTCCCGAACAGCTGCTGGCGAGAGGAGGCCGTGCCCCACGAGCAGCAGAGATGGTGAGCAGAGCAGAGCTGTGGGGTTTAGAGCTCCTCAAGGTCCCAGGGACACTATGGAGAGGAAACAGCAGAAACCCTCCAGCCCCACCAGAACATACCTCCGTGTACAGCGAGGTCTCCTTCAGCGGGACAGTCTCCTTGGCTTGCCCACTTTTGTAAAACCCGAACCACTGTCAGAATTAAAACAAAGACACAGTTGCTGAAGGGCTCCCTGGAGACAAGCATGATTTCCCCAGCTTCCGCTGGAGACAGTGCAGTATCAGGCCTTGTTTGTGCTCAGCCTGCTCCTCGCTGACCTCAAGTTCTTCCACCAAAGGACAAACCAAAAACCAGCAAGCGAGCACCAAAACACCACCCAAAAGCAGCACCTGCCCTGCCTGCCTCACCTCAGAGATGGGCGGGTCAACCATGGTGTCGTTGAGAAATTTCACCATCACAAACTTTTTCAGAGCCATCAGGTTTTTCTTGTACGTCTCATTGATGCCCTGGATGAAAGCCACAGAGAACAGACCCAAGTCGCTGGAAAGCCCACTGAGACAGGTCGGGGAAACCACCTGCTCCAACTTGCCCTGCACCTACAGAGGAAACCTGGGGCTGCACCAGCCCAGGAGGCAAGAACATGCATTTCTGTCAGCTGCCTCCCTTGGCTGTGCTCATGGCATCCAGCCTCACCTCCAGGCTGTAAAGAGGGCACGGGCCTCCCTGCCTTCCCAGGGGAGGAAAAGGATTTGCCCACTCGAAAACGATGGGCAGACTGAGCACCTGGCATATCTACACCAACCACTCCAAAAGAGTGCAGTGACACAGGAACTGCTCTGCCACGGACAAGTCTCGTTCACAACTCTACCAGCAAAAACACTTTGTACACTCCTGGGATGCAGCACAAAAAAATGTTCCCCTTCAGACTCCAGCAAAACTGCAGCCAGGGAGAGCTGACGTGCAGGAACTCACCGCAAAGGTTTCTGCTCTCCTGCTAGCACTTAATCAGCAGCCAGGTCCTTACCCTCTCCTGATTTATGTCAGCCAGAAAGATGCTGTTCTTCCTGTAGTCGTCCTCCTTCAGAGGGTCGTGCCAATACTCTGCTTGTACCAAGCTGGAGAAGAGAGAAACCAGTGATCAGATTGGAAACCCAGAGCTGCTTACATGGGCCCAGCTCCTGTCGTTACAGCCTGGTGAATACACTCACTGCTCTTGAACAGCTTGCGTGTAGGCGCCCAGATCCAGCGTCTTTCGGATCCAGTCACAGATATGGGAGCTCTCACCAGGACAGCGTGGAAAGCCGTACACGCCTAGGATATGGAGACATGTGTAACAGCTCCATAAGCCAAACTGAAATCCTTTAATCCCTCCAGCTGGTAAAGAACCACCCTCTTACAGAGCAGTGGCAAGAATTACCCAGGGAATCAGGCGACCTTTAATCCTGCAATCTCATTAGACAGCCCTCCTGCCCCTGGGCACTATTACACACACAGATAATGGATGATGTTCTTGAGCTGAGGGTATTGCTCCGGAGAATGGGGGCGTGGAGACAAGCAGAATACTGTCCAGCTCGCCTGGTGTGTTCCCAGGAGGTCTCGGGATGGTTCCCTACAAGTCTTCCCACTCTACTACAAAGAAATAGACTCGAGCCATGGAACGTCTCAGGGGAGAGTATTTGAAATTCATTGCCAGCCACTCTTAACTGTACACCTCAAATTCCATTTCATGCTGCCTCTTTAATCTGCTGCAGAAAGCACCTCCCTTTCCTTGGGGCTTTAGCCTTCCAGATGCAGACTGTAAAATATCCTCATGACCCGCAAGGTACAGTTTCACAAAGGCTTTTCTCTGTAGTCAGAAGTTTCCTCTCCCAAAACAACTAATCCCAAATGCTTCCAAAGTATATAAGAATTCTACCCAGACAATAAGCCGCCTACTTACAAAGGTCCCTTCTCACTGCCAGTCAAGCAAGACCAAGACAGAAGATACTGTAGCTGGCTAACAACTGGGCTAAAGCAGATCACCAGGTTCAGACAGGAACAAAGGGACAGTTTAATTCACAAGAGAATGGTCAGTTTTTAGAAAGAGGCCAAAGAAAAATCATTCTTCCTGCCAACAAGAGCCCCCCACACTTCACAGCAGTCAGGAGGTGAGGTAGCTTAAGAGGACACTACCTTGGTGCTGCCCCCCAATGGAGATCAGACTGAGCATGGGAGGAGAAGGACACCTCTGGGCCACCGCCCTCCTGCGGAGAAAGATGGAGGAGCTGCGCCCAGGCCACCAAAGCCTCAGGGGCAGCTCTCAGCTTGCCACTGCACCAGCTTGGGCACTCCGGTAGGGTCTGCAAAGAGAATTAACCCTTCCTGGTCAAGTTGGGCTACACGCAAACACATTCTTGACTCCTTTGGAGCACTCCTACCTTTATGAAGGGGTTTGTCAGTTTACATCTGCTAGGCACTTCAAAGAGTTTTAAATCAGAACTCAAAACCCAACAGAAATCCCTGGAAATGGAACAGAAGTGTAAACTTACAGGAACTGGCCTCCTTGGGAGAAGCCCATTGCGTTGTAGCCTCCTTTCAGGTGAGGGTCCTCTGCGAGTTGGCTGCACACCTCCCTCACTTGATCGTTCACATTCATAAAGAAGCTGTTCTCCATATCCTGGTGGATTAGCCAGATCAGAACGTACAACTTGCACCTTTACAGCAGTTTACGTTATTTTAATCTCTGCAAACAGTTCACCAACAGTTCTGCTTTTGGAAGAGGACCTTCACTTTCACAGCGACAGAAGTGGAATTCAAGTTTTGAGACTTCCATTCACCACGTATTTGTTCCTACCCTGCCTGGTGAAACTGGCTCACAGGGAACAGCAACATTTCCCCGAACTTCCTGACAATCTGAGTGCCTTCAGATTTTGTACATATATGTGTGTGTGTATATATATATATATAAATTTTTTTAAAAAAATCAAACTTTGCCCATCTTTTCCAGATCCCAGAAACTACATACATTGCACGTTATCCTGAGAGACTATTTAAAGAAATTCCTTAGGGTTGCACAAAAGTGTCAAAAAATATGAAGGCACAGAAGTCTATATCTTTATTAAATTAGTTAATAAATAAAATAATAATTAAATTAAATAATTGAATAAATGGTCATAAATCAAAAAGAATAGCAAAGGGTAAAGCTCTGCTTTAGCACAAAATAGCTTATTGCATGCCTTTGTAGTACCTGGAGTGGTGAGAGAGTGCTAATCAGTGGATTTGCATATTAATCCAATTTAGACTAGGGATTTGTTTTTCCCCAGTTCTTTTCTGCAGGTATTATCTGGACTATACTGGCTTCTACCTGCTAAAGCTCTTCACAAAGAAAAAAAACAATAGCAGGGAAAGCACTACACGAATCCGTGCGGAACCACGTTAACGCCAGTGACGGCAAGAACTATTGCACCTGCAGCTCCGCACGGCGGCCACCGCCCTGCCGAGCAGAAACACGCGTTACAGCAGAGTTAGTTACCTGTATCAAGTTGCTTCCAATCTTGAGAGACAGGACATAAATCCCCGGTATTTTCTTCTCCACTATTTTCTTAATGTAGCCCATGCTTTGTGGGTTGCAGCAACTGTCTCCTGTGAAAGGGAACACGGTGAAGCCCTATCACACCGCCGCCCAGGCCCTTGCCTCGCCTTCACAAAGACCCCACCAGGCCCCCCCTGCTGCAGCAGGGCCAGGAGCCGCCAACGCACACGCGGGCCCGGTGGAGGAGGGTCAGCACCTCCCGCTCTCCTCAGAAACCCGGGGCCCGGAGGAGGGGGTCACCGGAGCGGGGCCGGGAGCGGCCTGCCAGCTCCCCTCGGGCCTGCTCGGGTCCCAGCACGGCCCCGCCAGCGGGCCGGGCCAGCTAAGACCCGCCGCCCCGCCCACAGAGCCGTTACCGGAGGATCGGCCCCGCCCTCCATTGCCGGTCCCGGCTCACCCATGCCGTGCCAGATCACCAGGGGGACGGCGGCAGCCGCGCAGCCCAGGCACAACCCCAGAAGCACCAGCACCGCCACCCTGAGCGCCGCCATCTTGTCTGGGCACATGACTCGCACCCGGCACGGGTCAGGCGGCGGGGGCGGGACCCGACAGGGGCGGGCCCCGTGGGGGGAGGCGGGGTCTGTGGCGGAGGGCGGTGTTAGCGGCGGGGGGCGTGGCCTCGCGGCGGCGGGGGCGGGACCCGACAGGGGCAGGCCCCGTGGGGGGAGGCGGGGTCTGTGGCGGAGGGCGGTGTTAGCGGTGGGGGGCGTGGCCTCGCGGCGGCGGGGCGTGACCATAGGGAGGTCCCACGGGGGTCGCTGGTTCGAGCCCCGGCGTTGCTCCGTCCCACCGCGGGATCCCACCCCCGAAATCCCAAATCCCGCCGCAGGACGTGGCTGCATCCCCCTCCCCGCCCCGGGACACGGAGCCAGGAGACCCCCGGCGCCACCGGTCCCCTCTGGGCCGGGGGAGACACCTCTCCCCGTACGTGAGCTACGCCAGGGGGCCGGGCTGGGAAGGAGCCTGCCTTTGCACCAGCGGGTACCCCCGGGGCATCCGCGGGAGCACCCCAGGGTGGCAGAGATCCCGCTGCCCTGCCAGGCTGTTGTGGTCGAGGGTTATAAACCACCGAGGCAAATGAGACCACCCCCGGGAGGGTCGAGGCTGCTGTGAATCGCTGTGCTCACAAGCGCGTGCACCGGCGGCGCGACCAGAGCCGGCTCCGCTCTCGCCGTGCCGGTAACGCCGTTGGGAGGACATGTCAGTGGCCACTGCCCGGCTGCTCCCGTGCTTGTTGATGTTTGAGATTTGGTTCCCAACAGGGCTGGGCGTTATCGTGAGGAGCAGCCGGCAGCAGCGTTGCAGGTGGCAGAGGATGCAGTGCCACGCGGACAGCACGCAGGCAGGAGAC
>Ga0065711_1038227_pt1 | contig 19004 bp, 5 predicted proteins | sample Hoacrofraction12_FD_59098 | JGI IMG/M metagenome (GOLD analysis project Ga0065711, IMG submission 59098) | Hoatzin crop microbial communities from Cojedes, Venezuela - Epithelial fraction 12 v2 (version 2) | ecosystem: Host-associated > Birds > Digestive system > Esophagus > Crop | place... | reverse complement strand
CCGTGTTTTTTTTTTTTTTTTTGTGGGGGTCCAGAAGAAGTCACAACTTGTTTTTGTCCACTTTTTTCCCTACCAGTATTTACAGATAGAGACATTCAACTATAACTGTCACTAATAAAACAGCACAAACACATCATGACCTCATTTCATTCAAAGTGTTTTACAGACATTAATTCCTTTACTGATGAGTTTTGGGTTTTGTTTCAAAAGTTTTTCACATTAAAGGAATAGAGATTTTTTGTGTGTTTTTTCAAGGAGTTCAGGATTTATTGTGGAAGATTTTCTAGGGGAAAAACAGATTAAGTGATTAAACTTGCATAGAAGTGCCATAATTTACCTGCAGTTAATGGCTAAATAGGCGGGTTGGAATCAAGGTACCAGCAAGTGTCTGGCATTGCATGGGTCCATGACACTGACCTTGAAACTGTCACTGTTGTCCAGTAAAGGGAAAGTCTATCTCAGAAAGAGAAATGGCAGAATGTACTGAGATCTTTCTTGCCCTTGCACTTGCCCTGCTATCCCATCCTCCAGTTTTTCAAGACTTACTGTGTTATGGTCAGGAATAGGGACACTGTTCCAGCAAATACACTGCTGGTCAAGGTCTTGACCCTTAGACCCTTTTCTTCTCTTCTCCGAACACACTTTTCTAGCCACTGGACTAGAAACTCTTATGGGAAAGGAATTATTTTGTCCGTGGTGTCTCTGATGCTTTATCACTGAGCAAGAAAAGCTGTATGGCCAGAAACAGCATACATCATGCCTGCCAGAAAAAATGTCTGATCGGCTGCAATCATCATGAATTTCTTTTCTTTCGTTTTCTTTTTTCCTTCTTTTTTTTCCTTCCTTTTTCCCTTCCCTTCATTTTCCTTTTCCAAAAGTAGAAAAATGGTTTCATTAATTTTACCTACTTCCAAAATTTATATAGGCTCCATTATTAAAAGATGTGCCATTTGCTGAGAAAGCAGCGCCAAGCATCTGGGGAACTTAGTTTCAAGCCCAGACTGTTCCACAGCCTGTTCGAGGTATATTTTCTCTGTGTTCCCTGAAGTCTTTTGAACAGTGCTAGTTCTGAACTACATTTTTCAATCTGTAGCTCCCTGCTTCAACCATTACATTCCATACTACTTCTACCCAAACATCTCGTGGAGGTGAAAAGTCCTCTCATCCTGCTCTGAACTAAAAACCATGGCTAATATAGAAAGGATTAATTATCATTTCTCTAAGTCACTCTTTTCAAGTTAAGCATTTTCCCATATGAACGTCTTACCAAAAAGATGTTCTGTGCTGAATATGATGTGTACAATTATTTTTCTTAGATGACCACACTAGTATTTCTTCAGATAGATGAAATTTCTTAAAACATTTGTGTTTATTTTGAGCTGACATCGCCTTCCTGTGGCACTGATTTCCCTGCAATGGCTGGCAAAAGTGACATTCACATTCCAGCCCTGCAGAGGACAAACAAATGCCTTTTTGCTGTGCTCCTTTTGCAATACAGCCTCCCCACCACTGCTTGTATAATAGGTGAAGCAACTTCATTGAGTCTACGAAGAAGCAGCGACTGGCATGTTGTATGTCAAAACTACAACTAGGGCTAACTTTCCTGTCTGAACCTGGCTCCAGACTTTAGCTCCACTTTGTTTATAGTTATGAAGGACTCGACATTTGAATGCTGAATACTCACTACCCAAGCAAAGACAACATTTATTTCATTTTTCTCCCCTCTGCTCACATAATGTCATGTAAAAGAATAGTAATATCAATTTGCATTTATACACACTTCTGCAGTATCAAATTATCACATTTATCAGATTAACATTCCACATTTATATATTTATCAAGGGAATATCTTAATCAACAGTGGGGAAGCCCAAAGCTCACAATATGAGGGCTGCATTAGCAATTTGCCAAGACATAAGGCCTGTACAGAATTTGCTATTATATTTACATAACATGTTTAATCAAAATAAACATACATAACTAAGATATATGTTTCTACTTGCCCCTTACCTGACAGCTGAATAGTAACTGTTAGTTTTCAGATGAGATGTATTGATTAAAATGGCAGATTGGGTGAGTTGGCTACTACTAGATTTTGTGTCTTCTCATATTGTCAAATTAATTTCTGCCTTTGATTTTCCTGCTATCCTCAATGAATTTGCTGCCCTTGAAGATGTAATGTGACACTAAAATGGAGCTTTAAGTAACAGAACATTTGAAAGGAGGAAAAGTGGAATCCAAGAACAATTCATCTTATCTGCTCTGGACACCCACACTCAGAGTAGATAAATCTTTCTCTGGAGATGTCTGTCTTTCTCTACCATAGCTTTAAAGCTGGTTTATAATATTAGATTAGACAGATGGATTAGGTTTACTAATGCATAGAAACCACTTCTGACTCAGAAAGTCTCAGAGCTAGAAGCAGTTGCCACCTGACAGCACATAGCAAATCGGTATATTTTCTTGCAGTGATTCTTATTAGGAATCTGGTTTTGGCCATTGACAAGAAACAAGTTGCTGAGCTAGGCAGACCATCTGAAGTCCTAATTAACTTGTAGATGGCAGAAATTTGCTGATATATTTCAGACATTTAGCTGGGAATACCACAGAAATGAACTGAAGCTTCAGCCAAACTAGTTCTATCAGGAACCGATCCTTTTTCTTGACTAATCTGAATTTCACTGGAATGGTTTGGATGGTAATAGAAAAATAACATTTACAAAAGGCTTGTACTTGCTAGGTTCAAATCTAATTGGAAGTGATCTGCATCTGAATAAAATTCTTCTTATGTACTAAGCGTGAAGGAAATACAGTAAGTATGCTATGTATAAGAGCTCTTGTGTGACTGCATTTCACATTTCACATCTGCACATTGAAACAAAAATCCCCTATTGCTATTCTATAAATTTCTATCTTTTCCACGGAAATTTCCATCTTTAACCAGTCTTTTTTACTCAATTGACTTTCCTCACTCTCACATTTAAAGAACCAGAAAACATCTTGCTAGTTCTATGCTGCTACATATCCAACAGTCCTCCATCTATGATGGTATAGTTCGCAAGCCAGCATCACTGCACTACATTGTGGTGCTGCTTGTTATGATGTTGCACTGCACTTTGAAAACCTACCTACATCATGCCTACCTGTCCTGTATGAAGAAGAAAAAACTTCTGATCATGTTCCCTGATCGAATTTGATCACGACCACGACTCCATGGTCTTCCTCCTGCCTCCCATTAGCACTTCCTCATTTCAGACTGCCAGGCCCTATTCTCAGTAATGATCTTCCTTGAAAGGTGTGTGGTATGCGATATCATTACCTCAGTAATAATATCATGGTTTTTTGTAACATGGCCGTGTGCATGTAAGCATTTGCCCATTTATTTCTTTTCATCACCGTATCTGCCATTAGCCACAACCTTCCTTCCTCCATGGGCTCAGGATAGTGCGTACTTCCCCCTGCCCTCCATTACACAGTATTAATCCCTGCTGGCATGGCAATGATTTCTTCAAATTTAACTTTTGAATGCTGTATGTGTAAATATATCCATACTCTCTATTACTCTGCCTACAAAGCACCAGCTTCCCCTCCTTCATCCTAGTGTCCTGCAGTCACAAGCAGTGAACAGAACTAAAATGCAGATGTGGCTTCTGTGGTGCACTTATATTTCCACATTACACTGATCTGTGGAGCTGGGAGCTGATAGAAAAATCCAGCTGGATGGGTCTGAGCAAAACTCTCAGCTCTGGTCAATATCCATGGATTTCGATAAACTAGTTACCTGTGCTAATGAAGAGAATTTTTAGAGAAGATTGTGTGGAAAAAAAAAAGAGTTTCACACAAAGGGTAAGATGAGCAGTGTATTAGTTATTTACCATTACAGTATATTGAGGCCTGAGGATCTCAACAGTAGTAACAGGAAGGAGGCTATTGAACAATCCTCTTTTAGCCCTCATATACAAATATACTTAAAGGAGATACAGCTAGGATAATACACCTACCTATAGATTATAGTGTCATCTGTGTCAGGCACAACACAAGCAGGAATGCTACATGAGAGGGGCAAGCCAAGAGTGGCCACAGCCCAGGCACTACCTTCACTGACCAAGGTGCAGTCCCACAGCATCTGAAGGGAGTTGGCAGGGTAGGGAGATGATAACAAGGTCCGATGACAGTCTCAGAAAGACAAGCTGAGGAACCAGGCTGCAGGTCTACCCGAGGAGTCCCACAATCAGGAGCAGCAGGAGATGAGGCCAAAGACAGAACTGGAGATAGGGCTACAGCGTAGGTCTGAGGGGTCTATATGGGAAGCAGTGTCAGAGGTGTGACTGGAGGGGGATGCAAGATACAGCCAAGGTCCATCCAGGAGACAGGAACAGGACTGGTTACACTTACAGTGTAGATCAGACAAGGGTTAAAGGCCCAGGACAGAGCTTAATTGTTGCTCCTGAGCCCATGGGCAAAGGGTGGTCTTATGGACCCCAGGTGGGGCTGGTCAGGAAAATTAGGACCCACAGCCCCATTTATGTCACTGACACTGTTACTACTAACTCCCTGGAACATACAAATGCAAAGAACAGACCTCAACCAATTTGCTTTTCATCATTTTTACTTTCTTCTAGCCTTAGGACATCTAAGTCAACTCTTTAGTTTTCATACTCTGGATGATGTAGCTAGTAAAGACACTTCAAATCATAGAATGCTGTGGGTTGGGAGGGACCTTTAGAGGTCATCTAGCCCAACCCCCATGCAGTGGGCAGGGATACCTTCAACTAGCTCAGGTTGCTCAGAGCCCCGTCCAACCTGGCCTTGTATGTTTCTAGGGATGGGGCATCCACTACCTCTCTGGGCAACCCGTTCCAGTGTTTCACTACCCTCATTGTAAAAATTTTTTTCCTTATATCTGGTCTGAATCTCCTCTCTTTTAGTTTAAAGTCATTACTCCTTTCCTATCACAACAGGCTTTGCTAAAAAGATTTTCCCCATCTTTCCTATATGCCCCCTTCAGGTGCTGAAAGGCTGCTATAAGGTCTCCCCACAAGATTAGATTGCTCCCACCACTATAAAGCTCCATTAGCACAATACTGTTGTCTTCAGGTTTTTGATTCTCTGTAAGACCATGATAAGGAGTCCAGTATATGCAACACTGTTCTCCTGTTGACTTCAGTGAGCATTATATAAGCAGCTTGCTTTTGGCAACAGGTTAGCCTGTTTTCTAGTGCAAAACTAAAAACAGCTTTTCACATAAATGTAGGGAAACCTTTTCTTTCTTTGAGATATAGTTAGGATTTTGTGTCAGAGTCATTCTCTATTCTAAAAAATTGGTGATGGATGTAGCTATTAAACGGTTCTCCCTCTTTTTTTGCCTATTCCCTTTAACTGTCACCATGTAGGAGATGAGAATAAATTATTTCAGCCATTGGTATGTTTGTGTTTGTTAGAGCAAAGCACTTGTGTAGACCACATTCTGTCTCAATGGAACTTGTTCTTTCTTAAAAATAAGGTTAGGTCTATCAGCCTGAATCATCTCAAAGGCCTATTGAGCCGCAAACACACTGGTAGCTGAAATGCAGATAAGATCAAAGCCTAAGAACTGTGTCCATTATCAATTGCCATTTTGTCATCTTAATTTCAGTGAGGTATACTGAAGAATTTGTCTTTCCTCTTTCTTTGTTTATTACTACAGAACAGTGTATGTCCTGCGTTGTCTCCTTCACTTCTGCTCCCTGAGGGCATGCTTTATCTGTTCTGATACTGTTCTGAGGCTAGAACGGATTATCCACCATTTTACAAGGCAGCTTAATTTATTTTCGAAGGAATTGCAGTCATACAGTCAAGAAGGGAATTCCTGTATCATCCCTGTGTGGACTATCATGGTACTGGAAACCCTGTGATTCCCAAAAAACCTCAACACCCGAATGTAGACTTTTCCTTCCCAAAGCGAGAGAAAGAATTCTCTGGCAGGTAGTTGTTATGTATTTTTTTATTGTACGTCTATGATGCTAGATTTCATCAAAGGAGCAATCAGAGAAGCCTGTCCTGTAGAAGAATTGGGAAAAAGTACAGTTTAATGCAGTGCAGAAGCTGTAACCCTTGCTTTTAAAAGCCATATATATGCCTTAAAATCTGCCTTTTCAGAAAATAAGCTTTATTTACATGATGTACAACTCTATTGTGGCTGAAGTCAGGAGCGCCTGACTGTTGTCTTTTGGCACCAGGTTAAGTTTAATTTTTTTCTAAGCTTATCTGAAGTTCTCACTAATGAATGTCTCTTGGACAGTTCCTTGCTACACACAGTATGCTTATTTACTTTTTATTTCCTTACTTCAAAAGCAAATCTAATCTGTTAGTAGGACTGTAAAACAATTATCAAGGCATTGACTTCATTCTCGAATCATTATTCCTGGATCACTTTGCAGTAGCTGAGAATCACGTTCTAGTGAATTCACCTTCTGTTTCTCTATCAACATTAAAAAAATCTACAAACTAAATAAATTTTTTATAACCTTTCTCAGTGAGAAATATTCCAAGACACTTACTCATACTGTCTTCTTCTTTTCAAATAATTACTCAGAGTGAAGTTGAAATGTCAGTGACTTGTTTATGGACAAAAGTAATATCTACTCAATGTATAAGGTGGGATAAATTTGCTATTCAATGGCTGCTGCAATCAATATACCTCCCTGGATATCAAAACTGGCACATTAGACTAATCTGAATTTTATGTCAGACTCACTATTAGAAATTGAGTAATTTAGTTTGCGAAAAATTGAAACATTGGAAAGACAGAAGGTATTCTTCTGTGTTGTCTATAAAAAGTCAGATTTGTCATTGTATTATGTCTTTTGTAGTGTTTTTCACTTGTGCAAGATGAAAACGAATTAAGCAGCAGTAGTTTGTAATACTTTTAAAAATGACAAAAACAGTGCAATGTAATAGACAGTCAACTTCTAAATGTGTATTGAAGTAACCTGGTGATGTATCCCTGGGATCATGCAGGAAAATTAGATGCTAGTAGTTTTACTACTTAAAATAGTCATTGGTTTCTGTCGATAGGCCCCCTAGGTCTTCCCTTTCCCACTTGTCTAAGCTGAGTGTCCTCCCCTCCCTTTCACCCCTCTCTAACACATACAGCTTCTATAAAGCCTTTTACTATTTCCCTCTGCCAGCGCTGGAGCTAGGCTGGAGCCAGGACAATTTATACCAGCTAGGGATTCATTCTAATGGCCCTTTTGGGACTTTTCTTACCCTTACTACCAGACCTCATACTCAGAGATATGACTGTCTAGCTATACCCTTCAGTTGTCATGAGCTCAGCTTTGTTTCACCACATTAACCGTTTAGCCGGTTTGACTGGGATACAACAGGATTGGAGTGTTGAGTATCTTCTTCGCTTCAAATGCCCAAGTCCCTCTTGCATTGCCTGATAGTGCCAAGGGAAACTCCATTGTATTCAGAGAGAATGTCAAGCCAACAGGACTAAAATGCTGTAAATAAATGAAAAGCCACAGTTCTGGTGGGTTAAAAGCAAAATGTGCTAAGATCTGCTTTTCTTGGGGGGTAAACACCATGGATATCAAGAACCTATGTTGCTGGAAGATGGAGTCCCAAGAAATATCAAACACGTTCTTCCACTCCTGTCCCTGGTAGAGCACAGTAAATTGACTTATCCGTCCTAACCAGGAGAAGCCAATGAATACCCACAGAATCCACAAGATAAAATCTTAGGGTGCAGGAATTTTAAAAGAATCCAAGAAATAACAACAAAAACTTTTGTGACCTTCTAAGTATCGATAGTACATACGGTAGATACCTCAAGTGCACTCAATTAGAACACATCCGTGAATTGGCAATGGAAAAATCCGATTCCTGCAGCAGAGATGAGTTGCAGCTGCGGCTAATAGAGTGAGGGATGTGAATACAGAGAGCACTTACATGATGAAGGCAAGACTGGCAATCAGTTGTATGCTTCAGAGCAATAAAGCACAATCAATCTGACAACAGGGCCACATTGTTAACTGTGGCTTTCTGTTGAAAGGAGCTGCACAATGGATGGGCCCTATAAAAGAGCAGCCTTGCCTCCAAGCCCTATCACATTCCTCTCTGTTGCTTTTTTTTCTTTACCCTTTTTTCCCGTGCACTTTGTTGCTGAGATTTGTTCATTTGAGGGCAATTCTTCAGCTTGGTTAAAGTGTTAGAAGTTTCCTTACCTTGCTTATGTTTTGTTCTGCCTGCACGTCAGTAGTTCAGGTCACGGAAATGTCTCACTGCAAGCTATGGCTGATAGCAAATAAAGCAGGTGCAACTCTATGACATGCAACAGCGTAACGCTCTTTGGGTACGCTGTGTAGTGGCCAGATCAGCATTCAATGAAGCAGAAGACACAAGTGTACTTTTCCTAGGCTTTGCTATATATGGGTTGAACAATGCAAAGATCACTGTTCAGTTATATTAAGAATAAAATGTTCTTTTCTGCTTCCCCAATCAGCAATTTTTCTACCAAAACTCTGTTTCCTCCCTGCCCCACCACGGACAAACTAATATTAACATTCCTGGGGAGACCTAGCTCTTTTCAGCTGAGCTAGCTCTTCAGAATAGTATAATCTTTTCCCTAATCATTGCATAATTCTTAGCTTCTAAAGCCTTTGAAAAGTGCCTTTTCTTTTTCTGAAAGAGCCATCATTTGGAAGTTTCTTAGAGCTACACTGGCTTTTAAGTAGTCTCCTGTCCTTAGCAACAATGGCTGCCTGACTGGTACCAGCCTTCTTTTATGAAAAGCTTTGACAGGTTTACATTAGTCCTGATTCTATTTTTGCAGCACTTAGAGGCATTCCAAACATTTGCAGAGAAATAAGAATAAACTGCTAGCCCCTGCCATCGAGCATCTCATTGTACAATTTAAACATGGATAGCAATACAAAGAAAGACTTGACAGGGAAAGAAAGAACACCTACCAACCAGGGAAGTGGGGTTACAACAAGTTGAAATCACAAAGGCAAGATCATGGTCCTTATTACATGGTCTGTGCAGTAACTTACACTGTGGTTCTGCTCTCACCAAAATCAATGGCAAAAATCCAGTCTTTAATTCCTGTTGCAATCAACAGGGTGCAATGTGAAAAAAAAAAAAAAGTCTATGAAAAAGACAGTGCACGTGAAAAAAAGGATGTATGAAAAAGGCAGGTACTACCATTCTGATTTAATAAACTTTGACCTCTGCTTTAGAATCAGTCGTCTTGCAGTGGCACTGGTAGCTACGCTGAATGCAAAGGGAGTGAGAATCAGCTATTCACTGTTACAGCAAGAACCTGAAAGAGTTTGTCTGCAGTGTGTTTTGCTCTGGAGATGAGAAAGAGGGATTCAGTTTCTCTTTGAGTTTCAGGAGTCTGCAGAATTCTAAAAGTCCCCATGCATCTGCCATGAAAAAACACCCTTTAATAAGCAAGTAAAGAAAAATGAGGTGAAGCCAGCTGTAGAGATTCCGTGTTTGTTGTAAAATGCCCCACAAGCTCTGAAGTAGAGAGTTGCAGCAGTTTTCTTTGATCCATTGTGGTAATCAGGCAGCTTATTTTCTGACCTGCAGAGATCTGGCTCCATATGAAGAGGAAACTGAAAGCAATGTAAATCACGTGAGGAGGTGGTTTCACTGAATCCTGTATGTCATAGTACAGAGGTACTAGAAGCTGCGCAGGCCCGAAAGGAAGGATGGGTCAAAAATGGCAATGTTCATGCCCCTATACGTATCCATGTATATCTCAAAACTCATCCAACTGGGCACAAAAAGGTGTCCCAAATTTAAGCAACTGATGATTAATAATATCTCTTTAGATTGAACAGTAAGAAATGTAAACCAAAATGAAATCTCATTATTGAAACCTTAGATTAAACACAAAATCTGGGAGGACGCAGAAGGAGATACATCTGTATGTGTCCTGTTTTATACTCTGACCGTGGACATCAGCTATTTGTCACTGGATACGAGGGAAATGGACATTTATTTTGACCTGGTACAACCATCCTCAGTTCTTCATTTAGATTTATATCAGAATTGTCTGTTTATATCATGACTGAAAATTAGTAATTTTAATTACAGTTATTTCAGTCATTATGTTCTGCGTGCCATTACAAGGACCAGACTTCAGAAAGCCACATTTATTGGCTGAACGTACAAGGACTTTAGTGCGTTCATATTGAACAGAATGGCTTTGGCCATAAAAGGAGGAAAAAAAAAAGTCTTTTCACTTAGAATTTTATTTAACTCTTAATCCTTATATTAATATTTCCTCCTTTGTTTCTTGCAAACCATATCTATTTTTATTTTTTTTTTTGCTTGCAATAACTATTTTAAACTGTCAGAGAAAACTTGAATCTCTTTTGTTCAGCTAAGTGGGATTATGCTAAGGAAAATCATGGAATCCTCGAAGTAAATAATATACGCCTTAAGGCATGTTGCATATATTATTGGAAAATTGGGCAGTTTGCATTAGTCATCTTGTAATGTGAACCTGAACATGGTGTGTATAGGTTGAAGGAAAATTGAAATTCCTCAGGAATGATTGGTGCACCATAGATCAGTTAGAGGTCATTATGTTATTTAGTATTTTATCGTGAATAAATCAGATGCTCACTTCAAAATCCCCCTTTTATATGAGCTATAATACATTGAGTTCTTTATGGCAAAGGAGAGAATTTTTATGAACTGAAACTGAACCACATTATCCTGTAAAGTAATGGGGCAGCTACACATATAATGAGTAGGACATCGCTCACTTTTTTGTATTCTCTACATCACGCTGAGAGCATAAAAAGTCTGAACCAAGTAGATTGCTTCTTCCTGTGTACAAAATACAGGGCACTTGAGTCATTGAGGGTGGGAGTCTTTGTATCTGGTTTAAGATGATTATTTAGATTCTTCATAAAAAGAGAATCTCCACAACCTTCTGAATAAAACCTGATCTAGTAATAAAGCAAGATGCCAACAAATACGTGCACTGGACCAATTTTCCAAAGAGACAGGCAGGTAAAATAGCTATTCACAGGCACCAAGACAAGTTTCTTATGAATGAGTATTGCGACGGTGAAATCTTGGTCTTCAGAGCACATGAGCAAGGTCCTTTCAGTCTGACACTTGATTTGCAGCTCAAGCTGTTGTGTTACATTGTGGGTCTAATTAATACCCTTTGCTTTTGATTGCTGCAACTGTATAAATATTCTATGAATATGATATATTCTAGATCAATTATAAACGACTCTTAAAATTAGAGGAGTCATACAGCTTGATTCATCATACACTTCAGCTACTACAGGTGTTAATCTACAACCATTCGCTAAATGCAGAGCAGTATGTGGATTATAAAAAATTTCTGTAAAATTATTTACTTGTTTCTTAGAATTTATCTCATCTTTTTCTATCTGAAATAAGTAAGAAAGGTGAGAAGAATTTTCTTCATAACTGAGGCTAGCTTCTTACCCTAGTTTTTGTTTATTTTTGCTTATACTTTAAGATAAGAGGAAAAAATATTGATGAATAGACTTAATTTTTATGAGTAAAATGATATTACATAGGGTTAGAGATCGTTCATTCTCTGCTGCCTGAGATTTAGGACTTTTTTTTGACTGGTTCTTAAATAAACTTTGGTACGTGTTATAAGGAGGTTTTAAATGACTTGATTAATTTTCATGTGCCCATTCCAGCCTCTTATCCTTGAAGCGAATGAACATACAATTACCTTCATTAGCAGTAGAACAGCTGATTGTTTTTTCAAACATGCATTTTGCTGACATCTTTTTTCCCTGATTTTGGAGCTCTGAAGTCATGTGAAGTCCGTGGTACAAACTGTTCTGATGAAAATCTTTCATTTTCTAGGTTGGTCAGAAAATGTTCCAAACTATCTCCCTTCGTAATCAAAGAAGGAAGATCTAAGAGATCATTTTTTCGTAGCTTAGTGTAACAGCAGCTAAGGGTGCAGACTAAGAAGGTGATTCATTTATCTTAGAATTCAGCTATCTCAAATTTATGTGTCTCATCTAAAGTAACTGTCTAGGTATCCTGTCAAGGGAATGGAAACAGCTAAAGAACTTCAGAACACAATACCTCTTATCTGTGCTGAGTAACAGCTTAGAATGGGCCTGTTTCTCACTCCACTCACTCAAGTTGCCAAGGCATTTAGTTAGACTTTGTGTTTAACTGGTCTTCAAAGAAAGTTACAGTATTTTAGAAAACTGTAAATCTTTTGCTTTCAAGCATTTAGCAGGTCATTCCTAAGGAACCACTTTGGGGAAAAAAAATGTGGCTGCTGCAAGATTGATCACTTAGCTTTTCAACTTTAATACTATCTCAATACTGGGTTTTAAAACAAACAAAAGATATTTTATAGATCAAATATTACTTCCACTATAGGCCTTAACTTGAGGCATTGTGAAAAGCAGATGAGAAATAAATGAGAAATAAATGTTTTAGTCTTCTTTTAATTTAAAATAAAATGCTGATATTATTTCACCTTTGAATAGGGTTAAATGTCATTGGTATAGAGAAAGACTTGCATGTGACCTTTAAATGAAATGGTTTAGATTTAAAGAGTCTTATTTGCTTTTTCCACTCTTCTTTTTGTCTTCCTGCTGGCTGTGTTTTAAGAATCCGTCTATTAATAATGTCTGTTCTTTCTTTCCACCCTATGGGACATAGCAGAAAATAATCACGTTTTGTCAGAATCTTAGAGAAAATAGAAGCATTAAAGGACGAATAATTTATTTCAGAGAAACAGTGCATTCAATATAAATTCATTGCTGTGATTTTTTTAAAATTTCTTAGTGATTTGTGGTTTTATTATTATCACTGCAGCACCTGTTTTGCTTGTAACTGTTTATGAGCTACTGTTTTAGATGTCGTCTCTGCTCATTCCCAAATCAATCAAAAACCTAAGCATAAAAAACCTCAATGAATGAATGTAAATATTATAAAAGCAAATCAGTCAAAACAAGAAAGCTGTAATAAAATCAAATGCATAGCAAATATATTTTTCTTAACTGGTTACTAATATTTTTCCTTAGTGGATTTTCCTTGTTTTCTTATTTGAGGGCACAAGGGATGTGGCTCAGCATGAGTGCTGAGACCTGATTTACAGGTCTTAGTGTCTTTTATACTCTGCAGTCTAGGTATAGGTATAGACTGTGGGATGTAGGTATTGACAGAGCTTAGAACTATTTTTACAAAATTGATGGGAAGCACTGACATTCATATGGTATTCATGACCTCCCCAAGAAATTTGGCCAGATATGATTGCAAGAATAGAACTAATGAGCAGCTGGCCTTCTAACAGAGAATGTGTTTGAACTGAATTTATCAATAGCATAAATTATTTAAAAAAATATCTGAAGACTGCCGCAAATAGAGGTCATTGACTGTTGCTAGCAGATATGTTGAAGTCTCTGAAAAGGCATAAAAAGTATTTTTTACTAACAGGAGCTTACAAAGGGTGACATATGGGCTGGAAAGCAGGGGAAGAAAAAAACTGGAAAATAATTTTCAGCCTAACATGAGTAAGAACAGCACAAATACGCAAGGACCACCAGAATGCAAACCCTTCTATGGAGATCCATAAGATCTAGTTAAAACTCTCTTAATTGTAACTTAGCTCATTTACAAATGGTGTAGAGATAATTTGACATAACCTGTAGGCTTTGATAATCAAGTCACACCTTAGATGATTCAATCTGTCACAGTATTTGTGCTTTAAAGTGGTGTGGTAATCTGTAACAGTCCCTGTAAAGACATTCTCCTACTCACCTCCCTTGAGGACCAGGTGGTAAGTGGACTAAATGTTTTCCCTCCACTAAATGAGCCCAATTTGCGCGTGTTACTGGCCCTCACCTGGTTGTAGTGTGTAACCAACCACACTTTGCAGTCATTTTTGGTGTATTTTCTTGGTCACTTCTATCTATGACATGAGAATTCACAGTTCAGCTCGGTCACCTCTACAGCAGCTACAAGTTCTTAACCCCCGAACACCAGCTACTTGAGCAGCCTGACTTTTGCTCTAGGTTAACTCTCCCTAGGCAGAATTGCTAGAGGATTACATATAATTGATGGAAACTATGGTAAAGAAGAACAGAATGTTGTCCTTTTCCCAGTGTCACAAGAAAGAGAGCATTGTTAAAACCTCACTGCCATGGATTTCGCTCTTTGGAGAACACTGTTGTGGGAGTCCCTACCGAATTCTGTTAGAGCCAAATCAGGTCTGTCTCAAATTCATTAATGTGAGATGGTGAGGGCAGGTGATGAAAAACACAGAAATTAGTTTTCAGTCAGCACCCTAAAAGCATCAAAGACACTTAGTAAATCGTTTTGTAGTCAGAGTAGGGTCTATTTATGAAGGAAATAAACTCTATTCCAGCCAAAACCAGTACAAGCCTGATTTAACAGACCTTTCCCCCTAACGGGTTATCAGGCACTTGCTTTAAGATTCTGTGTTTGGTTTTAAGATTTGGTTTATGGTTTAGAGGATCATCCTGATTTATCAAACCTCATCTGTCAGTCTTCATGCAACTTGGAAAATTTCAGTCTAAGAGAACATCTGAAAAGAAACAGAGCTATACATTAAAAATTATGTTGGTAGATTGATAGAGGCACATACAGCAAGATCTTTATTTCATGAGTAGCCTAAGGGAGCACAAGTTGGTATATCTTCTCTTTTAACAGCGTCTAGAGGAAGTGCAAATTGCAGCAACTTAGATTCCTCTGATGTTACCCACTGTGTCTAGATATAGTTTCAGCCCTTGAATGTGGTGATGCCTGTTTCATGCAGAGTTGTGAGTGCTAATTGTCTGACACGATATCCAAAGACAACACTGAGCGAACATCTGCAACAGGGCTCTGATGCACACTGCCAGGCTGGTTTTCTGTGTTCACAGGTAGATATCTACCAACCTCAGCGGCTGTTATATAGGATCATATCTGAAACACGAATGTTTGAAATGGAGGTCTAACAAGTCTTGGGTCACTGTTGATTATGTAATTTAGCGTCATGGGATAGAATTTCATAGGTAGCTTCATTTTTCCAATAGTCGCTTCTGCCAGAAAAGAGGGATGTCTCCCACTCCCATGATTTCCATAGTTCTGCTGCTCTCTAACTCACTGCTGTCCTCCCAGTCCTATCTCCTGCCTTGCTTCAACTCCTGTGCTTGTTGGATCCTTCCATGAAGTCACTAGCGTGCAAGAAAACAAACCAGCTTTTCTTTTCTGGATTTAGTTTCTGCTAAATCAGTGACATAAAGCAGCTCATAGAAGGCTTCAGTGTGTACCAATATTTGCTGGGAGCAGAAAGGGTGGGGAGAGGGGTGGAGAAGAAAGCACTTCCAGTTGCAGTGACAGTTACTACATTGGCTCCATCATGTTGCAATGAATGACATTCTTAATGCCATCCACTTCTTGCAGTAAATATTACTCAAGCTGTAAGTTGTGGTTTATAGCATGTTTTTTCTAGAAAGAACAGGCTCTTTCCAGCTTCTGGCTGAGTATGACATGCTAGTGCTGATAACCATTTCAGGCAACAAAGTGCAAACAGGAGCCAGAACCCACAGAACTCTTGGCCACAGAGGAGTGAAACACCTGAGCTCGATGAACCTGGGTAGGTTAAATTTATAAGTTTAGTTACAGTAGCACAGGTTTTAGTGCTGTTTACAAAACACTTCTGAAGCCCAGCATGGCTCAGTGCAGGCTGATCACAAAATAACACCCACATTGTTCCATGGGTCTGAACTACTTGTTAGAACCTGGGTGGGTAATCTCTGCTTTCCACTGCAGGGGTTTCTCCAAACGTGTTACAGACGTCTTCCTTGTTAGGCCAAAATTCAAGAAAAGACTTAAGAGTTTAACCCGCATTTCACTTTAGGTTCCTTACTCAAGGTTGTGCATTCTGCCTTTAAACTAGTACTTACCTTTCATACACTTTACAACTCAATCCAGCCAGGAACCTTGAGCTCAGCTTTTGGGACAGATACTTTGCCCTGCTACTCTTAAAAGACAGAAGTATTTTTTTTTATTTTTTTAAAGCGATAAGCTCTAGGAACAATGCTTAAATTTAATAGCTAGAGTTGGAGTTAATTTCATATTTTGGCTTTCGAACACCTGTCAACAGAGAATTGCTCTCTACAGTATATTACAATTTTAACTGTCAACATCAGACTCAGTGTCAGTGCCAGACAAACTGTGACACTAACTAGTCTCTAAGTGTGAACTGGAATCCAACCTAGGAAATTCTAAGATGAGGCTTCAAACTCTGATTGTAGCTGTATCCATTCATTTATTATTTAGAAAAAACAGTCTGTAATGTTTTATTTTAGTAAACTGAACTGATAGCTTTCAGCACTTCTGGAATAATTCCATACAAGGCTCAGTTCCCAGTCAGGCACAAAAGATTTGTTTGATTAACATTTCCAAAGTTCTTGGTCCACCTCTTGTATTATTTAAGAAACATTCTTAAGCTAATGATGTTTGGATAAGCTTTTAAGCAGGCTGCTCCTGCACGTTGATGGACATATTCGCTTTCTTACATTGTCGTGCCTGGAGGAATCTGGCAACAGAGCCATAGTAAGAAAAGAAGAACAGCTTGTCATCTAGGGAGTGCTTTCATTAGGGAAACCAGGGTGCGTCTTTCGCTCTTCTCTACACTTTTTGAGCTGCTTTTATCCCCGTCTTTATCTATTCACACAGGCAACAGTCAAGCCAGATAAAGTATATGAGAGGATGGTGGTTACTTTATTTATGCTTTATTGCAGAAGCAGAAGTTTCTAAACTTCTAGATAACTATTTCAAAACAGGAAGATGAAATGAAATTCTGCATTTCTGAGCCTTGAAAAAATGACCTATCTGCCTAGTTCCTAATGCTGGTCTTGATAAAACACCACATTTCATTGGCTTCTTTGGCTGCTTTTGCACACTGATCTGCTTGTTTTAGAAAACTTCAGTTCAAAGTTTGGCATCATGTATGCACAGTTTACATTATTGTTCCGTTAGACACATTACATTTAATTACATACGATTACTTCTGCCACTATTTTCATGATTCACTCAGTTTTATGAGGTCTTGTTTTTGTTCCTAACCCTCAGTGTGGCTTTTGATTAACAGAAAGAGATTAGAAGCATCTGCAGATGTAAATATTTCATTTTCTCTACATTTCTCTAGATGAGCAAGTTTGTTTAGTTGAACAAAACTAGCTTCAGCACTGTTTCCTGTGGGATACCTTGTGTGCTATTTTGGCTTTCCCCCATTCCTAGTTTAAATATTTTTCTATGACCTTGCATGGGTCCATATGGATTGAATGTAACTCTTACTTCTGGTAAAGGTTCTTCAAATCCCAGAAAGTTCCCCAATTCATAGTAAATATATGTCTCTTTTCTCTACACCACCATTTCCTTGTTGCTTTGAGACCCTGGATCTGTGCCTGCCTTTGAGGCTTCCTGTTTGACAGCATTGTGGAGAATGCTAGCATGGAGGTAGTATCAGCTTGACTATAGCTCCTGGAACTGCCCTCTGCTACTTTTTGGCTATTGGTGCCAACACAGACCTCAGACACTGGCTCCTACACTGCAGATCTGTACAACTTATCTTGTGAGGTCTAAGATTCCACCTTTGCCATCCAACAGCAGGTAAGTTACTACGCAGTCCTCTCACATGCCACAAACACAGCTATCTATACACCTAGTAACTGAATCTCCCATTCTTACTGCCTGCTGCTTCCTATCCCTGAAAATCCACAGCAGCAACATCCTAGGTGCAAGAGGGCACTCTGATATCAGCATGTCTCTTCTCAGATACTACATCCCCGTTTTTCACCTGAATGCCTCCTTCTCTGAGACTTAATGGGCTGTTGTTTGCAATTTTCATCAGGTTATAGCTATGGGACAAATTTTACCAGAACACACCTTCTTCTTCAGCTGTGCAGACAATGCTTCAGTTATCAGTTGGCTGTGATGTGCTGCTAATACTGTATAAGTGATACCTTGCAAGATTAATTCATCTTTCTCTCTCTCTGGCAGATTGCATAGATTTCAGAAAAGAGTTTTGTCTGTCTCTATTTTAGGAAGTGTACAGCTTGCTTTAGGTGCTACCCCAAAATAGTATTTGCTCATATGCATATGTTTACCTGTCTGCCTAGTGTTTTCCATCTCTATGCAGGCTGTATGTGTTGTGCAATAGCTATGGTACTTAAAATAATGCAAGTAAAGCCGATGTCTGGGGGATTCACTAATTCTTCACATAATTGCCTTCATAAATATAAGGTTAAAAACATTCCACCACTAAACAGTAAGAATTACAATTAGCTCTGTCGATGGAGAGCTCATTCTATGAACTTCTTGTAGCATCCAGTGTATTATTAGTTTTTATGTTATTTTTCTGGCCAACTCTAATGAATAATAAAAGCGCTTTGAAGATCTATGAACTGAGAAAATAAGTCCTAAATATGAAAAAATATATTTTCAGTGTATCAATTTTAAATCTATTGTTTATGCATAGATTTAATATTACTTGTGAGCTTGGAGTGTTAGGTGTCCTTCTGCTCCCATCCAGACTTGGAATTGCATCACATAAATATAAAGAATAGATAGAAAACAAATGCTAAAATAATACTGTCAGAGTCATATATTACTTTGTATATGCTGATTAAATGTGGTATGTACTTGATTAGTGTACATTCATGTACATAGTTTTCATTTGGATTATTGGACGATTTTTGGTAAGTTAATTTCCTTTGACGTGGTCCCCTACAACATCCTTCTCTCTAAATTGGAGAGCCATGGATTTGATGGGTGGACCGTTCGGTGGATAAGGAATTGGTTGGATGTTCGCAGCCAAAGGGCAGTAGTCAACGGCTCAATGTCTGGATGGAGACCAGTGACGAGTGGAGTCCCTCAGGGGTCCGTACTGGGACCGGTGCTGTTCAATATATTTGTCAATGACATGGACAGTGACATCGAGTGTACCCTCAGCAAGTTTGCAGATGACA
>Ga0065711_1038226_pt1 | contig 19004 bp, 11 predicted proteins | sample Hoacrofraction12_FD_59098 | JGI IMG/M metagenome (GOLD analysis project Ga0065711, IMG submission 59098) | Hoatzin crop microbial communities from Cojedes, Venezuela - Epithelial fraction 12 v2 (version 2) | ecosystem: Host-associated > Birds > Digestive system > Esophagus > Crop | place... | reverse complement strand
AAGTACCTCCTTTTAGTAGCTTAGCTCAACCAGCACAACCATGAAACAGGTAGATTATAGTCCAGGGCCCAAGAGCTTTTGTCCATCTGATGGTGGCAATCCCTGCTTTCCAGCTACTGCTAAGCACTAGAGGTAATAACTACACCAAACACTTGTCTGAAAGTAACTTTCCCAATTACTGTACCTTTCACAACAAGGTGAGAGAAACATGAGGCAGCAGTGAGGCAGGCTTCCTGGTCAGATTTAAAGAGTGCCTACAATAGAGAACCGCCCTATTACTATACACACTGAAAAAGACTCTTTTTCCTACCAGAAACTTGTATCATTCAATCACTTCCATATCTTGTTTTACTTTAAAAACTGAGTATTTCCCTACAAGGGGAAATTGGAAAATTAATGAACGCAACATGCTCAACTTGTGATCTCTCTACCTCAACAGCAAAGCTATTCTTCGTACACCAGCTCCTTTTTGCTGGACACTAATTCTTTGTCATTTCCTCAAGCAATCCTACTCAGGCTGTTCACAAGCACCTTCCACAACTGGGCATATGTTTGATTTCTCATTCTGCTATACAGCTGATTTCACATATTTCCTCTGTTAACTTCAATCCTTACTGCAAAAGAACTTTAGCTGGCACATATAAACACCCTATGATTATCATGGAGACTCTAACAATCTCTGAACTATATTTCAATGCCTTGAAAAATCCTTACGAACAAGTAACTTCACTATTTTCTCCAATACAGTTCAAAAAGTGCATGAACACGATACAATAAGAGACAAAGTCACAGGCAGGTTTCAGTGGTAACTGACACAAACCAAAGTCTCCCATCAGCTACAACCTCTGACGGCAGCCACAGAGTAAAACTGTTGAAAGGCTTTAATCTGTGACAGAGATGATTAACATTCATTATTACACATGCATAATTATAATAAAAATGTTCAAATAGCTGCAACACAAGCAGATGCATACAAATGTGACCAAAACAAAGGTAAAAGGTATATTTCTGTTTATTTGGGTTTGCCACATTAATGTAAGGAGTACCGATTTTGCAGGATCTTTGCGCAATACACCCCTGCAGCTTCTACTGCTGATCTCTGAAATTAGCAACAAGCCACTATTGCTAAATTTAGGAGCAGGGACTTACACTTCTGTGACATATTTTGTCAATAACCCAGAGAATAGATGTATTTATAGCTGTGTATTTGAGGCAAGTTCATAATTTAAAACGAAATCTACAAAAATGCAGACTAACACTTTATCAAAAAAGAACACTGTCATTCCTGAGCAAGGAAGACAGAGACAGGTACAAAAAAAGCCATCCTTATTTAGGTATCTGTAGGCGCACTGTGTTTTAATCACAAGAGAAGCAGAATCTAAGTATTTGTCCTCAGAACGTTTTTTGAGGTTATATTCAGGTCCTATTCCACAAGTTATCCAATGGGATGCCGTTCAGAGACCTCCCAGAAGACAATGACATACTGTAAGTGAAAGATTGACAGCACTGGACGCATGCATTGGTTAGCTATTCCCCTGCAGAAGCTCCCCCAGGAAAGGACATGACTTTCTCCTACTCTGACCAGAGAGCACGGTCTGTTATACAACAGTGTCCTGCATTTGAAGGTTAGAGAATACATTGTGACTTATTCAAACTGTGTGAAAGAGGATTTAAGGAAAAGAGTTGCTATGTATGAACATCTATCTTCCATTACTAGTATTTAAAAATGAAGATTTCAGTAAGTACGCAAACCATAAATTGCCTGAGGTCCAAGTAATCTGCTTCTGAAGTCTAGTTGTGCGTGGTAACAGTTGATCCACAAGCACCATTTGTATTCAAGATTTTTTTCTTATTCACAAAATGACATATTGACACGGGCTGCATTCCAGTTCTGATTGTATCTAATCTGGAAATATATTAGAAACAATTTTGGGTTGTGCTTCTGAAGTTTCTATTACTTCTGGTAATAAATCTCATTGTCCTTGTCTTTACTACAATGTCCACACGTGACAAATGAACACAGATTGTTCAGCGAGATTCGCCAGCCCTGAGCTTTCACACATGCTCACCTCTCAGTTCCTCAATTTGCTGTAAAGAGCTGTTCTGGATGGGTGGGGATATAGGGGAGAAAGCTGTCAAGCAGCAGCTCTGAACAAGGGAGTAATGACACAGCTCACTGATGGTGCCCACCTCCACCGCCAGCAGAGACAGCTCTCTTATCTCCGGATAAGAGAGGAGAGGTCTCACCCCAACATACTTGTCACCTCTCTAGGAGTAATGGTAATGCTCCAAGCAAAACAAAAACCACAATTCTTACTTTGAAAACAGACAATGAAGCAAAAAAGGGTCTTTCAACATCATCAGCAACACCTCAGAACATCCACAGCCTCATTAAGATTGAAGCCTATGGTTTGGGAACTGTTGTCTTTTGGTACTTGAGATAAGGGACATGCTTGGCATTTGCTGCTGGTTTGGAAGAGAGGTGCAGGGCCACAAGGTCACTCTGCTGAGCCATTCCCATGGCCAGCTCTATCCAGCCATTGCAGATGCTGGCACCTACAAGGTCCCACCTCACAGGTACCCAGGCTCTACGTTTCTTTTACTATCCTGCTTCGCACCCACCAAGTCCTCCTTGATTACAATGGCAATTTGGTGTCCATTTCTTTCCCCTTCCTGGTTCTCTTCAGGATACAGCGTGCTGTCAACCTTGAGTGCACACTGTTCCACATACTTATAAGTGATTTGGAAATGAAGTGAATAATGGTGAAATCTGGCCATGATACAAAGCTATCTGGGATATTAAAGACCAAATGTTGCAAAAGGACCCTCCAAGACTGAACAAATATAAAAACAATTGAAAAATTAAATTACACGTAATGAAAAGTGAAGTCATACACATAGTAGAAAACACTCTCAGCTTTACACACATGATTAAGGACTCAGAGTAACTACCACCTCCTAGTACCTTTAAGTAATGAGATTAAATTAGCAAAACGCAAACTCAAAACCAAACAAACCAGGCTTTGCTCCTTGAACACTGTCAGGTATGGCATTTCCTGCTACAGGACACTGCAAATGCCATAAAGCTTACAGGGGTTCAAAACTAACTGAGTATATCAACAGAAAAGCAATCTAATGAGGACTATAAAAACCAGGAATATCATCTCTGCTTCAGGAAGACCCTGAGCTTGAAACTGCTGGAGGCTGGGAGACTATTCAGTGGAAGTCCGAAATAGTGCATCATCGGCATGTTTTCACTTTATCTCACGGACTTCAACCACTGGCCACAGCCAGAGATGAAGTATGGGGTGAGACAGACTTTGGCCCAACCTCCTACAGCCACTTACATCTTCACCCTGAGTAGTCCTGCTGAACAAACCAAACGCTCTCCTCCTCACTCTTCCCTCCTGTGTGTCTTCCCCTCTACCTTTCCGCAGTTAGAGCCTCACTGTACAAGGCATATGTCCAGTAAGTTCTGGCCAAGGAAGTTTCCGAATGATTCTGAAAATCCTCCTAACCAACAAAAGCCATTAACTGTATAAGGCTCTTCCACAGCACTCCTCTCTTTGCATGAGGTTTTGTAGATGTGTCTGTAAAGCCATCTTTTCTATTTTGCTTACTTACACAAAGAAGGTATAGCAATCTTTCATTTTCATTTCCCAATTATCTATTTTCTGTAGCCTGTTAATAACTATAAGAACACACATTCAGCCAAGAACATCTAGTTCATGCATGGATGCAGGTTTTAAAACTGGAATGGCTGTAAGTGGTATTTCGCAGGCATCGCTCGTCCAAGTGGAGGCATACAAAAAGAGCAGGCTTACCCTCTTCTTGATGAAGCAGCCATAGTTTGAAGAAAGTAACTTGAACACTTAAAAATCAATGTTATTTTTCCAAAGATAACTCTGGGATAGCAAAAGGCAAGTTCTTACAGGAGTAGGTGGAACTTTAGCCGTGCATTTCCTGTTGTTATTATCACATGTTATGTGGTCATATCCCTGCATAATGCCTTGAAAATACAGTTGTTAACATGCTTCTACAGAAAAGATGTAGTGACCGAAGCGGATCTCATAGCCAGCTGTTGCATTTCTCACAGACTGAAGGAATCAGTTAATGATCAAGCTCCACCCTGAGCTGCAAAAGAAGCAGAAATTTCTGACTCCTATCATAGTAGGTCTAGAGCAATTTTTGAGACCGATGTTTTAATTCTACTTTTAACAGCCAAATCAGAGTTACAGTACCTGAAAGAATTGGTCAGACTAATGAAACTGTGTTGATTAAGGCTAAATAACGTTTTAATGTTCCATCGCTAAGGAGGGGTCACTGCAGAGGCAACGCATCTTAGAGGTACACATTCTCTAACTCCCTGTTCTGCTCCATGATGTGAATCAAGAGGAGTTATTCTGCTTCACCGCAGCCCCCTTCAGCAGTCCAGTGAGGAACAGCAGGACTACAATCACTTGTCGTTAGCCTCGTCCTTCAGTGAGGAAGCTCATAAGAAATGGAGAAAAAAAGCTTGTGCAAGCAATGAAAAGGTAGTATTTTTGCAAGCAACCGTTGAATTTCTCTTGCATCTGCTGCAGGAGTAGCCAGCCCTGTGACACAAAAGGCACAAGCCTACTATGCTTCAAACCATCACTCTGGCATAGAATGGCACAATAATCCCTTCCAAAGCATAATACTGCAGAACAAGAGTGGGGCAGCCACATCTCACAGAATAATGCTGCCGATTCTCCAACAGTCAGTCAGCTTTTAAGAGGCAATATAAAGCAGTAAATACCATGCAGTACCATGAAAGCATTGTAACTGAGTTCAATCAGATAACTTAAGTTAGTGTGCAGTCACTGTCTTAAGTAATACTACCAGGAATTCAAACCAAACAGAAATAAATGTAGCTAGTTAAGCTTTGTCCTGCTACAAGCCCACTGCTAGAATACAAAGAATGCAGAAAACACAAGAACAGATACTCAGGGTCTGAGTATGGATTTATCTGACCTTGTAAACTTTATTTTTCAGTGGCTAAGAGCAAATTTTTACTTACTCTTTCCTTAAGGAAAACTCCTTATAGGATGTTTATTTCCCTGCTATGCACTCCAGGAATCAGCAGCTGTGGGATTTCTAGAAGCTGTATCCAGACCCTGAGGCTTCCTGTCACTGATGGAAACTCTCATCCCTGAAGCTGTCAGTTATTTTTCTAAATCCATTTCCAGTCTCTATAGCCTCTGGCAACATTCCACAACTATTACTATGCAATGTACAAAAAATACCTCTTCTTGGTTTGTTTCAAACATGCTCATTCTATTGCACCAGAGGCGCTTTCTGATTTCTGTACTGTAAGAAACACAATGTACTCATTCACTTTCTCCACAGCACTTGTGACAATGGAGACCTCTGTCCTAACTTCATCCCCATGTCTTCAGCTGTCTATGTCTGTATAGCCTCTCCAAAAACACACCACGTTCCACGTTTCTGATGATGCCTTTGCACTACTCTGAGCTCTAACTCTACTGTATTCAAACCTCTAATACATTGTAGAAGGAACCAAGCACTGTAGTTCTTGCATTCAAACAAACACCTAAAATTCTCTCGTCTCCCAATATCAAACCACTCCTGACAGACAGCTGAGAGGAGGGAGCTTACCCTCAGACTGACCTGCAGAGCAGCACTGACACACATCTGGGGACACAATTCATTCCAGAAAGGGGAGTGGGGGAAATCTATTCCCTGCTTAGCTCCAAAGGAGAGAAGGGAAGATCCACTAGGAGGGTCATGCTACCCTGCTACACAATGGTGCAATTCCAGAGGAGCCATGCTTCAACTGTACAGGCTATCAGCAGCAGTTGGAGGTCTATACACTTCAAAAACATCCAAGGAAGGTAATTTTTCTTTCCTCAGCAGTTCTCAGAAGGTCAGTGTTTTATCTGTAAGAGGTCAGTGACACCAGGAGGCAACATTGCTCTTGTACACCTCTAAGCTTAGGCGGTATTTGCTTCGCAAGACTAGAGAGTGGTTATCAGACAAGGTTAGATACCAAGACTAGACAAGCTTAATTTAGCAAATGGGTGAACATTAACTCACCTGAAGGCATGAACCACCATTCGATCACAGACAGTGGGAACAGTTAAGCTGCTGACCTCCACTAAAATGAAGGAGGATTGCTTCCTTTTGTTAGGATAAGTGTGTCCTTGGAAATCTTGGAATTGTGCAGCTCTGTCAAAGGGGGACTCGCTGCAGGACCAGGATCTGGTTATCACCTAGGAAAAGGAAGAAACATGCTACTTAGAAACAACTTTGCTTCTAAGCTTAGCATGAGGCAGTAGCAGCTCTTTCAAAATTAATGTGTAGACTGCTTGAAAGGGCTGTACACTTTCCAGTAATGAAGGATTGTAGGAGTAGTTTAGAAATGGAGTCCCTGCATTCAAGCAAACACCTCAGCTTCTCTGTCCCTAATCTCCCAGTATCAGGTAGAGGTTACTCGAACACAGGTGTCTTACAGAGGAATGGAAGCGATTTCTTCCCGCTCCGTGATTCTGCAACACAAGGAAGTTAAGGGTAACAACAATGAGGAGTGAACTCATGGCAGTGCTGGCACTGTGCTTAAAGAGTATTGTTTGGATGGGAACATGCTTCTTGAATAATCAGTGTCTCACACACTGCAGATCTAAAAAAAATTAAACAGCAATAATACTCAAGTCAAGTCTGCAGGATAAACTCTTGTTATTTGCAGCATGACAGGAAAGGCGGTATTTTTACCGCATTAATGATTCCTATGCATTATACAAAAATATGGAAATACAAAATGAAGTTCATAGCACCACAGTACTGAATTGGTAAACTAGTGCCTTGATAGTAATCTAAAACAATAAAACTCATTATTCACATTTAATTGTAGAATTTTTTCATCACAATTCATAGAAATAAAAGTGCAGAAAAAGTAAAAAGAAAAATTTCAGTTGCCACCTTAACTCCGCTTGGGTTGTGTCGCTGATTTAAACAGAAGGCTGTCATGGCCAGCTAGAATTTTATGGACAGCTGACCCAGCGTTATTTCTTCAAGAGCAGGACCCTCAAAGGAAATAACCAAAGGCATCATATTCAAATATGATAGCCATCATTTCTCCCCCCTCAAAAAACCCTCAAACAAACAGCAACATGAGCTGCATTAAGTTTCAGATGCATCCATAATAAGAACATGGTATACGAACACTGTTTACATAAGTATATGAAAGACTGCATGCAATCTGCATTAACGAATACAATTTTACAAATACAGTCCAACTTTAATATTTACCAGTGCAAATAGCTCAACAAAAATTTGATGCATCTGGAAAGCAGCTACTTCACTGAAAAAATATTTGGAGTTTACACGTTCTTCTCAAATTAAAATAAGCATGCACACAGAAGCAGTTTTCCTGCGATGGCCAGCTCACTCTGCACGGGCGAGGTTTCTGCTGAAACTGATGCATGCAGGGGCTGAGCAGACAAGCTGAACCAGGCTGACAATGGCTGGGGGAAAATCACACCCGCTCCGGGCATTCACCGACTGCGATTACTCGGGACCTACCAACGCACCCAGGCTGGCAGTATTCCTTTAAGCAGCTCACGACGGCAGAAGAGAGTACTCCAAATCTATCCAGGTCCAAACACCCACACTCTGAAAGGCAGCAGAGTGTAGTGACAGTGCCTGAAGACCTTCCCTGCCTTGGTAACCGGCCGTCCTGTCTCTGCAGGTCGCTGCACTCGATGTGAAGGCAGTTCTGTGCCGTCTGTGCACAGGGAATCCGGGCCACCTTTCAGTGGCGGGCCTGAACGGAGCCCACTTGGAGGCCAAGTATTCTCAACAGCGTACAAAAGATAAACATTTAAATGTAAAGCAAACAAACCAACTGAATTGGGTGCAAGAAGTTTTGTGCTTTTAAAAGACCATTTTATAAAATCGAGGTTCGTTATTACACTTCTTTCAGTTGTGATTCTGGTCTGGTTTATTCGCTCTTGTCTCCAGATATATTTATTTATTTATTGAGCTATAGGCAGTTTTCAGAGTATTGGTCTGAATCAAGAAATCCAAAAAGGTTTTAATCAGGAAGCTCTGGCCAAGACACTGTCATTGTCCAGGACATAGACATAGCTATAGAAATGGCTATATTGTACGTGCAAGTTTTTCTTGAAACAGCAGCTCTGGCCTCTCCCGAAGTCACACAGCATCACTATAATAAAAATTAGTACTGTTATCTTCATGTTCCCCATTTTGCATAGTCAAGATAGGGAGAGATTTTAAAGCGGCATAGGTGGTAATTCCAATTTTCTCTGCAGTGCAACGTATCACACACCATAGAGGAAATTGCTACATTTTTGGCACAAATACTTGGAAAAGCCTGTTACAACAGAGGAGAGACTAGTTGCTGCGTTAACACCAGCTAATAACCACAGCGCCAAAGAATTCTGTAAATGTGAAGCATACATCTATAAGCTTTGTGTTTGTTACAATGGATCTACTCTTCATTTAAGCTTTGTACTATTGGTGGGCACACATTTAAAATTTCCCTCAGTTTTTATATACATATAAATATAAAACCCGAGGAAAATATTATATATATGACTGCAGCAGTGTAAATATAAAAAAGTACGGCTATATGGACAGCGTATGTGCATTGTACATCTGACATTCACGCCGTTCTTGCCATGCACACTTTAAAAAGATGGCTTTAAACCAGTCCTGATCCCTAGATGGTGCTATTCACTGCAGTAACGAGAGCACCACAGCTCATTATCAGAACACCAGGCACTCTAGGGACAAAAATTCTTTCTTGGTTCAAAATTCTGTAAGTTGATACGAATAATGCTGTTGCATATTATTTGCTTTTGCCGCATGCCTTGAACCTAAGGCCCATTTCATTTCCTGTGGGCTGTAAGAAGAGTAATTCCGTGGTACAAATGAAACAAGAGTCAGGCATCGTCAGTCCGTAAGGGACTGTAAGAAGCAGCATTTCCAACACCTTAGATTAGCTTCATCTCGCTCCACGTGCAGCTGCCATTAGCCTTCCACACCCTTCACAGAAATGAGGATTACATACTCTTTGCCAGTCCTTCCTCTTGCCCTGGCCTACATCCCACAGCAGGCATCTCCCAGGGAAGCTGTACCAGCAAGATGTCGTGGCAGAGCTCAGCAGCTTGTGCCCCACACTGCCATCCTGGACCTCAGCCGGGCAGCCGAGATGGGCACTGCACCGCACCAAATGGGCTGACTGGCAGGACTGACGTTAGCTCAGGGACTTGGGCATCAAGCTCCACTGCGCCCCACAGACATCCCCAGAGGGTTGGTCATCTGCTACACTGGCATGGCATCTGGAGGGACATCGGTCCTGGCAGAGGAAGCTCTCTTGAGTTAGCTTGCACCTCTCCCACCAGATTTAGGTCAACACAATTGTAAGAGTGTCTGAGGAAATGGCATTGAACTAAGGTGTATTAGGACTGGTTTACCTTCCAGCTCTCACACAGACTGCATAAGTGCTTTTGGGCAACCCATAAATCTCCCAGGGTGGGATCCAAAGTCCACTGAAGTTGGAAGCAGTTCCTCTATTAGCTTGAAATAAGTTTTATAGGGGACATTTTGGCCTCTGTTCTTTCTCCATAAGGTGTGAATGTGCCTGTGACTGCACAGCAAAGAAAAAACCCCCAGTATTTTTAAGTTTCTCAGGTGTTGCAATATTGAACAAACAGAAAGACCTAAATAAAATAAATAATTAAACATTTATTGCACTTTGTTCTGATTCTCTGCCTTTATAAAAACTTGGCTATGTCTGCCTAATCACTTAGGCATTTGGCTCCCATAAATGTAGTATTTGGGTATCTCACCAACATCAATGCTTCTCTAAAACTGCATTGGGTTTTTTTTAGGGCTGCTGAAAGTGATTAGATTGACAACATGGACTAGTAACTGTCTTAGTAAAGACAGACGCACTGCACATATCTCTTCCGATACACTTCACATCAGATGCTCCAGCATGAATTTCTTCAATAGGAAACAGCAACTGTGATGATCTGTCAACAAAACTTTAGGTCATGTTGGGATAAACAACTGCCCACCGCGGCCTAACTGCCAAGCTGGCAATCTTAATTTGAACTCTAAGCGTATATAAATTCTTTAACCCACTGACCTTTACGGAGGGGTTTCACAGATCTCTGTTCTGGCTTTCGCTTAGGCATGTAATTTGTCTTTACACATTGGTGTTTCCTAATAATTTAACAAGACATTTTGAAAACCTCCTGAAGGTTTGTCATTGGAGACGAGAACCCCCTCATTCCTTAAGCACGTCTGAAAACCTCTGGTTAAGTTATAAATTTGTAGTGATACGTAAAACTCTTGATGAGAGCTTTTTAAAAGTTTCTAAAGAAAAGAGTGCCGAACATTAAGCCCATGACAATGCCAAAGAACTGAATTAGATGAGAAACAGAAGGAGTACCATGTTAGAAAACTGAGGCTAGCTAGCAGGAGGGAGTCCTTCATGGGAATTACACAAATTGAGTGTAGAGAAAGGATCAGAAAGAAGTCACTGATTATCATGCTCTCTGTACCTCCCCGTCTGTGCAGTGATTTTGGGTGGAAGGATAGACAGAGGTTAACAAAAGAAGCCATTACCCAGCTGGCACACCGCAGGCCACAGTGATTAAAAAAATCCCCAAATGGACAGGCTTAATTTCGATTTCAGGAGGAAATCCAAAGGCATATCCCTGACCCAATGGTTAAATCCCTACCACATTTCAATTTCCTGCCTCGAAGAGTCGGGGCAGTAGGCGTTTTCAAAGGAAAAGTCACCAGAACTTTAGCAGAGGTGAATGTGTTATGTCTCAGCTTCATTCTTGACAATGGTGAAGCTTTTCTGGCTCTGTGCCACAACCCCACCTGCTCTAAGAAAAAAACCCAGCTCCCCAAACAATCAAACGATCAGTCTTTAGCAAATATCTTACACTGAAAACTTCAGTCTCTTGACATTCAAAATTACAGACCACGGACAGTAAGACCTTATCATGGGAAGTGTCTGGCAACATTATTAGGCAATGCTGTCAATTGTCCTGGAGTAAGCCCCAGGCTGAAATATTAGGATGCATTTTATATACAGACGCACACATAACTTACAATAACTTTAAGCACTCAAAAAAATCAAGAACAGTACTAAGATCTTTGCATATTGAAAAGACTTACTAAATATTGTGGCACTGACTAAGAGACCAATGAGAGAGCATTTAAAAATATCCAAGTCAGTGAGGAGCCTAAATTTTAAACAGAATAAGGCTGCTTGAAAGTCTACCCTACATCAGTCAGCCTTTTAGCAAGTTATATTGGCAAATAAGCTAACAACAAAAAAAGAGCTTCTGATTAAAAGAAGCAACTGAAATACTTTTCAGTTTGATCCTTTGAGAACTATTTTAGATGCTGTTCTCCACACCTTTTGGTGAAATCCCAGACTTTAAAGGAATGCTATGACAATTCGTTGCTAAATGACAATGGAATTCCTCTGTAATTGCACATTACATGCATCCACATCAATACAAGATAATTTCATTAGGGCTGTTACTATAATGAATACCAAATACAAAATGTGGGTTCAGAGATCATTTTCCTAATCAGAAGTATCCGACCCCAGGAACTTTCAGAGAATAGGACTATTAAAATGTAAATAGTTTCTTTGAAATTTAAATTGCCATTTTCAAAAAAAGATGCTCTTCTTGATCGCTCCCTGCACAGATTTCCAAAAACTGTACTCACGATTGCTAACTGAAAATCAACTGTATATTAGCCTCAGAAACTCTTCCTAATCTACATGAACAGTTTCATTAGAATACACTGCTACATTTTATCAGCTTGCAAATAGTAATACTATACATTGGTCACTTCTGATGAGGTGATTTAAAACAAAGAAATAAGAAATTAGACTATAATGCATTCACATTTCTCTCAACCAGCCTAAAACCACATGCTGTGATAGGTAGGACAGGAAAACATCTGGTCTAACCGAAAAGCACTGGACAAACTGGACAGAATACTACGTGTACCTGACAGCTTAACACATCACTTGAAAACCACAGAGTTGAAAGTTGCACAATAGCAACGTTATTCTCCACTCTTCAGCAAGATGCTAGAAGTCAGGAAGAAAACTTTCTATTGTCACAAGAGAGAGCAGGTTCAAGTTAAGGTTACTGTGGTTAGCAAGAAGTTCTAACAGCAGAAACTGCATCGTATAGGAATGGGACTCCTGCAACGCACCTAGCTCATTTATACAAGCAAGTGTACTCCAGCTGAAGAGGACAGCAGACAGGGAGTCTGTGCCATATACTCTGCGTATGCACAGATCATGCTAAAAATCCAGTCCAAGGAGCTTCCTTTTGATGAAGTGCCCCAAGACACTAAAATCTGGCACAATAATTCTGTAGGCCCCACTAAGACATGGTTCTGGCTCCCTGTTGCTTTTAGTCCATTATGTGTGTTATTTAATATCATCTGCAGAGCAATAGTTCTTTCAAGTTTTGCTTTTGTTAAGCACTGCTTTTCCTCAGACATCAGTAATTACAACCTTCTAAGGCACTTCATCAAGAGTGACTTTTTATTGCTTAGCTTCCTCACTGGTGGAAGAACTGAGCTCCCACTGACCTTTGGTCTGATCCTTAACATTTCTGCTTCTTGCAGCATGTGCACTGCTGCAAATTAGAGTCTTTAACTGTACCTATACACAATATTGCTTTAAAGGAGAAAGGTTTGATATGGATGCACAATCACCAGTTTTCTGTGCCCTAAAAATAACTTGAACCCCAGTCTCCATGGTAACAGATACCACCAGTGAGCCCAACCAAGTCTTGGTTATTTTTACTGACAAGACGAACAGGAAAACCATAAGGCTTCTACGAAATCTCTCATTACTGCCAGAGTCTTACATCTCCTTTAATCCTCAGTTAATGGTGTGCAGTAAAGGGTGCTGTGCCTACACACAGCCGTGATTAAATACCAAGATTCTTCCTTTGCTTTCATATTATAATGCTAGAAATACTAAGAACAATTCCCTTAAATCTTTCATGCCATTAAAAATTGATCGAGGCAGGGATCTGACTCTACTCTGTATACCCACTGACTTTACAATGTAGAATAAAAGTCTCTTAACTTGTTAGACTTGATAGCAACTTGCTGTTCCATGTGTTCTCACTTCGTGAGAGTCATTCAGTAAAAAAAATTGGTAATGTCATAAGTTTTCTCACCTGCATAAGAAACAGCAAGGCTAGCCCAAAAAAACACCCTGCTGATTTTTTCTTTAAACTGACATTGACTCTCCCATAGCTGAATCATGCCCTTGTAGACCCAATCTTACCATTTCCCTCGCACCTTTGCTTATCACAAGGTGCTGTTATGCCCTAACTGCCCTTTAACCAAACTCATGAACTTCCCAGCCCTCCTCTATTAATACTCCACATTAGGCCCTTTTTCTGACCGGGAGGGCAACAGCTCATCGCTCAGGTCAGACACTACTCCAGGATGCTAAAGACACAGTGCTTTCACCCACTCACGACAATTCTCCACGACAGCAGATTGTCCTCTGAAGTCCTTCTTTAGCATAAACCACGTTCAGGTCTCCTCTGCTATCCCCTTCCCCTGCTTCCCCTCCAGCAACGTCCCTTCACGCTCCAGGCGAGTCTCGGAGCCAGGAGACTAACTCGTGGTCAGAGGAGGATTCCTTCCCCCTTCCCTGACCCGGGCTGCAGTTCACAGACCCAGCGGTTAATTTGTGTCGCCAGGCATGAGACCCAGCAACCAAAGCACAGGTCATGGTCAGGTCCTAGCTCTCGCAACACTCTTCTTCCCTGAAGAAGAAAGCACTGATAAGCATGTTTTCTAAATTTTACTGTAGAGCCTTTCTACCACAGCAGCTTTCCACCTGGAAGAGAACTGGCACCAGGGCACCAGTGCAGGCTCTCATCAGTCAGAGGAGCTGCAGTACAAGGCACAGCCTGTCCAGATTTCAGGTCAAGATTAAGCAGGTTGCTGAGCTACAGTCCAAACCTTTTACTCAGCCAGACAGAACTCTGTAGCGCAATGCACTAGCAGTTTCCTTGTTTGCTGGACAAAGTCTTGATAGCCTTTAAAAATGCAGATGCTGCTTTCAGCACTTTGGAAAACTCCAGACCACAAATGAAAGTTTTACTCAGACGAACATGTGTTCTCATTCATTTTTAACTGTATATTCTATCAGTAGTTGCAGGTTAAAAATTAAAGAACAACTATATTGCTATGTCTAAAATCTCATGATCCTGCTTAATTCCAGCCAAACAGGCTAAATGTTAAACAGCCAGTACATGCTGTGAAGTCTTGTCCAACTCCGTGGCACCTCAGCAATTTCTCCAGCATCAGCAGATCCTGGGTACAGGTCTTTGCTTGCCACTGCAGTATTTCCTGCTGTTTTTTAAAGCACACTCCTCTTAGAAGGCAGCATGAACAGGCATCAGCTATTCAGTTACAAGTCTCCCAGGCAGGGACCCTTGTAATACTAGTCTTTTTTAAAGACACCTCCCCACAAAATGGCCTGTGGTTATACTGCCGAAGGCAGGAGAAGACATAGGATGAATCTAGCCATATAACGTTTGCCCTCAGCAAGAAATACAATGATCCAAACTCTAAAAAGCCATAAATTCCCCAGTTCAGATCTCCAGCTCAAGTTTAATAAAGGCTGTCAGACTATGCTACATAATTTATATGGCATTCACAAGCAGAAGCATTTGCATAAGGTTCTTGGCTTTAAAGGTACAGGAACAAAATCCTAAGGAAATAAACTCTAAATTGAGAGACAATGGGAGTAACTACTTGAGGGGCATTTCTGGACTTCGTGAGGTGTTAAGAACTCAAAGATCATTGAACACATGTTTAAGAAAGAAAACTAAAAAGAAAGAAAACAAAAGAAAACAAAAGAAAACAAAAGAAAACAAAAAGAAAATCAAGGATTTTTTTTTTTTTAATGACTCACTTTTGCACTGGAAAAGCAGCAAAACCGAACAAGAACTCAGGAACAGCATAAAAAGACCTACAAGATTTAAGCAGCTTCTCTTGTAGTTTGCCTGTTGCATTCATTTAGACTATAAATTCCAAAAGGTAAATCCCTTTTCTTACCATAGAATCACAGAATCATTTAGGTTGGAGGAGACCTTCAAGATCATCAAGTCCAAACATTAACCTAACACTGTCAATTCCACCACTAAACCATGTCCCTGAGCTCTGCATCTTACCATGCATCTGTGTGGCACTCAGCATTGTAGGAGCTCCACCCCACTGGTAGCCACCAGGCTTGGCTGCAACACAACTGAATAATGGCAGAGTCTCCAGCTTCTTCCGCCTCCCTTGGACTAAATGGAAGAAGCACAAGAACGAGACAATACCTTCATATTGCCACTCTTGACAAAAAATACAGTTCTTGAAATCACTTCCATGAAATTTCTTGCATGTAACACTACTCACCCTTATGGCTGCACAATTCTATCTAAAAAACCCAACAAACCTAAACACCAAAACAAAAAAAACCCCACCCAGAGCTTTCTTTTGCCTCCATGTCAACATGTAGGTTCTATTATTTCTTACTTCCTTTGAAAAAGCTTAAAACTCAGCCACCAAGCACATAGCAAGATGCATTGGTCAATGTCTTTCAGGCTGGCAGCGAGGGGAGCAGAGGTACAATATACACTGTTTAAATAAATACTTATTCAAAAAAACCTTCTGTGGTTAAATTAAAATGCTTGAGTGAGGGCTGTCATATCTGTCATAAGTCCATTTCTATGATAAGCAATGTTAGTCTTTCTGATTTGAATTCAGTTACTGATAATCCACAAGGTTTTTAGTCTAAGTGCCTCATTCATCATTTCTACGTTACCTGAAGGTACAGTCAAAAGCAGAGAAGAGCTGCCATTAAAGCAGATGTGTTCTGTATTGTCCTTTTAATGTACGCTCAGCTCATTAACTTTGATTGGTCTCCTAGTGTGGGTCAGCTTCAAAACAATTAATATTGCAACCCTTTTCCTAACATGCACCAGACCTGTCATTGACTTCATGCTACTTTTTATAAAACAGAGACTTATGTCTTGGCATGTATAGTTTGCTCTTAAATCCCTTCTTTTGCTAGGCTCTCTTATTAAGCGCATAGAAGGATCTACCAAGGTTTGGCACAGTTTTGTGGAGAGTATCCTCCTGCAGTGACCACAAGAAAGAATGAGCATTTCTTTCACCCATGTTTTAATAGGCAAATTTTTCTAGGACTTTCCAGATAAATTCTAGGAGAGAAACCACAAAGAGAAGTCACCAGCTTGGTGACTTAATGGATGGACTACACTGACCTGCTTGCAAAGGTCCAGTGACTTTGAGTCCGGAAAGTCTCCCTCACATGTTTTTAAACTATCTGGACTGTCAATCCTGCCATCTTGTAATAACATTGTCCAAAACATTCCAGTATAACCCTTCGTCTTCATCCAGTTAAACCCAACTCAATTTCTGCCTGCCCTTCAGGTGAGTATTTCAGCTGAGTTTCTTTACGATGGGCATTAAAGTCTTGATGATTATAAATAGTTAAAACCCAAGTACAGCAAAATCTTACTATTTTCTACTCACTGACTTGGACAACTTGCTGTTTGCCTCTGCTTTTCCTTTTGCCATTGTGCTTCTGGGTTTTATTTCTATATATTTATCGCATTTAGTGGACATTTTCTTGCACTTTGTATAATGTCAATGCACTCATTTTCAGTGACACACCTCACTAGCATCTCTGAAGAGCTCGTACTTGTAAAAGCAACAAACATACTGCAGAAACGTGAACTTTCAATAACCCAGAAGTGATATGGTTCCAACCCCTTTGGGTAATTAAGGGCCTACTGTGCATATTCAAAAGCGGTTCCATGGAGAGCAGTTCAGAAGCTGAAATATGAACCTCAAGGACTGGCAAGTTGCTCCCGTTGAAGGTACTGCAGAAACTGCTGTGAGACCCAGACAAATCTAGCTAAGGTTTACTAAGCCACAGGACGTGCAGGAGTCACCACTTGTGGGAAGTTCCCTCTGCTTCATTAAAGTCGCTCTTAGGATTAGTTGTGTGCTCTTACTTCCCTGCATATCACTTTTTCAAAGGCTGCAATTTGTACTGCTACAACAGAAGTGACTCAAAATACAGTACTGATTATTAATAACAATTTATTTCATATTCTACGATGGTAAACAATCCCTTCTCATGGCTCAAGCCAAGAATTAGGAACAGTAAACCAACACATACCGAGGGTCCAATTTTCAGCTCATCCTGAAATCTCCCTTTTTTCCAGCTTCAGTTTTTCAGAAACAGTTGGTCATTTAGAGATAGTAAGGCACTCGACTGCACCTACAACCTAAGAACTCAGACACCTAAAGTACTTTGCTTATGCCCAGGGAATTACAGTTTGCAGAAAATACGCCAGGATATAAGCAGATGGTCATGCCTGAGTCTCGCTCTGGCCACTCCAGTTTTAATTGTGTGAAGCTTTATTACACAATTAAAAACACTCGGATGTGGTCTTTCACCTGACAGGTATATATTTAAGCAAGGACAAAGCAAGTTCAGTAAGGACAAAGAGATATTGGGAAGAGATAACAAGGAAGGTTGAATGTTTATTGTGAAAAATACAGGGTGACACAAGCCTGCCAGATTTCTGGGACTGGAAGGAGACACACAAGCCATATTCCCTGCCACCTGCTCATACCAGCACTCAGAGAAAAGAAGGTCAGGAGTCAACATACCTTGACGACATCATCTTTTAATGCCTCAAAGGAGCAGGTTGTTCTTTGACTTCCCTTTTATAGTCATTGTTGTGCCAGAAACTGAGTTTATAATTACCTTGCATCCATGGTTTTTTTCTTCTCTCTGACTACACACAGAATACCGGCTGTTGATTAGAACTTTATTCAAGCATCCCCCAGTATCCAACTCATCTGAAGCATGAGAAGGTAATTTAATTTTCGCTTTTCCAGTCCCACAAGCTACACTCTGGGGAACAATAGGAAAGGAAGCAGTCGGTGGGTCTTAGCTATTCTCCTTTTTAGCTCAGCAACACAAAAAAGAAGATGAACTATGAATGAACGCTGCCTTTCCAGAGCTGATTCTCATCGTCTTACGCTGCCTTTACACCCAAGAGACTGCCATTTCAGTCAGTTACAAGTTTCTTACATTGAATATGTCACCTTGTAATGCAGCAGTAGCAGCAGAACACAGCTAGTCACTAAAATATCCCAGTCTTTCTTTATCCAAAACTTGGTTAAAGAGGTCATAAACCCTTGTTTTCACCAAAAAGGAAAGTAGCTCATTTGGTGGTGAGATGGAGGGGAATACCACCAAAAGCAGACCCCATGAAAAGCCAGATCAAACTTATTTTGCAGTGAGAGGGTCTAACCCAAGATGTCCCAGATTCAGGTGAGATGAAGGGGAATACCACCAAAAACAGACCCCACGAAAAGCCAGATCAAACTTATTTTGCAGTGAGAGGGTCTAACACAAGAAATCCCAGATTCAGACAGAAAACAGACAACAGGTATCTCAATTCACTAAATATCTGGAGGTAATGGTGAAAGAGGGTTTTGTGCCTCAGTAATAAGGCTACAAAACTGCTCTCATTTATATTTGACAGTGAATGAAGAATATTTTATCCGTGGAAGTTTTTCAGCAAATCCTCTCCATGTGGACATACAAAAGAGAATTGGCTTTGCTGTCAGTGGAACAAGAAAAGGTGTTTGCTAGAAAAGAAACTCATGTAGGGCTGTGAGTTGTGCAAGCCTTTCCCTTTGTATCGAACAATCCCAGTGTCCATGTTTCCTGCTAAAGCCTACTAGATTCCAATTCTGCACTTAGAGCTATTTTTTCCATAAAGATTGAAAGATTTTTGTTTCAAACCACTGAGTCAAGCCTCTGAGACTGAAAGGCATACTGTAGGGAAGAGATCACAATTCTTTCTGGTTTTTTGAAGAGT
>Ga0065711_1038225_pt1 | contig 19005 bp, 8 predicted proteins | sample Hoacrofraction12_FD_59098 | JGI IMG/M metagenome (GOLD analysis project Ga0065711, IMG submission 59098) | Hoatzin crop microbial communities from Cojedes, Venezuela - Epithelial fraction 12 v2 (version 2) | ecosystem: Host-associated > Birds > Digestive system > Esophagus > Crop | place... | reverse complement strand
CCGCCTCGCCGCTGCGGTTTTGCCACTGGAGAAAGGGTCCCTCGGCGCGAGCCTCTGCTCCAGAGCCCTTCACCTTCAGTAGCTGCAGGGAGGGTGTTAAAAGACAGAGCCAGGCTCTCTTCAGTGGTGCCCAGTGACAGGACAAGCGGCCATGGTTACAGACGAAAACACAGTTCCTTCTGCACATCAGCAAACACATTTTTACCGTGGGTGTGGCTGAGCCCTGGCACAGGTTGCCCAGAGAGGTTGTGGAGTCTCCCTCCTCGGGGATATTCAAAAGTTGCCTGGACATGGTGCTGGGAAACCTGCTCTAGGAGACCCTGCTCGAGCAGGAGGGCTTATGCCCTCCAGAGCTTCCTTCCAACCTCAACTACTGTGTGATTTTGTGAAATGGTGTTTTCAAACTAATTGGGACTAAGCCATTATACTGCTTGGCTAAATATTTTCATGCTCCTCATCAACAGCTCTCAGTGATTAGAGTAATTTAATTTGCTACAAACAGGAGTATATGTTTAGACAATATAACGACCAAGAGAATTAGAATAGATTCACAGGCGTATCAAAACCTGATGCACAATTCTTCAGGAATTTATAATTTATTACCTCACCTCTTGCTCATAACCTGCTGTACTTTCAATTTCAGTTCTTGCTTCTCCCACATGTATCAGCAATTAGTACAGCAACCTCTTTTCCTTGCTAGTTTCCACCATAAGCATGCTCCATTAGCAGAGAAATCCATAATAATTAAAGTATGTATCTGGCTCACATGAAAAACCAATCTGGATTAACAAGATGAGAATGTCACTGAATATTTTGGTGTTACTCTGGCAATATTACTACCAGAGCATGTTTGCTAGCCTCCACTCCTTATCCCTTGAACTGCAAAACAGTCAATATACTGATGCAGGTACAGCTGAGATCCACAAACCCAAAATCTTCTGTCTCAAGAAAAATAAAACCACAAAAATCATGCTTAATGCAGTTTACACAGTAACTTATTTAAAAAAAAAAGAATAATGACAAACCGATTATGAAAATGCTTGACAGTTACCAAAAGCTGAGAATAAACATCAGTTTCTTCTTTTGTAGAAAATGTCTAGTTGATTACAGCAGTATTGCATTTAGGTCTGTCCTTAGTTTACCACAGAGGAAACTGGATACCTGTAGACGAGCCATATTACTTGGAACAGTAAAACTAGAATCATATTTTACTAGTGCGAATTCATAAACTGAATTGGTAGGTTAGAGTAATATTTCTAAAATTGAACCAGTCCTCAAAAAGTTGATTCTGTGAATCAGAAACAGGTACTCAAATACTCAGAAGATAGATGAGAAAACAGGAAACCTGTTTGTAGTAAGCAAACAGAAAACATAGGAAGGTTTCTCAGCATTACAGAAACCTTACTGAGCCATGTTCTACTTTCTCTGTAGTCACGAAAAAAAAAAAACAAACACCCCACTGTGGTAATAACGGGTATCCCTTATGGTATTCCTAATATAAAATTTAAGTATTTTGTATGTTTGTTTTGAAATTACAAATGTATATTCTCAAAATATCTGTATGCTTAGCTATATATTAATCTAAAATTTCTAACTATTTTGCATTGGTATAAACATTATTAAATCCAGATTTATTTTTTTAATCACAAAGCTATAATGAAAACACTGGAGCTAACAAACACTGGTTATTATAAATTTACTAAATTTCACAAGCTAGAATCCACCTTAGTTTCTGTAAAATAAAGGGCACAAATTGCCCTATCACCTAGGCTGCTAACAAAAAACTTACAAAATTTAGATTCCAGCTTTTACTTTGGAATGGCCACCAAAGTAAATATTTTTAGGGTATTCCTCTACAGACTCTTGCACTCCCTTCAAAGAATTACCTCCTTAAAATGTCAAAAAGCAATATCGCACTACTATCTTTTATCAGATAATATTTATTCTTTGTTTCACACCATCAACACACATCCAAAGATTAAATTTCTTATTTATCTTCTTTCTAACAGAACTACAGCTACTGGGAATTTCTCTTGCCCGGTTTCAACAGGTAATGGCACTAATTCATACAGTATCACTATCAGGAGGTGTAAGAAGAGAAAGCTGAAGGTATCAGTCTGAAATAAGTATGGTAATTCTGACAGAATTTCAAACATGTAGTGTTTAATGGCTCACCATTCCTCAGGAAAACAACTGCCTTCATCTTTGCTTCCTACTCCCACTCTAACTCCAAACCTTCAAAGTTGGTGAAGCAGCAGGAGGCAAAAATGAAACGTAATTAATTTCTCTGAACTATAGGACTGATGTTCAGTTAATTTCAAGATCACAGGAATACATTCTATCTGTGTACAGCTTCTTTGTCCCCACAAGCAATAATGTTTTCTAATTTCTCTCTTATTCTATTTAAGAAACTACAGCATCCACTCTTGAGTAACTGTTTAAAACAAAAAAAATACCTGTGGCTGAAATGGTGGAGCAGTAGGCCCCTGCATGCCTTGTGACTGTTCATCCATTCTATCACGTAGAAGTGTCCCTTATGTCCTGAAAAGAGAAACACAGTCATTAGACTTTAACTCAGTCTGTGTTTATGATCAAGGAACATCAGCAGAAGAACTGAAGAATTCATTTTCTCATTCGCATGCTTGAGTTTAGTAATATTTAACTATTCCAGCCCTGCACTGTTTTGGGAACGAAATTTTCTTATGTTTAGCTATTCTACAAAATGAAAATCATTACACACATCTGAACTTAATATTAAAAGATATGTATTAAACTACTTGAGCAAGACAAATGGCTCTGTCTGATGAGAGAAAGGCAGCAGGGCATAAGCAATCCAGGAGGTTGCTGGGCTGCACTGATGATAACTTCCTTCTCCCAGTGATGAGGAGCCCACAAGGACAGATGCTATGCTGGACCTTGTTCTCACCAACAAGGAGGGGCTGGTGGGGAATGAGAAACTCAAGGGCAGCCTGGGCTGCAGTGATCATGAAATAGTGGTGTTCAGGATCCTTAGGGCAACAAGGAGGGTGCACAGCAAGCTCACTACCCTGGACTTCAGGAGAGCAGGCTTTGGACTCTTCAGGGACCTGCTCGGTAGAGTACCATGGGACAAGGCCCTGGAGGGAAGAGGGGCCCAAGCTGGTTGATATTCAAGGACCACCTCCTCCAAGTTCACGAACAATGCATCCTGACAAAGAGGAAGTCAGGCAAAAACGCCAGGAGGCCTGCATGGATAAACAAGGAGCTCCTGGACAAACTCAAGCACAGAAAGGAAACCTATAGAGGGTGGCAGCAAGGACAGGTAGCCTGGGAGGAATACAGAGAAACTGTCCGAGCAGCCAGGGATCAGGTTAGGAAAGCTAAAACCCTGATAGAATCAAATCTAGCCAGCAACCTCAAGGGCAACACAAAAAGCTTCTGCAGGTATGTCGGTGACAAAAGGAAGACAAGGGACAATGTGGGCCCTCTCCGGAAGGAAACAGGAGACCTGGTGACCTGGAATATTGAGAAAGCTGAGGTACTCGGTGACTTTTTTTGCCTCAGTCTTCACTGGCAAGTGCTCCAGCCATACCACACAAGTTGCAGACAGCAAAGGCAGGGACTGGGAGAATGAAGAACCATCCACTGCAGAAGATAGGTTCAAGGCCATCTATGGAACCTGAAGGTGCACAAGTCCATGAGACCTGATGAGGTGCATCTGCGGGTCCTGAGGGAACTGGCAGACAAAGTTGCTAAGCCACTATCCATCATATTTGAGAAGTCATGGCAGTCCAGTGAACTTTCCCAGTGATTGGAAAAGGGGAAGCATAACCTCCATTTTTAAAAAGCATAAAAAGGAAGACCCGGGTAACTATAGGCCAGTCAGCCTCATCTCTGTGCCCAGCAAGATCATGGAGCAGATCCTCCTGGAAACTACACTCAGGAGACGACTGGTGACAGTCAACATGGCTTCATTCAGGGCAAATCATGCCTGACAAATTTGGTGGCCTTCTATGACGGGATTACTGCGTTGCTGGATAAGTGAAGAGCAACTGATGTAATCTACCTGGACTTGAGCATAGCATTTGACACTGTCCTGCGTGACACCCTTGTCTCTAAATTGGCAAGACATGGATTTGATGGATGGACCACTTGGTGGATAAGGAATTGGCTGGATGGTCGCACTCAAAGAACTGCGGTGAACAGCTCAATGTCCACTTGGAGACCAGTGACGAGTGGTGTTCCTCAGGGGTCAGTACTGGGACCAGTGCTATTCAACATCTTTGTCAGCAACATGGACAGTGGGACTGAGTGCACCCTCAACATGTTTGTCAATTACACCAAGCTGTGTGGTGCAGTCGACACGCTGGAGGGAAGGGATGCAATGCAGAGGGGCCTTAACAGGCTTGAGAGGTGGGCCTGTGCAAACCTCATGGAGTTCAACAAGGCCAAGTGCAAGGTCCTACGTAGGGGTGGGGGCAATCCCAAGCACAAATACAGGCTGGGCGGAGAATGGATTGAGAGCAGCCCTGAGTAGAAGGGCTTAGGGATGCTGGCTGATGAGAAGCTAAACATGACCCGGCAATGTGCGCTTGCAGCCCAGAAGGCCAACCACATCCTTGGCTGCACCAAAAGCAGTGTGGCCAGCAGGGCGAGGGAGGTGATTCTGCCCCTCTGCTCTGATTAGACCCCACCTGAAGTCTTGTGTCCAGTTCTGGAGCCCTTGGCACAGGGAAGACATAGACCTGTTGGAGCAGCGCCAGAGGAGGCCACAAAAATGATCAGAGGAATGTGTTGGGGTCGATGTAGCTTGAGAATTAGCACGACTAGGCTGCTTAAGCAAAACAGCATAACTGAACAGGCTGCTGGAAAAGACAGCTAAGAACAGCCATTGAGAAAGTTCTGATAGTGCACATGGTGTGGGTTAGCAAAAACAAGATGTCTTCAAGGACGTGGAGGCAGTCTGTTGCTACTGGCGTTAGTGCATAGTTACCAATCATAAGGGAATGTGGGGCGTGTGAACAGCGTGTGATTCATGTCTGTAGCCTTTCCGAATAAGCGTGATCGCGTGTACAGATATGGAAAATGTACATAACCGCACAAGCAGAATAATAAAGGAACCGACTGTGCATCATATCAGTGTGTGTGTGAGAGTCGTTCCTGTCCTTGCACAGATGCTGAAACTCGGCAGGAATGGAACACCCCTCCTATGAGGAAAGGCTGAGAGAGTTGGGGCTGTTCAGCCTGGAGAAGAGAAGGCTCTGCGGAGACCTTATTACAGCCTTCCAGTACCTGAAGAGACCTACAAGAGAGCTGGAGAAGGACTTTTCACAAGGGCATGTAGGGACAGGACAAGCAGTAATGGCTTTAAACTGAAAGAGGGTAGATTTTGATTAGATATAGGCAAGAAATTCTTTATTCTGAGGGTGGTGAGGCCCTGGCGCCGGTTGCCCAGAGAAGCTGTGGATGCCCCTGCCCTGGAAGCATTCAAGGCCAGGTTGGATGGGGCTTTGAGCAACCTGGTCTAGTGGAAGGGGTCCCTGCCCACGGCAGGGGGGTTGGAACGAGATGTTATATAATATGGCTTCCAACCCAAACCATTCTATGATTCTATAAAAGCTGCTATAATCACTCCATTATTCTTCAGAGGCACCAGTCACTTGTTTAACTACATACATGTCTGCTGGCCAGTACCTTAGACCTATGGGCAGCAGCTGAAATAGCAGATGAGCAGAAGAGCTGTAACTGCTGCATGCATACTGCTTATGTTGCGTTAATTTATCTGTAGATTTTAGTGAGTATGCAAGAGTAGTTCCATCTAAATAGAAAAAAAAAGATAAACATGTACAATCATTACATTCTGACAAACTAGCTAAGAGGGCTTTGAAATACCATACTAGGAGCACAGCCTCTATTCCCAACTACGAACCTCTCATATCCCATCAACAGGATGGGAGGAAAGATGCCTGCCAGCTTCCCAAGATAGAGACAAGGCTTTGACCAGTAATAAGGGTTGCAAAATGTGAAGAATCATTACTAGAAGAACAAGAGAGACAGAAATGTAAATGCTGAAGAGACTTTTTTCTCAGCTAAGCGAATCCTTTCTTAGGCTACATGACATTTTGCAGAGAGGGAGCAGGTGCAGTACCCAGTTTTATCGGTGCCTAGGAGGGCCATCTCTATTCCACTGAAGGAAAAGTTCACTGGCAGCAAACAATGAAATAAACTTTTACACAAATAAGAGGCAAACTCTGAACACCCCTTTCATCACACAAACACGAGGTGTCTCTGCCTATTACCTGGTCAAACCTGCCAAGGCCTTCAGAGGAACAAGAGTCACGTGTCTGACTGGAAAAATACTCTTGCTTTTCAATTTATTTATTTATTTTCTATTTTCCTGCTCCAAACTCTGAAAGTTCTAGAGATGGTTTGATATAAGACACTTTCTGATACCTCTTAATCTTTAACATTAAGAAATTTCCTACGATAAATTTATTCTGATCAATCTATACACTTTAAATACTGCAAACTGCAAACATGCCTTTCTGCACACAGAGCTACTTATGTTTTATAAATCTTTCTTTAGAATTAGTATGTAAAAACTTCTCAAATAGCATTTAACTTCAGCATGAAAGCATACAACCTGCTATCTCTGTTAAAACACACACAAAATAAGTCTTCCCAGTAATTACTTTAGAGAGTATTAAAAATGTTAGTGGAAATAGCTGTCAAGAGAAAGCCACAAATCTTAGAAATTTTTCAAAGTCCACTGCAAAATATTTAAGAAACTAACAAACAGTTTGTCTTCACAGTACTGTCATCATTCTTACACCATCACTGTGATAACATTACTAATAGATAAAATAATCACAAAGCAGCTTCGCAAAGTCTCTGAATATACTGCCCTAGAGTACTAAACAGCGGATTGGATACACAGCACAAATCATTAGTGATCTGCTTTCACTCCCCCCTTTAAAGCAGTCACCCCACACCATTCCAGTACCCCTAGCTATTCATAACACCAAACCACAGCCATCCTCCACAGCGATGAAGCGTCCCAAGGGCTTTGCCCTCCTATGCTTAGTACTCCTGCATAAAGCACACAGTTTGGGAGTTTCTGCTGTTTTGTCCGAGTATTAGCTGTAATTAACCTAAAGACAAAAGAAATCTGAAAAAGCAATTTCAGGCAGGTCCGGGGAGGGGAGGCAGAATCAATTATCAAACTGAAGTGAGAGGCAGAGAGGAGGTAGGAACTGCGCAAAGATTTCTAATACTGTCAGAATGGGCATGGCGAGAAAAGAGGAAACAGCTGGCGGATACATGCTGCACACCACTGGCTAGGCAATCTTTTAGCCAGCCCTAGGACACCAATATTGACACTTCTTGCAAGTTCTGCGTCATCTCCCATACAACCTCCCCACCAAGGTGCGAAATTAACACAAGAGCACTGAAAATTAAGCTATTGTCACAAAACTGCACCTAAATTCTCCAGTTAGATTCACAGAGGTTCATGCAGTTGTGACAAATTCTCAGGGAGGAATGCATGGAAATCTTAAGGAATTTTCTGATAATTTCTTGCTATAGAGATCTTTCAACACTGCCAAGAAGCCAAGAATTCTTTTCTGAAGTGCTGTTTTGAAGAGCCTTTATAAGAAATTTAATCTTCTCAGCAGCACTAATATTTCTACCAAAAGTTTTGGAGTGTGTTTTACTACTATTTTTACATATTGAAGACTGCTGACCATCTAACACACCAATAGATAATTCCTACAGGTCACAAACACTTGATCCAAAATACTTCGGGAAAAGAAGTAAATACAAAACTCTTTATCCTCTATTGCAGACATTTATCCAAAGTCAACACAATCTAAGCTGAAACGTTTAGATGCTGTGTGTTGAGACAGGAACTACACAACCCATTCACCTTGCCTGAATGGTCAGAGGCACTGACCGGAAGAGTTTGAGAATCTGTGTGTCTTTTTATTTTTTAGCTTGGCAGAAGAGTAGAAAGGGGAAAAACTATATCATTACCACTGCCAGTGGCTCTGCCCTCTGTGGTTTGTTTCTACAAGAAAAGCAAGTAAACTAAAGCGGTAACAAATATGTTCTACCACAGGAAGCATGGAAGATTTATTAACTTGTGGATTTGTTGTTGTTTATGCAGAAGAAAGGCAAAGATGTGTATTTTCTATCCATATATGGAACTTCTTTTATTTTTTAAACTTGTTTTTGTCTTTGAAGACTGCATGATGGATTCACATTTTAGAGTAATCTGGCATTTTGATCATACAAAATGCCAAGGATGCAAAAAAACACCAAGGATGTAAAATGAATCTTTTGTACTGTTTGTCAACATAAGCAAGAATTGGATTTTGCTGCTTGAAGACTGTTATCACAGTGAGGCATGCCTTTCACCTTGATAATCAACTCCAGAGGTCAAAGCATAGTGGTATAATATTTATCATCTTTAAATTTATATTGAGGCAATAATTATTACTCTTCCAAAGATGGTCTTCAAGTACTAATTTATGGTGAAAAGACACTAAAAATACTGCTAAAGAGTCATCACTTGTTCAAAACCAAAAAGCAAATACAAAACTCATTTAAATGTGACATGTCTATCACCTCTTTAAACAAGCCTCCTTCTGCAAATCCATCACCATGATACACACTGGTTCACGTAAAACAGACAACAGATGAAGAGAGAGGCGAGCCAACTACACCACCACCCCCCAAAACTTTCAAAGTGCCAAACACAACTCACGTTTTTAAATGCTCTCACACTGATCACGTAGGAGGAAAGGACTCCTTGCCTTCACCATATCACTTGCAAAGATAGGAACAATGAAAGACTCCCTGAATCATTTATCTTGCAGATTACTTTCATCATTTTGAAGATGAAAATACTTTGGATTCAGACCAAACTGTACACAACAGTGATCATCGGAACACAAGCATATACCCTAAATATTATACTTTAATTATGGGTAATAATACTTTGCAGGAATGAGAAGACTTTTTGTTAAATATTAGTGCTTTAAATCTTTGTCTTTTTCAGCTGATCAAAACAGTAGATCCTACACATAAAGGATGCAGGAAGAAGTGCCTCAGAATACAGACAACACAACCATGTTTTCATTTGAAATGGCAATTGCATAGCAAATCCCATAATTGATACTATTTACTCCACGCACTGAGTCCACCATACAGCAAAAGAATGTTAAATCCTCACCATTAAGCTAGACTATCAAACTGCAACTGCCTGAATGGGAGTAACACCTTTTCCTTTCTTCATACACAGGCCTCACCGTCCTTACTCACGTCCTTAGTGCCCACCTGTCAAAGCTCTCCGATACCTGCCCATGCATCTAAAGATCAGGCAAAGACACAAAGCAGCCCAAAATGCCAGGGTGCACTCCTACACCCCAACAGATGCTCACATCCCAGTCAGCAGTCAGCGTTCCAGGCGGTTTCCACCAGCCTGCTAGAGGAGAGGTGGGACTACCCACAGCTCTGTTAGTGAAATCAGAGCAGAGGAGCTACTCCTGAACAGGAACCAGAGCTCACTGCTGACATTTCACTGGAATATATTTTAAAACAACATTTTTAAAACAAAAAAAAAAAAAAACCTGGGAAAAACTTCAAATCCTTGTGACTTTTAGTCTTGCAACTAAGTCTTTATAAACATGATCAAATTATTTCAGGAGAAAAACCTTACATGCACTGCCTAATCACATGAAACATGCTTTTTAAACACTAGTTTCACAGCTCAAAGTCCATAAACCATTCACGTTGAAATGCATTTCACAGTATTCAGACAATGTTATTGCTTTAACGGATGGCAGTTCCACAACAACAGAAAAATACAATTCATTCCTGTAGAAAACATCATGAATAGTCTCAATGATACCGTTTCCATTAGCTACATGCTATGCAATTCTTTGTTAATTTTGGATCTTAAGTAGGGACATTCAATAATCGATGTCAAAGAAGAAACAGTTATACTGTAAAAAAAAAGTATATACTTATAAGAATATTCAGAGTGTAACTACTCCTCATAATTGCTATGACAGAGAAACATGAAGTTGCATGTTCAAAACGTGCTGATCAGGCACACGGTCATTTTAGTTGCTGTTCACAAAGGACAGAATGTACTATGTTTACTTCTGAATTACACTGTCAATTAAGGCAGGTGGTTTTAGCTTTTACTATAACCACTATTTTAGTTACGTTAGAGCCAAGGCCCTCCAGAAACTACTATCCATTTAACACCCTACATATTCCTTACTTTTTGGTGTCAAGTTAAGATTCTTTAGTATGTAGCACAGATTTAAAATGACAAATTTTAGATGCCTAAACTGCTCAGCTGTGATTACTAACTAAATTCTAAGATGAGGATCATCCTCAACTGAGAAAACACAAACATATATTAATAATATTAATTAGTTTCCATATAAGCATGCAGGCTAAAGGAATATTCCCATTTGTTTATATCACACTGACTCTCAGCTACTCAAAGGCACAATTCAAACCTAGGTAGAACATCCAAATAGTCACCCTGGCTGAAAGCAAAGAAACTGTGCTCTGGAAACCAGGCGTTAGATTTCCAAATGCATTACCAAATGTCCAAACACAACTGCCCAGCCCACCACACAAGTGCTAGTCCCAGCAGTTTATACCAGGAAGTCCAATCGCAGCTCTGCTCTCCATCACCTGGAGAGCCACACTGACGTACCCGCAACCCTCAGCTCCCAGACCAAAGCCACATACCTTCTGGGAGGATAAAAACCTTCAGACCCAGCAATAACAGCTTGGCCCTTAAGCTTGATGTGAGCAGATTAAGAAACAGCCATCCTACTGGTTTATAAAACATACTGCCTTAACAGTCACTTGCTACGGCAAAGGGCTGGCCATTTGGAGGGAAGGGGCTTGCTGGTCAAACCTGGCCCACACACTGTCATGTCACCAACACTGATGAACCCTCTGCAGCACCCACTCAATGCTGGCACCCAGGCTGCAGTTTACAAACCTTCAAAGTGATTTTAAAAGCAGGGGCTCAGGACACACACGGGGAAGATCCTGGATGAAGCAAGAGAATGTTGGCAGCTGTAAACTAAGCATCCCGACTTTATTGTTCACGTTACATTAAATGACTGCACAGCTACGAGTTGTCCAAAGAGATGGGAAGTCAGCAGTCACGTCCAATACAGCAAACCAACTTGGAATCTAAATCTACTGTAATTCTTTAACATTAAAATGCAATTTTTTCATGGTGCTCTGCATAAACCATTGAACAGGAGAAACACATCAGTTTTGATGGCATAATAAAAACATTTTACTTGCAAAGTGAAAGTCACTTCAGTTTCATACATAATATTTTTAGTGCATTCATAAAGACCAGGAAATACTTGGAAAACACCCCGCACACAGCACCCCAAAAGCAGTTCTCAGAACGCTGACATGTCCAAAGCCTTTCCACACTTCCTGTATCTCATTATCTCCAAAAAGCACAAGAAAATCAATACTCCCAGCAGTTTACCTAAAACTCTGCTCTCTTACTTCCAAGTGGTCTTGTTGCAGTTTCCCCTCCAGAACAAAATGTAACTGGAAAGACGAAATTCAGCTGGGTTGGAGTTTAAGTGCTAAAATACATTTCAAGAAGTTACTCATCCATCTTTACACCACCAGCATTCCAAACTCCATATTTAATATGGGTATATTTAACTTGAGCAGCAAGAGATTCTAATTTGAAAAAACAAATTTCCAAATAATAGGAATGACAACACAGGACATGCATAGTGTCTTTTCAGTAAATTATTCCTGACTAACGCAGACCATTCAAATGATATCTGGTTAAATACATCCACATTATTATGCCACCCATTCATACAGTTATACACTCAGCTTAAAGACAGCATCAGAAGTGACGAAATAATGCTGAAACACTTTAAATGTTTAAAAATAAAAGCCAATCAGTGCCTTTCCATAAACCATCATGATACATAACCAGTCATGCTCCTGCCCAGCCCACATTGTCTATTTCTCAAAAACACTAAACTTTTTACTGGCCTGTTGTTCATCACAAATTACAAGAAACATACAACTGACAATGTAATGTTGTCAATAAAGTATTACGGTGAGTTATTTAATTCATAGTGTACTGCAATGTTGCTGGTTATTTAAACTACTCATTCATTCAACAAACAACTAATTACCACACTAGTTTATTTTTCTCACTCTGTGAATAGCTAAATTAGATGTATGCATTAACAAAGTGAAATGCATTTAAGCTGACACGAACAAGACATTTGAGACCTTAACTGGCAAAGCATAAAGCAAACTCAAGACTGGAAGACCAAGTTAATCATTAGCACAGTAAAATATGCCATTTATCCCAATTAGTATACATACGTATACACACATACGTTAAATACATATGCATAATAATATATAAATATGTACACACCTATACATGTGCCTATGCATATTTATAGAATATACATGCATACCCGTGTGTGTACACACATAATATTTACTATTAGCGGTCAGTGGTAAAAATGAAATATTTGCTTCACATTGCATTTTTTACATTCTAGAAGACTTTTTTTTTATATTCTCATTTGTAAAATTCTCTGCAGAAGCATCTACATCAGAGAAAAGTTGTATTTTCAACTTTTAAAGCACTGAAAATGATTGAATACAGATACATATACAGAAGTAGGATTAGCCTCAATTTTAGAAACAGCTTCTAAATGCCTTTAATTTTTTAATACACTACCAGATCCATACTCCCCACGGGATGGTAGGATCTTCTTCCCCTCTGTAGGGACAGCCTTGAACATGGACAACACAAATTCTCAGCACCTGTTAATGTACAAGTGGCCATCATCTATCTATATGGAAATAACTAATACTGAACTTTTCAACAAACTTACGTCCAAATTCCATGCTCATGGGTGGTCCAGTCAAAGAAGCCAAAAAACACACAGATAGTTAAGCTGAGTTAAGAGTTAGTTTTAGCAAGAGCAGAAGTAACCATACACAGAAAAAAAATCTACTTACAAAAGAGCAAGGGAATACACTAAGAGCTCGTATGCAATTTTCTCATCCATTCATCCCGATTTATCAGGCATATTTTCATTCCAATCCTGAAACACACATGCCAGTCACTGTCATTCCCCAACTACTAAGAGTTCACTCTCTGTCAGGGCTGTCTGACTAGAAGATGAAAGTCCAAGCTCTCCTGCTTCACAAGTCTGCTTCGCTTCCTCTTCATTCATTTGCACAATTTAAGAAGTTGTATTTTATTTACTTCTCCCTCTCCATTTCAATTATGTCACTCAAGTAGATTGCTTATCTTGCAAGGTGCTCCCAAAGGCTTGTGCATGCACTGACTTGCCCTTTTTTGAACTGTTTGTTATTTTATACAGACTGAAGAAGAAACAAGAACTGAAACTGCTCTGGCAGCAGGCTTCTGCTTTTTCATTTACCTTCTGTTCACCTGGAGAGAAATTTGATAACCCATTTCTTCATCCTGAATAGCCAGTTATAAAGGACATAGGTGGATCATGATCATGTCGCAGTGAAAAGTTTTGCAGGGAATGAAGTATCATATCGAACCATGATACTATCAAGAAAGCAAATCCTCTGCCCACATCGCAGTCCGTTGTGCTGCTGCCTCTGTAAGGATGCGGTTCTGAGACAGCCTGAACTGATTATGTGATGCTGCTGCTTCCCCTGCCTTCAGCCACGCCTTCCAGACCCTCTTGCTTCCCACGGCGTTCCCGCGGCTACCTAGACTTCTGGTAAGGTAACTGAAGCTGGCTGAAAACCAACCTTGACAAAAAGCCCCTTTTTTCCAGTTCAGTTGCCTGAATCGTTCCATCACAGAGACAAGGACAGAACTGTGATGGCAAAAGGTAGAGGGGAAGATCTAGCTGGGGGTAGAGCAGCCCTAACTTGGACCAGTCAAACCTATCGTCAAATTACATCTCTAACGTGAAGTCGTGCAAGCTAATCTAGTAGCTCAGTGACACCACAGGTCTTGCTTAGTCTTCCTTTCTCTGCCACATGATCCCACGAGGCCATCTTGAACTCTCTGCACCTTTTGCTGAGCTGATTTAATTCCCTAATGCAGCTGGGTTTACATTCAGCAAGCAGCAAGCTGAATCAATGCATATGGGAGCCTGTTGAATGTCAGAGTAGGGGAAATTCAAAGACAGGAGACATAGGAAGGGGACCCTAGAAGAAACAGAACCTCTCCCTCCTGCCAACTCCCTCCTAAGCGCACTAGTACATTACCTCACATTTCATTTTACTTCATCCTCAGGTAGGGATGCTAACAATTACTTAAACTCAAAATAGCTATAACAGGAAGGCAAGAGCCAGCATACGGAGAAGGCAATTTATTCAACACCAAGCCAAGAGTTTTGTCAGCAAAATACTGTATAGGAAAGTAGAAATAGGAAACAAAATACATGAAGGAGAATAAAGCAGGGTAACAAGTCAAACTACAAAAAAAAAAAAGCGCAAAGCTTTTCAGAGAAAGGAAGCTAAGACATGATTTGGAAACCCGTATAACCCCAACACCTCACAACTCCAGTAGACAGCGAGAGAGAAGAAACTTTTCCCCAACGAAGGGATGGTTTTAAATGCATCTGTAAAAATATATTATTTATAAAGAGACACTGAAGAGATTTACTAAAACTGTAAACAGCTGAGCTTCACGCAGGAGTTAAAAAAGATGCAAGATAAATTAGAAGGCTGGAAGTACTGTCAGATAAACCCATTATTGCTAGGCACAGGGGAAAAAACACCCAGTTTAGAAGGCTGGCTGCATACAACCATGCCACAACCATGGCTAATAAGGTCCACATTGCTACAGGTAGAACACATTTAACAATAAATTCCACATAATCCTCAAAAAGAGTCTAAATATCTTCAAAACCAGTGCAAGACAACACCCTGTGAAATCATACTGCAGGTGTCAGATGCCCATTCGCAAGCGGAAACAAAATATATCTGTAGTATAAAGTTTAAAAACCGTACTACCCCAAAGATGATTAAATGAATGAAGCACTATACAGAATCAGAAGAGAAACACCAGCCAGATTGAACAGGTTTTCTGTGATCCTCTGACTAGCATTACCTTTGAATCCTGAAACCATGCATGACAGCAGCGAGTATTCCAGGATCCCTGGGTCCGGAAGCAAAGCAGCTAGCAGCCAGCACACTCCCTTCAGAAGCAGGCCAACACTCAAGTTCCCAGCTGTTTCTATGTTTTACATTAAACCACCGCTGGCTAAAACATGCAAGATCCATTCCTGGTTTTAGAGTACCCTCAGCGACTGGCTGTACATTAAGTGCTCTGTTTGCAGGCTGCTTGCAGCTCCTTTTCCGAGGTCCTACTGATCTCCAGGAACTTCACAAGCAGCCCACGTACCTAACACACAGCTCTGAATTTCCGTTAGGGCAAGTACTGGAAGTTCACTGCTGCAAAGACAACTCCTTTTTTGGATCTGCTCTCAGATGAGGACGAAAGGGGTACAGAAGAAGGGCCTCTACAGGACAGAATGCTATGCATTTTCCCACCAGAAGTCTTTACTTATTTTAGAATTAACTTTAAGTTCACCTGTGATATTTTTGCCTTCCAGCTTTCAAGCAAACAATAATTTTGTAAACTTTATACAGTGACAACAGAAGATTAACTGAGAAAGACAGGTTCATCACCACTTCGCAGCACCTAACTCAAATCTCCCAAAGATTTCAGCAAGGATCTAATCTAGAAGCTCTACATGCACTTTTATGACATTGTAGAGTAATTAATCCGGTCCAACACAGAACTAGCTGTTAAATAAGACAGCTATAACTTTGTTATAAATCATTCCAAGCAGATTGCAGCAGAGGCTTGAATGCAAACTCTCAAATGCCAGATGATGCAAATAGTCTACTTACTTTGTCACCTATGATCAACAGCGACAAGTCACTAATATCCCAAGGTTAACTACCTGCAGTCGAGTTTTAACATGATTGTTTGTAGTATTTTCTTATAAATTCCCCTTTTTAATGCCGTGTTTAAAATTTTATAACAAATTCCCTCACATAAGTACATGTTCTGTTTGTTCAACTGGGAATAATGGCACTTGAAATATACCGTGTATTTCCCAGCTACAGAAATCACGACTGAATCACAGTCATGTTTCACATGCCAGAGACAAACACACAGGATTATCTTCACCAGAGAAGCAACTCATTTTAACAGCACTGCTTCTCTCAGCTTTTTTAACTAACCTGACAGGAAGAATTCTTTTAATACTTACTCAAAAGGAAACAGGTAGTGACACTGTACTTCAGTCTAGGGCTGAATTCCTTCCCATGTGGCCAGGGGAGTGAAATGGTGATAAATACAGCGAACCAGTGCTGTAAAGGCTGCCCTTATCACCACTTTGGTATTTTGGTCAGTTATTTTCATCTCTGTTGCAAAGCTCGTGGAACATAGCTAAACTGAACAAAGTTTCTGGGAATTAGTCAGTTAACTCCTACGACTATGCATAGTATTAACTTGCACAAGATAATCCCTCCCTCCTTCCACATCATTCCTAAGCACTACTCCTTGGGAATCAGGATGGATTTATTTTTTTTTTTATTCCATCTGAACATGAGGAAGAACTTCTTCCCTCTGAGGGTGATGGAGCCCTGGAACAGGCTGCCCAGGGAGGTTGTGGAGTCTCCTTCTCTGAAAACATTCAAGACCCACCTGGACAAGGTCCTGTGCAGCCTGCTCTAGGTGACCCTGCTTCGGCCGGGGGGTTGGACTAGATGACCCACAGAGGTCCCTTTCAACCCCAAACATTCTGTGATTCTGTGATAAGCCTCAAATAATCAAAAAAATTCTCCTGGAAGTAAAGAAGTTATTGCAGTTTGAGAATTTTCAAGGTAACATGAACTCATCCATTCAGCACAGCTGTTTGGAGCGGTGTCAAACTTCTGAAGGCAACAAGGTATCAATGGCGATACGACTGAATGTAGGGCTAGTGTAAATGCAGGATATTGTACTAAGTTTATTGAACACGGGGATTTTCTTCATGCATGAACAAATTGCCTCACCAAATTGTCTCTGTGGACAAATAAACCAGCCCGGCTATGTTTTGTGCAACTGAGCTTGACTTTGTTGCACAAAAAAGAATGGTATGGGTGGGCTATACGGCTCTGTCTTACAATTGAGAAGATACCACAGGTCACAGTAAAATGAGCAATTGACTTCTCGTACTCTGTTTTTGAGTTTCTCATGTGCTCTCAGGCCTTCAAGATGAACTCTAAAATGTTAAGATTTTTTTCTTCTTTGGAAACAAATTTCTGTGATGGGGATTAGATTCTGCTTGCCTAATTCTTTTAGACCCCGGACAACACTGTGATTAAGTCATTCAAAAAAAACGATTTTTAGCTGGTTAAAATTCCTTGATTTGCTCTCAAACTATTTCTTTACTAATTGGTATGTTGAATACAAGACATCTATGATAAAGGCAGTATCTCTACCCTTAAAGTGAAAAATCTCTTCAGTGTGATTTGAGAATTCATCTACCCAAACATTAGATATTTATGAATATAGTATCTTCACATTTTGAAATTAAAAAACAAGTGTTCTTAATATATTCTTTCTTCCAGTATCAAAAAGGAAAGAAAACAAACAAACGTGGAGGGCTTTAAGTTCTTACTTGAAAGCTGTTCGACATGGCTGGTAAGTTTCCCTTTTTCCACAACACAAAACAGTTTTCCTTCCTCTGCCGAAGTTTTTCATAGCCCTGGCTGTTTTCTGCTGCATTTTATCCCTCTCAAGACAGCTCATATCCCAAATTTCAAATACAGACATTTCTACAGCACTGCAACACTGAACTGTCTCCTAGATAGCCTTGAAAGCAAAATACTTTTAAAGTTCATTCTTCCCAATGTGGAAGCTGCAAATATCCACTTGGGCATCTAATCATTCAACGCGTCAACCTTACAGACTAACATATCATTCACTGTAATTTCTGCATCTCAAGTACAGTCAGCAGAATCGCTACGCATGTCTGACCCTTCCTGAGAAGTGATGCTGCCATCGCAATCTGAGATAACGGTGCTGTCGCCTCCACGGTGACAAAAGAAAAGTTTACAATTCAGTTGGTGCAAGAAACCAAAAAATTTAAGAAACATTTTTTCCAGTATCAGGAATCAAATATATGTGATTCAACGCACACACACTTCACCATCTTTTTAACAGCCTAAGTAGTTTCAACATTCAAGAAGCAATGCTCCTCACCAAGTGCAGAGCAAAAGAACACACCGTCCACTCAGTGTTCTGAGCTTGACTCCTAAAGCCAAGCAGGCACAGTTTGCAGGGACACGAAATGGAATTCAGGGCCGCACTAGTATAACCGAGATCAGGTTATACTAGTTAGTTTCTCGAAACAGAGAAGCATGGGGGGGTACCCCACCAGCTGGAGGATGCCTCACTTCCAGCACTTCCCGCTAGGCCTCGGCTGCTCGCAGGCTCGTACAGCCGCTGCCAGCACCGGGGAGCGCGGCCGAGCAGCGAGGGCAGGCAAACCCCGCAGCCGCCCGCGAGCGGCCCTCACGGCCAGGCCTCCTCCGTCCCTCAGCCGGGAGCGGCCGCCCAGGCGGGCCGGAGCGGGGCAGGGGCAGCGGGTCCCGCCGGGGCCGGGGCTCTCCCCGCTCGCCCCCGCAGGGCCGTGGCTCCCAGGGACGACGCGGCTGTCACTCGGCGCTGCGTGAAACTCTCCGGACGGGGCCGTCTTCCCCTCCGCCGGGACCCCGACCGCAGCCCGGCACCGACCTCCCAGGTGAGGGGAGGGCTGGGCGGCCTGGAAGAAACCACCTGGAAACGACGGAAAACGTCACGGACAGAAGCTCCGCTTGCGGAATTCTCCCGCAGAGCCCAGCCACAGGCAGAGGCACGGGGGGGAGCGGCGCGGCGGCCAGGCCGCAGGCAGCCTGGGGCGCGCTGAGGCGGCCGGGCCGACGCCGGGC
>Ga0065711_1038224_pt1 | contig 19006 bp, 13 predicted proteins | sample Hoacrofraction12_FD_59098 | JGI IMG/M metagenome (GOLD analysis project Ga0065711, IMG submission 59098) | Hoatzin crop microbial communities from Cojedes, Venezuela - Epithelial fraction 12 v2 (version 2) | ecosystem: Host-associated > Birds > Digestive system > Esophagus > Crop | place... | reverse complement strand
TTGAGCTGGGCTGTCAATCTCACCCCTGGCCTTGGCACGCCAAGCCTAGGCTCATCCCTAGTGAGCTGGGCAATATCCCCTTCCCCCTTCGAACCTAGTTTAAAGCCCTCTCAATGACAAAGAGACAAAGAGACAAAGAGACACCTATTGACAAAGGTGAATGTCCCCTAAGTTTTGGCAGCTCACAGTTTGGAAGTCGAATTCATTGGTTGTCTTCTACCTAGAGATAACAGTAAAAATTTAATCTGTAGTATCTTCATACTGCTAGCATGATTATTTTATATCTCACTGAACAGAAGTGCACGGGGCCACCCTTTTTGTGGTATTATTGTCCCTAGTCAAAAGAAAGAAATATTAAAAAATATCAGGCTATATAGAAACACATTACCAAATTTTTTACAAGTAATTTTGAATTTCAGCATGAAGTTTGGGTCTGTCTTTAACTTAAATGCCCAGTTTTGTCTGTTTCTAGTTAGAATTTTTTCTGGTGGAGGAAGTTCAGGTGGGAAAATAAAAACCACCCCCTTCTCAGTGAAGTTAGGTAACATGGGAATGAATGTTCAAGGACATGTTGATGTACTCCTTGCAGTGCCACAGTACAACACCCAGTCCTGAATTGTTTTAGCTATTTTTTTATTAATAAAATGATAGGAACATTATTTGAAGACGGACTAAATCTAGAATAGTGGTTTTTGTATGCCACCTATGTAATTTAGATAGAACTGGTGTGAGGTAAAGTAATATGGATATTTATAGCTAGTCTCATTTTTCTGTCGTGCTTGAGGTTGTTCAATGTTTTTGTGCTCTTCTCTTTTCAGACTAGAGACCTTGAAATAAGTTTTTTAAAAGCATCAATAGTATATGTGTTTTAACAAACTATGTTTCTATTTTACTTTGCAAATACAATACACAGGATATCCCTTTTTCCAGGAAAGCAAGGCTTGATAAACTAAAATTAAATGGAATTTAATAAAAAGAAATTAATGAGGGCTTTACAGTTTAGTTCACAGAATGATTTTAAAACTTTCAAATGAAATGACACATTCAAAATACCTGCTCTGCCAGCTTTTCCAGCAGAAAACAATTAGAACAAAAGGTAACTAAAGTTCTTCTAATGTTCGAGTTACAAAGAAAACACATGAGAGAATTTTCAACAAAGAGCATGCTACAGGCAGCACTGGACAGAGTCTAAGCACTGACTTCTGCACCTATAAGCCTCAATGGGGTGTTAGTCTCACATGCTTCAGTATACAATAAGCCAGTAGAAGGAAATACAGGCTTTGAAACTGCTTCTTTTACCTTAAATCTGGTTTCTCAAACCTCTCCAGGTGGGGTCTTGGACAACAAACTGACCACATGGTCATACGTAACTATTTTCCCTCAAGTGCCTTTGACAAGTTATTTTCCAGCCTAACATTACTGAAAGCTTAATTTCTCTTAATGACTGGATATACGAGCTCCACCTTTCAGATGAGGGTTTTTCTCAGGAGGAAAATATATATAAACTTATTTGCTTATTCAGTGATATTTTTCTGACCCAGCTGTGTGATATAGCACTTGTCCTAAAGATGATTTGCCAAAAACCTGTAGGTAAAAATCAGATACACTTTCTAAACCCTTTCTGAAAGTCTGTTAAGATAGTGATTTTTTTCTAAATATTAGTTTTGTTGCCTATAATTTTCCTTAAGGTTAGTGAAAAATTAACTCCTCTTATATCATCAGTGCCAGCATTGAGTTTTTCTTTGCTACATATTACTTCTCACTCCTTCTGAGGGGAAGAGAAGTTGAGTTTCTTCTAGATTTAGGAGCTAAGAAACCCAGGAAGAACAAGACTCTGTGGTCCACGGAGCACCTGAACACTGAAGGAACAGTTAAGATTTTGGCATGAAAGAAAGCTACAACTGAAGGCAGAGATTAAGGAACAAGTGGGGTGGCTGATATTGCTTCCCTGGAAGCAGTCATCTGGGAACTCTCTGCAGGGAACTAGGCAGTGTGGCTATCAAATGTTTGCTGCCACGTGCAAAGGACTTCTCTTTACACCTACTCGTAAGTGTCTTTCATGTTTTGTCCAGCCACAGGAGAGCAATTCATGTGTTTGTGAATGTTTCCTTTTCAGCAAATGTAATAAAATGAGAAGACCAGCCCCAGCAGGAAGACTAACTGATAAAACTAGGACTGAGAATGGAAGAGTAAAGAGAGTATGACCGTAAGAGAAAAGCAGGAAATCGGAGCTGGTTAACCCATCGGTACGGCTGTTGAATCCCTCTGTGCCACAAGGACAGCCGGGGAGCAGAAAATCTGGATCACAGGCTTCGTTAGTACAGTCTCCTGGTGCTCATGGTGCTTGCTAGAACTGAATAACCCACAGATCCTTAATCCAACTGGGTCATAAAATATTTGCTTAGTGCTGTCTTTGATGCGTTTGAGCTAGCCAGAGAGAAGTTTTCCCACCGGCTGTAGTGGTCAGATACTCAACTCAGGAGCAGGAGGAAGCTAGATATGTTCCTTAGGGAAAAGGAGAATTAGGCAGGAAACTTCATAGATCTGAGCCAGAAAGAAGCAGGTGTTTAAGTAATGGTGGTCAAAAATTACCAGCATAACTGGAAAAAAAATCTGTTATTATGACTAGTATGAATGGATTGTTGAGCTTAGTTTTGCCATTTTATAGTTTTGAAGGTTATTCTTTTCAGAGGTGGGTTTGTAAGCTCACAGAATTTAATTTCTTTGTGTAATGTCAGTATCTGCTAGCCATGTTTGTGTTTTTATGACCATTATTAGTAGTCCTTGAAGTATCAATGAGTCCTGAGAACCAGGATATCACTCTGCCATGTTGTAGATCAAGACTTGATTGCTAAGTATAAAGTAAACTACAACAGATGGATAACATAAAGGCAGAAGTGGTCAGCAATGGTCAAGCATGTGAACTGGGTCTGGCTGGGATGGAGTGATTTTTTTTCATAGCAGCTCATGTTGTGCTGTAGTTTAGATGTGTGACCAAGACAATGCTGATGACACACTTGTGTTTTAGCTGTAGCTGAACAGCATTTGCACAGTGTCAAAGCCTTCTCTGTTTCTCATTCTGCCACCCCAGGATAGACCGGGAGTGCATGAGAGTTTGGTAGGGAACACAACCAGGCACATGACCTGAACTAACCAAAGGCATACTTCCATGCCATATAACATTATGCTTAGCAATATGAAGGGAAAAGAGGAGGTTTTAGTAGGGTTAGCCATCTTTTACTCAGAAGCTCTCAGGGCATCTCTCTGCCCATTGGAGGTGCTGAGGGATTGCCTTTGCATCACTTGTTTTGCTTTCTTTTCTTTTTCTCATCTTCCATTTCTCCTTCACTTTTAGCAAACAAATTTTAACTTGACCCACAAGTTTTCTTGCTTTAACTCTTCCTTTCCTCTTTCCTCATCCCACTGGGGTGAGGGGGGGGAAGTAAGCAAGATGCTGTGTGGTGCTTAGATGCCTATACTAGGGTTAACCCACAGCAGTATGACAGGCCAGAAGTTGGGCAAAGTCTTGTAGACAGAAGTGAGTTTTAAGGAGAGAATTGAAAGAGGATTACATGTTTTTAGTGTCTTAATACCGGCAGGATACAACAGTCAGTTATGAGAGGCAGCACGAAAATGAGCACAAAGATGACTGAAAATCTAACAAGCGGGTGATGGTTGTGTAGGGGAGAGCCAACATGTAAGAGAGTGAGAGATGAAAAACTGGTGTGCAGAGGCTGTGAAGGGGTCTAAAAATAAAATAAAGTATTTTATGTTGAACACCATAGAGGAAGGGGAGGCAGTGGAGGGAGGTAAAAGAGGAGTGATATAGTGAAGTCAGTGGGCTGAGAAGAGGGATTTTATCAGAGGATTCAAAGTGGATATAAGCCAACTATTCTTTTCCAGTTTCTTTTTTTATTATTATTCTATTCAAAATCTTGTCCAGCTAGTAACAAGAAAGTTTCATACTGCCATTGAATGGAATTAACAACACGGGCACCCTGTATCTATAAGGCTGATTTCATTTACCAGGTGCTGGGAGCTGGTATATTATTTTATTTCAGAAAACACAGGGTGAGCTGTGCTCATTATTCACCTTTCAGAACTATTTCTACACATGTCTCTAAGCTCACCCCCTACCTGACTTACAAGCACTGCATCTTCACATTCAAGTGTCCCAAGTGCAGAAACCAACGGTGAGATTCAGTAAGTTTCTTGGTAACACGTGCAAACAGACAGCAACATCTGGGAAAAAGAACACCAATGAGTTTTCATTGTTGCTAGTGTGTTGCTTGTTCCATTTAGCCACACGGATCAATCTCACTACCATTTCGCATGGCTAAAGTGCTTGAACACAAAAAGCCAAGCATGTACCAGTCTGCAGAGATAGGAGAGTCCCAAGCTACGAAACAGGTGTTTTTCCTCAGCAAGCCGTGTGCTTGGTAGAAGGCTCAAACTGAATGCCCTTGTTCATTTTCGTTGCAAAAGTGCGTGTCACCTAAGTCCACTGGAAAAGGCTGCTACTGAGAGACTGGAGAGGGGTAGCTTGCAGAAAGACCAGCTGGAGGCACTGTCTGCACCAAGTCCTTTCCCACACATGGTTTGCACTCTGCTACAGGGTCTCCGAGACCTGTCAAGGAGCCATAGAGGTACTGGAGTTCCACGTGACAGATTGTACAATTTAATTTTTTTATTTACGGTTTCTATCACAAGCACTGTAACGTCTGGCTTGTAGGAAGGGGTGGGGTAGGGCAGAAGGAGAAAAGCTGTATGGTCATAGTTGTCTTCTCCCGAAGTGTGCACTCCAGATGACGTGGAATAGATCAGAGCAGAAAGTGGGAGACTGGCTTTTGCCCTGAGTACAAATGCAACTTTATAGTTGCAGCAAGCCTCAGAGCCCAGCATGGTACAAGATACAGTGGGAAAAACACTGTCCAGAGGGCAAGCACAGGCTAGGAGACCCACAAGAGCCGACACAGAGATGAGCTTCAGAGTCAGTGGAAGAAGACAACACTTTCTGATGGATCTGGAGCGCACAGTGCAGGGGTGGTTAAATTGTAAGGAGTCATTGAAGACATAGGTTGGGGGACAATCTCTGGAAAAGGACCTGCCTCTGCAAGGACATAATAGGAAGAATATTGTTCATAAAGGCTTGTGTTCTGTCTAGCAGATCAAAGCTGATCTATTTCAAAAGTGAGGTTGCTGTAATTTGGGTTTTAAAATGTTAGTTGTTGTAGTTTGCATTCTGGCAATAATTCATACAGGAAACACAAGCTCTTTTGAAATTTTCCACATGCTGACTCCAAAGTCAAGGCACGGGTTCTTCCACTGCCTGAGTCTGGGCAGCTGAAGGCCCTGCTGTGCATGCACCTTCTGTGCTTCACTGGAGAGTCCAATGAAGCATGTCTGCAAAAAAATAGTGGTGGTAAGATACAATAAGTATACAGGGGTGAAGGAAATAAACAGATTAGGCAAGGGTAGGAAGGAATTCAGTTCCAGATCCCCACGGTATTCTCCGTGTATTTGGTTGGTTGCTGAGGCATTTCGAAAGTTACTATTACATTGGATATTGACGAGGCTGGACAGTGTCAGGTAGGAGAAGGTGTATGCAAGAAAACTTGTACCATTCTTCTTTCAGCAATGACCAAGCAAAGTTGGTGTTGCTATTTTTAGTTCTGTCCCTGGTCAAGCACTCTTCCGCATGCTAACTACTTGTGTTTTCAGACAGAGGAGGAGAATGCTGATGAGAATGAAACACCAAGATGTGTGTGGTTTTAGGAGACACATAAATATCTTTTGTATATATTGTATTTATGTACTTACATTTATAGATAAGATACAAAAGGTAGAAGTTTCTAACAAATTGTGGTAAAAGTGATATCAGTCCCACTGGGAGAAATGGGATGGGATAGCTCTTCTAGGTTGCAGGAAATAGCTAGAGAGGTTAGTCAATATAACACTGTTATCGTATAATTGTTTCAGAGTTGGTCTGAGTCCAGTTAACACCAACATTTCAGAAGACTGTCTTTTCTTCAATTTGCATTACTCACATACAAGTGATAGCACTTGAGAGGGAGCAGAAACTGTTCTGTTTACAGGGATTTTACAGACAGTGATGAACCACTGAAAAGCATCCTCTTTGTCTGTAGTAGAAGGGCAATACTCTCCCAGCAAAAGGGATGAGTATGGCATTCCTTGCAACTCCAAGCAGTTTCCCAGTACAGGAGGCAAAGTTTTCTTCCATTACATCAGATATCAGCCTGTATTGAAGGTATGCAGTGTTTACTATACACAGTTATTACTAAACTGTAGCTGGACAGACCTACAAAGGACACACGCTAAACTGGTTTTGTAGGGCATTTCTTCTCCCAGTCTTATCACTCAAACACCTCTAAATACTGACTCACTGTTGTACTATACTTGAAATGTACAACTTCAGTTGTCTCTTGTAACTTGTTCATAAACACAAAACAGAAAACCAGTTCTAAGAACGGTGGAGATAACATATTAATGATGTTGACAGCTAGTTACTAGGGTAGAAATTTTCCACTTCCTACACATGAGGTCCTGAAGTTAAATTTCAGTGACCTTCAGAAATGATGTTTTCAAAAAAAGGCTGACAAAACTCACAAGAATGCAGATGTACTGTATGAATGTATCTCACTCTCCTTACCTGTACAGTTGCAAAAATGTCACACCTGTGAAGGAACATGAGAGTTGTGACTGAGGTAAAGTCTGCAGCAGCATGAAAGCTGCTACATTCTTCCTACGTCTAAAAGACTCCAATAAAAATTAAAAAGGTTCAACCTGTACTTTTGCAAGAAAACTTCACAGCATTTGCCGGGTCATTGTTTTGGAAACAAGCAAGTTTGGGTGGGTTTGGGATCCATTTAACCAACATGACTGCAGTGGGGAACAGACTTTATGCCATTAAGGGAGGGGAGAAAACCTTCAGTAAGAGCCTCTTCACGTTCTTGAAATGACTACAGACTGAGGACCACCAGCAAGGTGGAATTAGGACATGGCTTCACGTGAGGGATTCTCATGAACATGTTTTTGGGCTGGTATCCTAGCTAACACTCAGCTGTTAGTTCATGACAAAATGTCAGCCAAAAAGCTGCGAACAATATGGAGTATCTGTGTCTGCATCCACAATGTTTTAAATTTTTCTGAAGGGCTAGCACTGCATTTTTTTACTTCAAAGTTATCTAAGGACAGTTACTGAAAGGCTTTCTCAAGCCTCCTTATCCCATATAACCTGTCAGTGAAGAGCTAAGAAGGAGCAATCTGGGCCAAAACCCTCGCAGACATGAAATGCAGGCAAAGGGAAGATAGTCCATTTACACAGAAGAGGATTTGGCCTGTTCCTTTCTGCTGTTCTTCAATTGCAACCAAGAAAAGTACATTGCAGAGCTATTCTGAATTGGTTCCAAAAGGTACTTTGCAAAATGTCAGAAGACCTGTAGAAGGCTGACAACAAAAAGATGAATACCTCACAATGACGCAAATGTATTAAATAAGTGCACACTGCATATCAGTTGCAGGACAGTGACCCAACGTGGATTCCTTAGGGCATGAATCTTGTGTTAGGATGGTCCTGGACTGAACTGTCCAAAGGTGGATAAATTCTAGGCAGTCATTAAAACATGGGATTAAGGTCAATCTCCAGAAGCAACCTGCTGTACATGGAAAATAAAAGCTTTCTGTCTTTAGACAGGAATTGTCATGGGGTTGAGCCCCAGGCTCATGAGTCTATAATCATTATAACACACATCCATGCTGCACTGTTTGATCCCCCCTCTCATGACAGATTTCTGACAGTTTAAGAGGACTGCAGCTCTCCCTTCAGCATGTTGTTTCTTCACTTCAAGCCATCTTTCCAGCCCACAGCCTGCCTGCACTCTGGCTCTCCTCAGTGCAGGAGAGCTCTGCTTACTCCTGACGACCAGCTGAAGGCAAGGGGAAGCCTTGCGTCTGTGCATGCCAAATGCCTAATACTGCATGCTAAATGGGACCTAATTTTTTATAGGTAGTTCAAAGTCCTGGTATGTGTCACCTAACACAGTCAGCTGCATTGCTCCAATCACTCGGATTCATAGGAAATCTGGGACCTCTCCACCACACCGTACCAGTATAACACAGGCCGTTTTCATAGACTTGGGCAACTTTTATGAGACTGAAATAATCACAAACATTTCGGGGTGTGCCACAGCCTATCCAATTCTCATTATAATTCCTCTCCAGTATTTAAAATGTTCCCTTCAGTCAGTCTCAGAACACCTCTCACAGTTAAAAAAACAAAAAAAAAACTGATGTCTATATCTGTGTCTTGATATATATATTCTCTGATTTTATATGAAGCAAGTGGAGAAGCACTGTGGCTGCAGTCTGCTGCTAAGTGGATAGGACAGGAGAATTGCTTTTTTTTCAGCTTTAAACATCACTGTGTACCTTACTCATTTTAAGGGGTAAATTTTATGAAAGCAGCCACAAGATGAAAAACCAAGTGAAGGTCTTTGCACTATGTCTTTGTATACTTCTAATGTGCCTTTTTCTTCTGCCTTTGTAGAGTGGGATGCATTTCCTGAATGCTGTCAGATACAAGGGGTATTCTGCAGAATGTGATTGTAATAATTGAATAAAAAGTTGGAATTGTAAGAGTATAAATCCTAGTGAAGTTCACATGAATGTCAAAACTCTCACTGATAACAGTGTCAAAGAGAATCTGGCAAAAAGCAGGAGTAGCTAAGTTGTTGTATTTTATAAGTAGAGTTTGATGAAGTTGTATAAAAACCAGGTTTTTACATCTTATTCTGTATTTTAGATAATAATGTCATATCCAGAAATCTCGTTACAGAGCCTGATGTCACTTTTGCTTCTCAAAAATACCAGCTTAATCAGAAAAACTGCTTGTAAAGGACCACTTTTCCTATTTTAAAAGAAGAGTGGAGAAAAAAATCTGCAAGACACAGAACATACAATGTGTTCTTGCAAGGAAAGATGATACATGTGATGTCAGTTTACGAACGAATTACTTGGCAGACAGAGAAGAAACAACAAAACCCGCAAGACCCAGCTCAAACTTCGGATGATCTTGCGGCTAATTGCACTGCAGCTGTCCAGCAACAGGCCTTGGAACATGCTGAGCCACTTCTTTGCACCTCCAGAAATACTTAATTTCTTATCCATGCCTAAAAGTTGTGGTTTATTTGTGTTTGAATATTTGCAGTACTCGTGTTTTCCAACCAAGAACAAGCCACTCTCAGAATACCCTCATATTCTCTTATTTCTGCCCAGTTCCCTTGATAGCCAGACAATATGGTGCAGCTGGACAGAATTCTAAATATGCATTTCTTGTGCCGTCTGCACATTTCCTCTGACAGTCTCCTGCCATGCCCCAACACACCAGGAAGAAAGTAGGACTCAGATAACAGAACTGAGACAAAATTTTGGTTTCTTGTAAAATTTTTCATTTTTTCATGCGAGTGATGTGGTAAGCCCTGCTGTCCTTCTGCTTACCTCCTTGCTGTCAGAGGCATGGCAACCTGAGCTCACTCAGGGATGTTTGTAGATTAGCTCAGGACAGCTCTGAAAATAGACCAGTCAGTCCAGTCACCTCTGCTAATTTTTATGGTTTGCGCTGAGATACAAGCTGATCTGAAGGGAGATCAGTACCAAGACTGGCTGACTGAAAACTGTCATCTCTGGTGTTTTAGCAAGGTTCATTCATACCTTTGGCAGATGTGTAGGTACAGTTTTGCTGGCTGTATTCAAAGTATGGTGTTCAGGAGGTAGTGGCTTTCACACATCAGAGGTCAGGGCTGAAGTTTTCTTCTGCTTGCACTCAGAGTGCACTAGCATTTGCTGTCATTGCTTAAGAGCTCTGCTAATGAGCAGAAATAATGTGTGAACACCAGTGTTCACGAGGTCCTGCTCAGCTGCGTGTGAACTGAAAGAATGCCTGTTTATTGTGTGTTCTTGGGCACTGACATGTTCAGCTCTGCACAAGCTACCAGATCTGTCCTCTGTGTCACAAAACTGTTACTTAGAGACACAATTTAGGTGGGTGGGGGAAATGAGGATATACCGTAAGCAATATGCTCTTCAGAACAGTTTTCACACACATTGTGCTCTTCTTGTTCAATGTGCTTTGCTGCTTGCTTTGAATTTCTCGTCAGTGTTGCTTCACCACTGACCTTCACTTAAACCAGGGCTGAGAGCACTGCCAACGATACTAACCAAACCATCCATCACTGACACCATTCTGCCTACAATGCAAAGGGGCTGTTTCTGAAACTGCTGTCTTTCCACCCCGTTTTGTGCTGAACAGTTTCTCTCATGTTACCAAGAATTAATGAGTAATGAAACCTTTCCAAGGATCACATTTTTGTAATGTCAGTTTCTCTAATCAGTTAAAAGTCCTAGTCCTGGTCAGCTGACACTTCTCACAACAAAGTCTTTCTTTACTTCTTCTGCACTATATGTCACTAACCACAGAAACTGAGTGTTTAGCAGAGGTGGAAGACATGCAAGAGGTGTAGATGATGTCTGAGCATATCCCAGTGAAAGCCTCTTTTGGATACTGGAGTTCAAGTTACACTCAGTAAAATGGTTTATATCCTTTGGTCATTTCAGATGGATCAGGCAATAGCAGACAGAAACTGTGAGTATATTGTATGACTTATATGTCCCTACTTCTGTCAGACCTTACAGAATTCTGCTGTCCACAAGAACACAGACCCTCAAGAGGGAGACTGGGGTCTCTGGGACTGACAGTCAGGTTGTGTCCTTCTTTGGAATATGTTCAATTCTCCTAAAACAGCATATGACAGATCTAAATATTTCTCTTCAAATGTTTGTTCACTGGGTAATCTCATACACCACGTGTAGTTTGAGTTTAGCTACTTTAGAGACTGAGCTGTTTTTAGCACAGCACATATATAAAAAGTTACTTACTAAACACATTTTCTGAGTTACAATATTTGTGTCCATTTATATAAACACTCAGTTCAGTTTCTAATCTTCATGTGATATGCATCCTTTCCACTCATCCCATACCATAATGAACAAAATGTGGAGCCTTTATTTGAAAAATGCTGGCAAAACTCAAGTAATCAGTAATATATCTAGATAGATTTCAGCTCTAGTTACATGATGATTAATACTTACCAACAAATTATATGAGTTTTATAAACACCTTAATCATACTATGGCAAAGATGACCACTTAGGACCACATTTCTCACATGACAAAAAAGAGATCTGTCGAGTACAGTGGAAAAGGTGTGTATCTGTGCTATAAAAAGATATGGTCTTTTCTACTATTTTAATGTAATCCTGTCCAGCCACTTTTTTTTCCAGCCATCAGTGACCATTAGAAGATTAATTTCTACACCACTTTGACTCACAGAGCCATCAGTTCATGAGTCTGAATTTCACTTTAAAGAAAAATACACTGGAAAAGCATAGGAAAACTGTGACTGCTGCTATGAGTCTTGTATGAGAATCGTGATGTCTGACTTACAAACCTCCACTAATGCAAGGCACTGCTTCATGCCATGAGGATCTGATGTATTCATTCCCCCTTGACGTCTAGTATCTTTAATACACTGGTTGTGTTCTTCATACAGGTAGAAGTGATAGTAAGGTTTGTTTTGTAATTTGGAATCAATTTTAGCAAATTGGGGCTGTGATTCTTCAGTGGGACTTTAGTGTAGTGCGTCACCTTGTAGGAGATGCCATCTACCAGCTCTTTGCTGATTAAAGTAAATTCCAAACAAATTTGAATTTAACCTAAAATATAGTACCCTTTCAAGCATGAGTTTTAGGGAAAGCATTGAAAGACAAAATGTAATAAAAATGTAATAACAGCTCCAAATACAAGTACTTCATCTGAAGCTTAAAAGTCTGCACAGGAACAAGCAGTTGTCTCTCCTGTGCTTCTGTGTCAAGGCAACAGGATTTTATTTCATTCTTTCTCCAGCCACGCACAAGGTGTGATTATGTTATTTACAGTACTTGCACAGAGGAGTTTGACTGATGAGATATTCATTCTGCAGAAAGACCTTTTTCTGTGTGAGAAAATGCATGTGCAATAACCATACATGCTGAGTGAAGACTGTGACATCAGTAGGAAATACCAGCCTGCAGTCAAGACACTCTATTTCTGTTTTTTTAAGAAAAGCTGAAGACAGCTCATGACGCAGATAGGAACAGCGGCAGGACAGTGCATTTCAGCTGGTTAGAGAGAAGGCAGAGCCTGTATTGAACTTGTTCCTTTTTGCACATCCTACTGTGCCCCACGACATTTTTCCACACACTGTAGCAGGACCCGTCTGCCTTGAAGGTCTGTTCCTCTAAGAGAAGCAAGGAACAAGGCCTCCAGGTATCCGCTGAACCTATAATACACCCTAAGCATTGCGCTATGTGCCAGTGTAAGGTAAACAGGGTTAATTTCTCAGGTATTCCCAGGAAGTGCTCTGATCTGTGTGTATCTACCCAAGCAGGGGATATTGCTGGTGGATCTTTTTCCCCTTGGCACCCCTGAAGAGTGGCACAAGGGTGAAAGCAGGCACAAAGCAGGAAGCTGGCGTGGTCTTCCACTGAGAATACAAGCCTGACCATTGAGAGAGCCAGCAGCCCTACGTCCAGACCAACTGCCTCCAGCTTTCTACAAGGCGAGAGACTAGGTGCTGGTGCTCCTCAGGATGCAGGGAGGGTTGCACTGTGATTTCCCCCTCTAAACTGGTTGCACACACACATACATGCACACACACAGAGTGTCATCTCTGTCTGAGGGGACGAAGTTACCCAGTGTGTGTTTATTGCCGAAACTCTGTAGGGTAAAGCAGCCCTCCTTCGTTACTTCAGTTTGGATTTTAAAATCAGATTGACAACAATTTCTAGATCGTCAAAACTGCCTCAGCTGGGAGGGTGGGACTTCATATGTTTCTTTCAGTCCACCTATATCATTGGCAGAGTCTTCCATCACGAACTTCAAATGAGATCAGTTTATTTCCTATTCTGAAGCTGTGGTGCCAAGAAGGATATCCACCATGAATTTTAAGTCCAGAGCATTTTTTTATTTAGTAACACAGAATATTTTAATACAACATGTAAACTAGTGAAAAAGAATATAGTCACTGACATTTGGATTGCTGTAGTTATCCGTAGTCATGGATTTTTAATATTTCATTTCCATACCAGTTCCCATCAGCAAACCTTTCTGAAAAATACTTCTGCACCCAAAAAGGTGCACAAAGTTTCAGGGCCCATCAGGAAAAAAGGCTAATCTTTTTCCCGTACCCACAGTGCAGATGAGCACCTAGTAATATCAGCAGAATTTGAAAAGGGGTATGTTTTGATGTATTTGTGAGATAGGAAAGGACCAGGTGGTAACACTCACCTATGCTTTCCTGTATTTTGTTGATTTTTGATGGATCATAGGAGATCACCGTTTTCAGCTCTGTTCAGACCCTTTACAGCACAGCACACTTTTACACGATCCTTCTCCATATCTCTTGCAAATGTGACAACCACTAACCTAGGGACAGAGTGCACTTTCCTACTTTAAGCCAATGACACTTTAAATAGTGATAGAGAAGCCAAGGCCTTAGCAAAGTTTAAATGAGGGGCAGCATTCAATGGCCCAGTGAAGGAGAAGTAATGACTGCCTGGATTATTTTTCTTGGGATACTTGCCTCTCAATTTCAATTAATTTTCACACACATCTTATCATAGCTGACTGGGTAACTGATTACTTCACCACTAGAGCTATTGTCACAGCTGTTTATATGCTTGAAGCTTTGTCACCAACACCAGGTGACTTCAGGCACTTAATGCAGACAAGCTCTTACTCGTTGTCTTTCAAGGGACGGGCTGTGGCAGTAGTGTCTGTGGAGCAAGAGAAGGGGTAAATTCATTCATTTCTTCAGCCTCAGCTGTTTTTGAATCATTCCCAATAGTTCCCTCTTTAATTCAAATTTGAAATGTTAGAAGAGATACTCTATAGTCTGTTCCAGCTATAAAATCATATTTTCCTTCTCATTCTGAGTGTCTGCAATTGTTCTCTCATAGTGCTTAACCTTTAAAGTCAGGAGGTCACTTGGAAGCTCTCCAGTCTGAAATGCGAACATCCATATTTAAAATACATAAACCTTTTTAAAAGCTTGAAGGTATTTTTATTTGAAAGCTCAGTTTATAATGACTGTTGTCCATCAACCCAGAAGTACTTTCTCGCCAGGGATCTTTATTGTTTCTTTCTTATTACGTGGTATAACAATTCTTTGGTACTCATTTCCTGAAGAAGATTACTTTTCAGTATCAAACTTCGCCAACAGGTCTTTTTTGGGCCAAAGTCTGCAAATCTGCATTGCAATGAAACAGGGCGGCTTTCCAGGCATTGCCGACTGCAGAGAAAAATCTGATGTCTGTTCTACCGTTTCTTTCTCTCCACATTTACTGCTGGTCATGAATGTATGCGCTCTGGCCTGTAGTCATCTAAAAATTAGAGTTTCTTGCAATGAAACACAAAACCAAGAGAAACTCGGCTGGTTTTGAGTTTCATTACAAAATCAAAACTCAGCCCAATTTTGTCGAAAGATTTGCTAAGGTTCTCAAAGTCTTTGAAATAAACTGGGTGCACTGGTGACTCAACTTGGCCAATTTATGGTCTCATATTGAAATAGACTTTTCATAAAAAGGGTTCATCAAAATGAGCTACAGTTAAGGTGGCATTTTTTAGCTGTACTGCAGTGGCTTAAGAAGGGCCATTATCAAAACTAGTATAATCACTTCCTTGAATTTTGCCCCAAAGCTTGGCAGTGAGCTCCAAGTCTAAAGAAAAAATGAAATTTCACTTGATTGTATGGTGCTGCATTCACAGAAAGTTTTCAGACAAAGTTTTATCACCAACTGGAAATTTTACTCTTTGCATTGAAAAGTAGTAGTTTGATTGTTTTCAAAAATATCTACTTCCTTGAGGTAGACATTATAGATACATCCAGATAAAAAGCATAAAAAATGACATCTCTTCAGTCAAGTAAATAACAGAGAATTGAATCAGGATGTAGGCACGGTTGAAAATGCAGTGTCACTTGGCACCATTTTTGCCCCATATCCTATAGCAACAACCAAAGTATTTCTTAACAGTGTTACACAGAACCACGTTAAATATATCTGAGACTGGATATGATATTCTGGTTCCTTCTGAACCTTGAGAAAGGATGCAAAATATCTAGATATGAATGCTAAACTTATGTAAAACTGAGGTCGAGCTTCTTTTGACCCACGGAATATTTACTTATTTATGAAAAATGAAACAGATCCAAAAAAAGAATCACAATTGCTGTTTGGGATTTTTCCTGCTTTCTTTCTGTGGGTCATTGCAGTTGTGCCTTTCATCAGCTAGTATAACTCATTTTATTCCTATGTATTAAAGAGAGCGTTGTGGATCAAGGTAGATAATGGCATTGTGAATGAGACCTTGGATTTTTTAGATTTGACTTGTAGTGTGTAGTTGCGCATCACTGTGGAGGACTGGACCTGATGTTATAGTTGTTCCTTTACATGTCCACATCCTTATATTCATCCTAAATCAACCAATAGCCTGATGGCTAGCACAGTCCATGGATGGGAGGGAATATGAATCTTGTCGTACTCTTGTAAGACTAGGATGAACCATTCTTCTTGAGGGGTCTTCATTAGAGATGCTTTCCTGAGCCTGAGAAACGCTTTATCACAAGAGTTTTATCAAAAACTGAGAAATTCCAGTGAAATGTGTCAGCTCAAAGACACAGGATTTTAGCATAAAATTTTTCAAATTATTTTGTTGCAGAACTCCCAATCCCTTCTTATGTTTCCCCTATAAAACTACCTACAGAATCACTGTTGTCGGTCCGCAACAGCATAATTGCAATAAAAAGCACGGATGTAAAACAGGATTTGTTCAGTCAAAGTTTACTGGATAAATGGTTTATAATCTGGGTGTAGAGAGATAGACATTGCACAGCATTTCAGTCAGGGCTGTGAGGCTGATCTGTATTTCACAATAGCTAAGTGAAATCATTTTGCTCTGGTTGAGATTATAATTAACACAGATTTCATATCTTTTCCTCTGTGCTTGATATTTTTATTTCCTTCTGAAAATGGAATGCAAGAAACTAACAGGTCTTGCCATCTATACAGTTGTTTGTGAGGTTTTCTTTTTCAAAAATCTGATACATTTTTGGTAATTCTAATGTTTTTTGTAAAAGACAGATCATAATTACTTCATAACTACTTCAACCATCCATAAGCGGTCATTTCTTTGTTAGTTCCTTATTTATTTGTAGTGCCATCAACAATGCTATTCAATTATTATTGTAATATGCTTGAAATTTTTCTTTGGCATCAGCTTATAACCAAATCTTCAAATTGGATTATTTTCATTGTAACTTGAAGGAAGTTTTAATTCAGCAACCCAGCTTTCCTTAATGCAGGGCAAAAGATGAAGGGTGGAGAATTCCTGAGTCTTACTGGGATACTCATGAACAGTCAGTATGAAACTCTTGCATGCCTTTCAGAAGACCTGAGATATGATTTGTAGAAATATGTCATCCAACTAGTACACAAAAAGAATAAGTGTTTTCCTGGCCAAACAATAGTACATCTAATATAACACCAGAGCTGTCTTAAAAACCTTTCCACACCATATGCAAAAAAATAGAATAACAGAAAATAGAATAGAAACAAAAAACCTTAAACAGACTAGTATCTTAGTCAGTGAAGTTATGCATTTAATAGGTGACTGTTGTGGAAATGTCTCCACTGTCTTCTTCATGCCATAGATCACACTATGAGGATTATTGTGCGATGGGCTGTGCACAACCTAATCTGCAATGTAATGTTAAGCGAACATAGTGTTTTCCATTTGGGGTGACCCTGCGATGAGTCCAGCTAGACTTACACAAAACAGCGTGCATATATTGATGGAGAAGCAACTGACATCAAATGACCTGCCAAATGGAAGACGTTACACACATTTTTGTTGTTCAGAGTAAGGGCAGAAGTTGCTTTTTGGAACAAGTGGATTCTGGAAAGCTTACGGAAATAGCTTGGTTTTTCACATTTCAGATGGTCTACCATGTATCAGACAGTAAAGCTGGGTTCAAACCAATGCTCGCAAGAGAGATTTGGTTTCTGTGAGAAATCAGACATTCCTATCTCTGACTTATTTGACAACTGAGGCTGCCCAACTGATCAGTTCTTCTCCAGTACTTGGCTTTATACTTTGGATACAACAAATATTTCCTAGCAAGGGAAATTATTGTATTCCCGGCTCCTTTTCCTGCCAGCATGACTTCTGTCAAGTGGGGGTAGTAAGATAGCAGTAAGCAGGTGTCCCTTTTGCTCAGCGCTGTCCTCCACAATGAGAAATACGTTCCTGGTTTTTACTAGTGTTACAGTGAGTTTACCTAACTCAGGTACTAGCATGGATGCTAAAGTTACTTCACAAATCAGTCTGCCAAACCCTCAGGACTGGCCGTAGGATAACCTGTGAGAGAGCTTTTCTTCTTGCAACAGCTCAGAGGTCCCCATCCATTTATAAACCTCTTACGCTGCTCAGCACTTTTGCATATGGTGAGCGTGCTTCACCAACCTTGCCATGTCACCTCACAGCCCCTTGTTAACATATGGTCTTCTAAATGTAGATATTCATCTGCTTGACTTTCTTTAAAGCTACTAGTAAAAATAAAAAAATAAAATAAAAAAAAACCCCTAAATAAGAAACAGATGTACAAGTGCACCTTGGGATGGATGTATTACAGAGACAAACCATCATCAGGCTCTTCAAGATCATGTTCTAGGTTTGTTTTATTATCGCCTGGTCATGTGGTGTGCACCTGTGCTCTGATGGCTCTGCAACTGGCTTCAGCACAAGAGCTTACCGGCTCCAGAAATAGCTTGTTTTTTTTAACAGCTCTTGTGTGGTTTTACTTTACTTTTTACTTTATTTCTTCTGTGCCTTGAATTTTATGACTGTCAGGACTTCTGTGTGCTCTTATTGCAATGGGAGTATGCATCAAGCTTAATTTTTACCTAAATTTTTACCTAAAATGTATATATTATAAATAAAAAAGGAAAGGGAGAAATGTATAAATGCGCTACCAAAGCAGAAAGAGAAAGAAAAGAGAAGAAATGTCAAAATGTCCATAAGGCTGGCCCCAGGTGGGCTCAGAGCACCTTAAAAGCTCACCAGTAGCGCAGCGACCGAGCCACACTCCTCTTCCTTAACAAGACGTAGCTGTGATGGTAGCTGCTGGCCCAATCTTCAGAGCGTGTGCCTTGGGAATAGGAGTGCTGAGGCTGAGCTGGCCCTCCTTGAGGGATCTGGAGGGTTACAGAATCCTTGGGGATCCCTCTTCCCTTGGGGAGCTTGGAGAGGGAGACAGGAGGCTGGACATGTGGGAAAGAAAACCAGAGGGAACATGCCAGCAATCAAAGGGCGAAGGAACCTGTGCTCTCTCCACATGGTGCTGCCAGGGTTAGATCCTAGGGCTAAACTGCGTGGGATGCAGGAACAGCTAAAGCAAAGTTTTGCATTGACTTCACATAGTTTGAATCCACCGGAGTCTAGACTGAGATTAATTTTTTTTTCTCTTGGGACAGCTGAAATACTACATTCCTCACCATCTTCACCATGATTCTGGGGGAATCCACTAAAACTGATGGAATTCCATGAGGTTTTTGCGTTACCCTCAGCAAATTTGCTGATGATACTAAGCTAAGAGGAGTGGTGGATGCACCGGCAGACTGTGCTGCCATTCAGTGTGACCTGGACAGGCTGGAAAGTTGGGCAGAGAGGAACCTGATGAGGTTCAACAAGGGCAAGTGCAGGGTCTTGCACCTGGGGAGGAACAACCCCATGCACCAGTACAGGCTTGGGGCGGACCTGCTGGAGAGCAGCTCTGCGGAGAGGGACCTGGGTGTCCTGGTGGACAACAGGTTAACCATGAGCCAGCAGTGTGCCC
>Ga0065711_1038223_pt1 | contig 19009 bp, 7 predicted proteins | sample Hoacrofraction12_FD_59098 | JGI IMG/M metagenome (GOLD analysis project Ga0065711, IMG submission 59098) | Hoatzin crop microbial communities from Cojedes, Venezuela - Epithelial fraction 12 v2 (version 2) | ecosystem: Host-associated > Birds > Digestive system > Esophagus > Crop | place... | reverse complement strand
GGCCACACTCCTCCTAATGCACCCCAGAATGCCATTGGCCTTCTTGGCAGCCAGGGCACACTGCTGGCTCATGGTTAACCTGTCGTCCACCATGACACCCAGGTCCCGCTCCACAGAGCTGCTCTCCAGCAGGTCTACCCCAAGTCTGTACTGGTGCATGGTGTTGTTCCTTCCCATGTGCAGGACCCTGCATTTGCCATTGTTGAACCTCATCAGGTTCCTCAGGTTCCTCTCTGTCCAACAATTTGGGCATCATTCTGCTCTGACCATTTGGGCCATGGTCCTCCTGTGCTGGGGTGGGCAGAGTATCGAGAGTCCAGAGTTAAAACACCTTGGGCAGTACCTCTGAGAAAAGGTGCTCATACCCTGACACAGTGGAGTTTGTAATTAACATCAATGCCACGGATCACGGAATCATAGAATGTTAGCGGTTGGAAGGGACCTCTGTGGGTCATCTAGTCCAACACTACAGCTGAACTCAGGCTGATAGAGGATGGAGACAATCATCTCCTTATACAGGTGGCTTTTAAGCTGTTCAGTGTTCAAATTTAGGCATTTGTTGAATTCTAACAGCAACCTGGACAAGTTTAAAATTATCAAATGTTTGGCCAATGTTAAAGAGTAAACAGCCTAGGTGATGGGCAGTGACTTTGGCATCTGAGCAGTGGCTGAACATCAGATAATATGGTTCCTTTTCCTAATTACTGCAGGATTATGTTTCAGCTTGTTTTTTAATTATCATCACCACATTGTCTATGTATCCTTTTGTAATCACCATAGATGTGATGCAGCATTGTATTACATTTATCACAGGCCAGAGTAATACCTTTTCTAAATAGTTGTACTAATATTTTTCTACTGTTGACTTGTAATTTTAATGCACTGCAGCATCCACAGTCTCCCACTGATTTTTTTGCCAGTGTCTTGAAAACTTTAAATGATCTCTTGTGACATTTACAGATATAGTTTTCTCAGTGCTGACTGAGTCTCGGAGCAATGTTTGCTGATATTACCAACACTGTTAAGGAAATGTAACCTCTGAAGATGCTTCAGAAGTTTGTTCATAGTACTCCTAGCAGAAAGGTGATCTGAACTGATTTGTAAAAGTGGTAGGAAGAGCATGATGTACAATACACCCGAGAACAAGCTGGCCATTTTGGCATCTCCTTCAATGTCTAAATAAAGTACTAGTAAAATAAAATATTTACTGTAGTACTATTTCAAACATATACTTTAGGTGCTGAGTGGAATCCATAAAGGAAAGTCTGGTGAGAGATAGTTAGGTGGTATTCCAATATGATTTTGGAAAAAATCAGCTATGGTTTGTACTGAGGATTAATATAAAAAAAAAATTTCTCTCTCCAAAATATGTCTCACAGGCTACCTTAGACACTAGGAATTTGCATTTCTTTACCTCTTATTGTTGGAGCCATCCATGTCCACGGCAAGAAGCTGATCTCTGAACTTCACCTGGATCTTTATATTTGCAAGTCTGAATGTCCTTGCCATTCACACAGGTTTAGAGAGGTGGAATAAGCACCCTTAGTGCTTGAACTTCCTCTCTAACACCTTTCAGTTCCCTGCTTCTTGGGGAAAAAAAAAAGTCTAGCATGAGCAAGGATGTCTTTGAGAGGGGAATAAAAAGAACTCTCTGAGGAACTTTAGAACTTTCTCAGTAGTTTTCAGACTAAAACTATGGTTAAAATTTAATTTCTAAGCCTCCTGTCGTTATTCAGCCACAGAATATTTGACTCAGGGTTGGTTATTTTGTTTGAAGATAATAGCATCATGTAATAAGCAGCATGTAGTCCAAAGCACTTTCTCAGAAGCTATGTTAGCAAAGCAACAATGAAAGAAAACTGATTACCAAGATACAGAAAATCAGTATAGATGGTGAGCTATTGTCTAGGCTGTTGCACAAACCAGTAAGTTCTGACTTATAGCGGTCTGATAGAAATACATCAAAATATAGGAGGGAAATAGGAGGAAGATGACATTGTTACTGTCTTTTCTTCTGTACAGCTAACCTTATCCAGTGAAGAGCAAGGTATTGATTTATTTTAGTTTTTGCATTTTTAAGAAACTAATGACAACATTGAGACATTATTTTAGTTCAACATATGATAACTAAAAGCAACATAAAATCAAACTTAACCTAATTCTGAGGTAACCAATTCAACTGTAATGAAAAAACAGAAAAACATATTTTAATGAATATGTATCATACGCTAAAGAGAACTTTTTCTATCACTGAACACACTTTTTTGTTATTCAAGTCACAAAATTCCGTATTGTATTTCTAGTTATCAAATAGTAAGGAATTAATTATACAAAGTACAGTTTTATTAAAAGCAGATAAAGCGCAATCTCAAAAATGTTTTTTTAGTCCCATCTCATTCTATCATTCCTGTCAAATGATTCTTTTGGTTGCACTGAAAAATCAGTGCAGCTGTGGCTTATTTTCACTATACTAACCTGTGTGCAAATAGTTTCCTGCACCAGCACCTGTCTAATTCAATCAGGTTTTAATATATTTCGAAAATATAAATGAAAATAAAATGAAACATAATGAAATTGCTTGTTCTCGGTATTAAACCAAGAGGCAACTTGATGCTTTATGGACTTATCCCAAGATTTTGTTTCAGCATTCCCTTTTATTTCCAGCGGTGATAGTTTGGATGCTATTTAGTCCCAGTTCCTTGGAAGTATTCTATATTATTCCATGTTGCAACACTTAATCCTCAGTGGCCTGATGCCCGATAGTCTGTTTAACCCTGGTGGGAAGAACATTTTAGAAGCAGACGACCTGGGCAGGAATCACCTAAATCATTCTGCAATGCAATCACTAGGACAGAAATGAGAGCAAGTAGTGGAGCTTAAGCAGCTCTGCTAGAGATCTGATGCCTGTGGGTAATAAGGGAGCATGCAGAACCTTTCCCTCCTTGCTTCCAAATTCTCATGTTTATTCAGTGACTTCAGATCAGCTGCCGGTGGGAGGGATAGACATCACTCTCACCAGATCTCTAAGTTCAGACAAACTAAAAGTGGATCTGAAATGTCTTTCTTTTTCATCAAGCTAAGCTCAAACTTGAGTTGCTGAAAGAAAGATTGTGATCAAGGGTGAGTCATCTCACATTTAACAACGGAAGTAAAGGATAAATTCATTATTATTTCTATGACAACTCTCAGTGCATTAGCAGGATGATTCTTTGGCAGTGTCTAGTTGCTGAGTCCTTAGAGGACTAGCACCCCGTAGCTGAAGTATAGGTTTTAGTAGAGTATGATAAACACTTCACGTGCTAAGCTTCCAGACTGACACTTCTTTCTTTCCTTCCCCTGCTCCACCTCTGCTAAGATATTCATACTTCTTTTGCAGTTGATTGTGCTAATGCAATTCTTGATATAATTTTTAAGTAGAATTGTACAGGTCCTGAACTATTCTAGCCAAGAACCCAGAAGAGCTCCCTTTTATTGCTTTGGCCTCGCAACCGCACCTACCAAGAGATGACCAGCATCAAATTTTCTGTTTGCTTTTGAGATATAGGTAACTTGGAAGTCAGCAGTTTGCTTTTATCAGGTGTCTGTCACTGATTCCTAGGAAGAAATTAGAGCTGAGTATAACAGATTGTGCAAACACTTTGGTTATCCCTAGAAGTGCTAAATGCTGTCTCGTCTGACACCTTCCAATCTAGAGAAGGAAGAGTATGCATTAAGGAACCAAGGGCAGTGGACTACATCAAATTTTCTGACTTTCAAAACAGATTTTAAATTCTCCTTTTGTGAGTTTAGTATTTTAAAATCTTAAATTTCTCTCCAAATAATTGGCTGATGTAAAACAGACAAAAGCAGCTCACTGAAGAATTTAAATAGCCTAAAACTCAGTATATTAACTGTTCATATGTGTTATGGGTCACGATTCTATCTCTTAAAAAGAAACAATCGTCAGAGTCAACTGATCAAGTATATGTGGCTGGCATCCTCTTTCTGTATATGTGGTAGAATATTTCTTTGAGCTTCTTGTCTCAATGTACTTTGCGATCTGTAATTTCATATGCTACAGTAGTTACAGGATTTCAAAAGGGAATTTCCACAACAGGTGAACCCAAGTTATATTTCTGTGAGTAAGTAGGACAGTGCACACATGCATCCAGCTGAGATCTCCTAGCCCCCAACACTACTTGCTGAACCCAAGTTGCTCATTGACTAACAGTCTCTAATCCATACTTTGTCCCAACCTGTGTCTGGGCACTGTCTCTGATCCTACTAGCTCTCTTGGATGAAAAGCATGCCAAGGATTATAGGAACAGTTAAACCAGATACAGATAACAGAGCTCAGCCTGGTTTCCTCACATTGTTCAATTTGCTAGCATAGACGCAGTCTGTACGTTTATTTGATGTGTATTTATTGCACATTTTAACCAATATTCACAGGGAATGCAATTCTTTTTTCTTCTAGGGTTCATTTGCAGCAGGTTTTGGACTTAGGTTTCCTCAGACGCCTTGCATTTTATATGTAATGTAAAGTCTTTCCCGTCCCAGTATTGTTAAAAACCATTTCCTAATCTATGTTCCTCAGCTATGTATATACTGATTATAGTAATGATAATGTCTGTAAGAGTAGTAATGAAGAAATTACTGCTGTGCTTGAAAAAAATGCTTTTAATAAAACTTATTAGTTTTGACATAAACATGTTACAAGTGAAAATTAATTCAGATAAATCCAGCCTATCCTTGATATTTTATCTTCAACTCTGACAGTTATATAGAATTAGAACTATAGTTCACATAGAAGGGCATTTGGCAAGAACCTGAAAATGGAAGGAGATGTGCAGCAGAGAATGAAAGAATAAAAGTAGTTCAAGAGGAACGTGGTGAAATGAAAAGAAAAGGTCAATTCAAACTCTTAAAACATGGAGTTTCAGAGAGCTTTGTTGAAGTTTGGATAAGAATAAAGGACAATAAAGGAATCATGGCTGCACTTCTATCTTTAGGAAAAAAAACAAAGGAGCACCGAACTCAGTTTCCTCAGTACAATTAGTGAAGGGTACAGTATATGACATTCTGGACTTCTACAAATAGAAATTTGAAAAGGCTTTCAGTGTGGTTTTCTTCTTCTTTTTTTTGACAATGGACATTGCAAAAAGCTACTTTGTGTATTGGAGTCTCCAATCACCCTGACAACTTCTATACTGTGGGACTCAGGAACGGTCCCAGTTTCTGATTCCGTGTGTCTCTGCCATATCTTATCTCATTGTCAAGGTGAGAAATGGGCATACATATCTGCCCAAGGCTAGAGATTGGGTGGCTTTAGATCAAAGAAATCTCAGAAGCATGGGCCAACAGGAGGATAGGACTGAAAGGCACATCACTGGATGTCAGCTCTCCTGATACATAGATAAAAGTCATGGTAGAAGGAGAGAGATGCCATAGAAAGCTAACTGTGCTGGTATCAATCTGGTAAAGCTGAATTAAAGTTAGTGGTGCTATTCTCGTTTTATCGTATTGCGAACAAGAATGTAGTTAGGAGTCCCAGTAGCTCATAGCTCACAAAAGTCTTTTGTATATTTAATATTGCAATTTACACAAATAATAGGAAAAAATGCCCTCATTTGCATCTCAAAAGTCTACCAGATACTGAGATTTTTAAACAGAAGCAGAAAAATTAGGTTCTTTTGCTGAAGACAAAAGAACACACACATTCTTGCCATATCTACAGGAGGTAATTTTTTAAAAAAAAGAAATTCAGCAGAAATTGTTACATATTACAATCAACTTTATCTTTTACTCTATCGCTCTCACATTCTAATTTCCAAATGGATACTTCAGAATATATCAGAGTGGCATTTAAATAGCCCTTAAGCATTCTTGCAAGGAGAGGAGACGGAAGGATGTGAGACCAGCAAGTCTTCCACTCATTCAGAACTCTTCTTTCATGCAGCTGACTTTGCTCTCACTCTGTTTTTCCTACACAAGGACAAGACCTTGGTGCCTACACAAATTGCACTTACATCAGTGGAGCACCAAGTAACATTGCTGACTGAATACACCATTGAAGGTGCAAGGTCAGATGCTCTGTATATAATTTTCAGAAAGTTTCTATATTGGAATCTGTATATCATGCATTCACACAACACATCTATCAAAAGGTTTACTCTTTCATGAAGTTCTGTAAATAGTTTTGTGGGTAAACTTGTACCTTTTATGTTCATTTTACTTTTACTTGTTCTGTTGCATCTCCACAGCTAACAGTTATTTTTTCTGTTGCTTCTTTCTAAGAAATTTCTATGTTGATTTCTGTTTTCCTTTTTCTCAGTCATTTGGCATTTTAGAAGGTTATTGAAATAATCCTAGGACAATTGGAAAGTATTTGTAATTCGTGCCATGGTCAACCAACATATCATCAGAGATGACAACTGCAAATTTCATCCAAAATTGAAAAATGCTATCCCAACGTCTAAACTGCTATCGGTCAAGAACTGAAATTTTTCTTCTAAAACTCGGTCTTCTTTCAAGCTGCTAAATATATGGCTCCCTGACGCATTGTAAATTGATAGGTAGACAGAGAGATACTGCAATATGTTTCCCATGTTTTCCCTCTTGTGAAGTCTACTAGTAGCACACAAGAAGATCGTAAATCTGTGGAAAAGATCACATCTGGTATTTAAAATGAGGAAATGAAGTAGCACTTCAAAGAGTGACAGATGCACTTATTTACAGGTCATTCTAATTGTCTGTACTCTCTGTACAACTCCCGCTGCAGGTAGGTTCTGCTGGCACTATAGAACATTTTAGTTTAAGAAGCTAGATCTAAAACCAGAGAGGGATTAGCCACAGATGTACAGACAGGTGTTCTGGAGAGTCTGAGTCATGATTTACAACCATCATTGAAAGGGCTTATGGGCACAGACATTTTCCATTACCTCAATGAAAACTAACCTTGAAAATAAGATAACTCAAGAGACAAAGCAGTTCATAGACATGTGGAGCAATCAGAAACAGATGGAGGGAACACACTTGAAGAAAATGAAGCAATTAATTGTAGGGCAGAAAACAGTGTGGCTCTTGGGTAAGATATGAGGGCAGTATAGCATGGTTACAGTGAGAGGTATATGAAGTAGAACAAAAAGCAGTCAGAACATAGATTCTATAATCTTTAACAAACATTTACTCTCAATTTTGTGAAATTGATACATTCCAGAGCTTATATGAAATTTAAATTACAGGGGTTGGGCCTGTATAGATATGTATGCCTAGTGCTAGGGACTGTGTGAGAATCTGCACAGGTCTACTCAGTCGTTTTAATGAAGCCATGGCCTAATGATTTTGCAGGGGCTTCAAGGGCCAGGTAAGTTATCCAAACTGTGAAAACCTTACGCACTATGGTTTTGTTTTTCAGGTAAACTCATAACTTGCAGAACAATTTCTATTTGTTTTCATTCACATAGTCCTGAAATTGCAGTTCTTGGGCAAGGAAGCATCTCAAATGCGAAGTCAATAGGAGTTTTGCCTGCCCAGCCTCTGTCTTGCTACACAAAGAGTTCGGCTGGAACATCAGGTTGCTTGCATGCCTTCAAGTTAGCAGATCTGCCTGGCCAAGGCAGCTGTGTCTTCAGCTTGGATGGTCTGAGCATGGACTTAGAAACAACTGGAGGATCCACTCTAGCATTCAGCACAACCAGAGTTGAACGACTTCAGCTTTTGGTCCTAGATGTCTTCTTCTATCATTGCATTAAAAAGACCTTGAATTTTAAAATGCCTTACCATCTTTGTGTATACCTGAACAAAACCATGAGCGTGTACTTTTCCACATATTTTTCTTCATTGCTATTTATAACATAACTTTGCTGAATGATCTCAGTCATGGAAAAAGCTGAAATGTCTTTTCTTCCACATTAAATATATTTATGTCTCTGACAGATTACCACAACAGCCTACAGGCAACTCTTCTATTTCTATTCCTTAGTTTCTGGCCTGCTTGTAAGTTATGTCACCGTTCGGTGAAGCTCTTTGCACACCTGCAATGGAAATGCAATCCTTTACATAGCTTACAAGGTTTACACAGAACACAAAATAACACATGAAGGAGAATTTATATTTGAGAGGTTTCTTCTTGATCTAATAACCAGGTAGTTTTGGCCTGTTAGCCTGTGAAACAAGTGGTCAGCAAAGAATGCCGTGTCAGCTCCACTTGGCTTTTCTCCAGGCATGATGATTTTGCACAATATTAGTGAAATCACAAAGCAGAAACATGATGCAATTATTTTATTTTTATTATTTTATTGCCAAGTGACTTGGGGTAGAACATGAGTGCATCAGCTTCTTGTTTTCCATCTGTTAGCCTTATGCCTAGGCAGCATTGAGCTAACTGGGAGCGCAGTTGAAAAAGACAGACAAGGGTGTCCAGGCTCAGAAACACAAGGAGGGGAGAAGGGCAAAAACACTGAGATCACTGTGAAGTGCCTGTGAGGGGAGAAGCAGTAGGAAGAATGGAAGAAATAGCTTGTTAGCATGAGAGAGCTTAAAGTTCCACCAGCGCTGTAATGACACATCAGTACTTTTTAGTCCTTGCTGCTGAACCTGCTGAGATCACTTTCAGCTCCTGCTGTTTGAAAATGTATCATTAGAATTCTTTAAAAAAAAAAAAAAAATTGGATTTTGACCAAATGGTTTTTTTTTGAGAGACCTTTTTTTCTTTGAAGAAAACATTAGAGTGTCACTGAGAGTCTTCCTGCTGTTAGCTCCCATGTCTTTGGGCCATCCTGCTGGCTTCCTATGCTGTTGTTCTTCCACCAAAAACACAATTTTAGTTAATGGGATGGAGAGGCTAAAAACTCTGTCTGGAGAGGCTGGCTCCTCACAGTACACTTGTCCTGGCCCAAGGAGGTGCTCTCAATGGTGCCAGCACCTGGTCCCCTCCTCCTTCATCATGGCAGTAAGAAGCAACACTTCTGGTAGTTCTTCAAGGCTGGTGGATAAGAAAAGTAAAGAAGGATCTGATCCTCCAGATTTTTTACATGAATTGTAATAAAAATCAATGCAGTTGAATAAGTTGTCCATGTAAGTAAGCACACCACCATTCTGTCTTTCAGTTAAAAACATGTAAGTTAGCAACGCTTCCAAAGCGTGAGATTAGTAATGCAGCTGCTGAGCGACAGTCCACAAATAGCTCCATTATAATTCAGGATCACAGGTGAATGAAAGCCAAAAGCCAAGAATAACAAATCTTGCTGGCATATATCTGGGACTGTTTAACCTTTAGTTCTGTATACATATAATGAATATTAAAACCAAGCTGTGTTTCAAAACTGCTCTATTTCAAGCGCACATTTGTAGAAGGCCCTTTTCTGCCCGTGAATAGTTAGTTTTCCATATGAACCATGGATCAATGGGTCAAAACTATAGCAAAGGGGTATGCGCTTTTCACGTGGAGGCTCTGTTAGGTGCTCCAGGAGTGACACATATGATAACTGGAAAATACCGAGGATGTAGTGACCGTTTGGCATACCACTGTACACAGGAACACCCTCAAGTACCTTATTATGTTGCAGATGCTGAGTTTAACTTGATTGAAACAGCTCTGTGGCAGAAGAAAGCATCAAAGGTTAGACCCAAAGACCTGACTCTGCATCTTTTGAGAGACTGTGCATGGCACAACTGGCAAACATAGACTTTGACTTGGTCAGGGCAGGTACTGCTCCCAAAAGCACTTATTCTTCAGTGCATTTCTACTGCCAAGCGATACAGACCTACATCAGCCTACTCCATCAGAACGCAAGTCTCTGGCCTCCACCTCGCACCGCAGTAAATGATGTCCCAAGGTTAAAAACACTTCAGAGACTGAACAGGAATGATTCTCTTGTCTGGGCATAAATCCAAAATCTTTTTAGTATATAACTATTTTAAGTGAGATCAGAAAAGAGGTCTTTTAGCTCATTTACTTCAGTGGAATTACTGTAAGTTTATAGTTGTATGACTGCAGTCAGAATCATGTCCTACATAAGCAGCTATTCAGTCCATATACTCAGAAATATATTGTTAAAAGAAGAACTTGCCAGGAAGCTGCAGCACTTCATAATCAAATGCATCTCCTCCATAGCTGTTACAGCTGTGGCCAACAGGCCTGCTGTCATTGTGTTTAAAATCCTATAAATACTTCCAGGAGTCTGAAAAGCAAAAAAAAAAACCAGATTGAATATACAAATTAAAGCTCATGTAAATTTTTATTCACACAGACAGATAAGCTTGTGAAGAATTATGGTCTTGCATCAGGTTTGTGTGGCAAGGTTTTGGTAGCTGGGGGGCTACAGGGGTGGCTTCTGTGAGAAGCTGCCAGAAGCTTCCCTCATGTCTGATAGAGCCAATGCCACTGTCTCCAAGATGGACCCAACGCTGGTCAAGGCCAAGCCCATCAGAGATGTTGGTAGCTCCTCTGTGATAATAAATATTTAAGAAGGGGAAAAAACCCGCAGTGGGTTATAGAGGAGTGAGAATCTGTAAGAGGAACAACTGTGCGGACACCAAGGTCAGTGAAGAAGGAGGGGAGAGGAGGTGCTCCAGGCACCAGAGCAGAGGTTCCCCTGCAGCCTGTGGAGAAGACCATGGTGAGTCAGGCTGTGCCCCTGCATCCCATTGAGGTCCATGGTGGAGCAAATCTCCACCTGCAACCTGTGGAGGACCCTGTGCCAGAGCAGGTGGATGCCCAAAGGAGGCTGTGACCCCGTGGAGACCCAGTGCTGGAGCAGGCTCCTGGCAGGATCTGTGGACCCATGGAGAAAGGAGCCCACGCTGGAGGACGTTTGCTGGGAGGACTGGTGACCCCATGGGAAAGATCCACGCTGAAGCAGCCTGTTCTTTAAGGACTGCAGCCTGTGGGAAAGGACCCACACTGGGGCAGTTGGTGAAGAACTGCAGCCAGTGGGAAGGACTCACGTTGAAGAAGTTTTTGGAGAACTGTCTCCCGTGAGAGGGACCTCACGCTGGAGCAGGGGAAGAGTGTGAGGAGTCCTCCACCTGAGGAGGAAGGAGCAGCAGAGACAGCGTGTGGTGAACTGACCACAGTCCCCATTCCCGTGCCCCTGTGCATCTTGGAGGGAGGAGGGAGATAAATGGGAGTGAAGCTGAGCCTGGGAAGAAGGGAGGGGTGGGGGGAAGGTGTTTTGAGGTTTGGTTTTATTTTCTCATTGTCCTACTTTCATTTGATTTTTAATAATTTAAATTAATTTTCCCCAAGTCAAGTCTGTTTTGCCTATGATGGTAATTGGCAAGTGATCTCTCCCTGTCCTTTACTCAACCCATAGGCCTTTCATTATATTTTCTCTCCCCTGTCCAGTTGATAAGGGGACATGGTAGAGTGAGTTTTGCAGGCAACTGGCATCCATCCAGAGTCAACCCACCACCAGTATGCACAGTTTTTTACCTTAACATATAAAAGTTATGCATTTAAATTTTTATAAATTCATTATATATGGGTATATAAATTCTATTTTCAGATTTAGATTTAACCACAATTGTCAGTTAAATTACCAGCCAACAGTCTACTCCCACCTTGTAAGTGTCCAGCTCAGAGGTCTCTTACGTACTTACTTATTTTCTCCTAATCGTAATATGAAAACTAGCAGAATGGACATGATCTTTTGGGAGCTGAGACTTGGGTGAAAACTGGGCAGTAATAATAAAAATATCTTTCACCTGTAAGGATGATACCTTTCCTCTGGACTGGGACACAGTGACATGAACGTATTGTGGAAAATTGTTCTATGAAGATTGTATTTTGATTTATATTTGGATTAATGGCAGATTTCAGTTAGTATTGCTGTCACGAGAGAATGTAGGATGAAAATACTGCTGGTGTAAAACGAGAAAGAAACAAAGAACATATACCTAGAAGGACCAATTTTCACCTAATTAAAGTGTGTAATGACTCCCTTTACTGGATTCACATTTTATTTGCACTTCAGAGGCTTTAAATTCCCTGTTTCTAGTGGAATCAACATATCTGGGAAGCTTCTGGTGTAGAAGGTTAGACAAACAAGGAAGCTTTAATGTTTATGTCAGTCACATTAAGAAAAATACATTCATTAATTATACAGACATATTCTATGTTTCAGGGCTGTTTCATATTTTGGTGTATCAGCATTCAGGGCTTCCCTTGACAAAAGCTCTGGAAATGCAGATTAGATACCTCAGATAAAACAGTACAAATGAGAACAGTTTGCGTCAGTGAAGGAGATTATGAGCTCAGCCTCAGGTAAAATGCCTCATGAAGTTATATATCCCATGGAAATCCTTTCACTGTTCCAGGATAATATTGCATAATTTGTGTTACAGTCTGTGCTCTATGTGGAAAGTATGAAATAGAAGTTCTTTCCACCTGCACCACAAACCAGAGAATTTAATGCCTGTGTTCTGTAAAGCATGAAATACTTTTTTTAAATTTAATTGGCCGTGACATGAAAATGCTACTAAAAATATTAACCTTTAATGCAGTTGATCTCTCAAGTAATCCCTCTTACAGAAATGTATTTGCAACAGTTTTAATTTTCTGTTTATTTAGAAACCAGACATTTTGAACAGCCACTGCACATCCTAGAGTCTCTCTGCTAAGCTAAATATGCAGGTACAAAGTTAACAAGAATGGCTGTGATGGAAAACTAAAATTGTTCAGCATTTTCTTCAGAAGATGGCAAGTGTGTCATCTTGAAACACACAGAAATTTGGACTCCTCTTAGCATAATAGCAACAGGCAGCACTGAAGGCAAAGATTAGCAAGGGTCCGAGATAAATCACCGCAAAGGTGCCACCAAGTTGTAGTAGACAGGAAGACAGGATTCAGATCCTGATCGACATTGAAAAGTAGGTATGTATATGCAGATCTTTATGCTCCCATGGTAGTCAGTGAAGATCTAGTCAATATGGCCAGGTGCTAACTAGGTAGTCAACTAGTCACCAGGTACCATCTTCAGAGTAAGATGAATCACTCTCCAGCACTCTCAGAAAATGCCGGATTCCTCCAGAATTTTTTTGCAAAAAACATTAATAGTCTGAGGGGGAGCCCTGAAAAGTACAGTTTGCAAGCTGCCATGAGAAATTTCCATCTTGAATTCACCTTTGATTTCCCTCTGATAATGAGGTACAGAATTACCTTGTGTGCCCTGTATTAAACAGTCCTACACTGCCAAATACATTGTATACATCTAGACTGATATTGGGAGTGGTTTCTGGTGCTTGCTAGCTGACTAACTATGCCCAGGAATTACTTATGAGGCGGCTTATTTGCCTAAGCCAAAACATTACCAGGACGACTGAATAAGTACACAGTCCAGATCCAGTGATGGGGAACACTCCCTTGCGCTTTTTAATTTCCTAGCATAGGTAGAGTTACTATGTGTGGTCATTAAGAAAAGCACTAATTTTCTGTCTGAGTCTTCTGCCCGTCTGTGTTAGGAACCAATGACCACAGCTAAGAACTGTGCAAGAAAGTTATCACAGCTTTTATCTCTTATGTATGCTCAGTGATCCATGCTTCCTAGTGAGGAGAAAATAAGTCAGCTTTTGAGCTGACAAATATTTAGTGTGAACAAATTTTTTGGTAGCATCCTCCAGCTGACTGGGAACAGTTAAACCCATAAAGGCTGAAGGTTAACATCTATACGGCCATGCATTAGTCATGGTCTATGAAGTAGGTAAGGCATCTGGCCATGACTATTACTGGACTCTGACCAAAGGCCTCCTAGGGTAACCCAGATGTTTTTTGTCCTCAGTGGTCAAACCAGGCTAGAGACGATGCTAACCAGATCACCTCTTACATGTCAATGGTAGAGGGAAATATTGTGGTAGCCAAGTTTTAGACCTTTGCTTCCTGTCATAAAGCTTTTGAAACTCTGGAGGTGGAAAGCCAACAAGGGATTGTGGATCAATTTGGCCATAAACATATTCTAAAACCAATACTATATTTAAAAAAACGGGAATTCTTGTTTAAATAAAAGATCACCTGAAGCACGTTTTAAAATATTGCTTGCTCATCTTAGTCCTCATCAGGCCAAAGCTGCAGTAACTGAAAACCTGCTTTGAACTACGTACTAAGAGTGCTTGTCAAGCTGATTTTCCTCAAGCTCATCACAGTCTCACAAGAAGTAAACAAAGTGCCTGCTGTTTACATTACAAGGATCTAACCTTACTAGCACTAACGCGAGTTACATTTGCTTTACCTGCATTCAGCTGTTCCCAAGCTTTGTTGCTCCTCAAGCAAAAAACACATTTATGTACCCTACAAATGCATTAAATCCTTGGCAAGTGCACACTATGAGAATAAAGTACTTCTTAAATTGTGGAGCTTATTTCTGAAAGGTTCTGTGAATGTCAAAACTACCAATGTATTAAAAAATCATTAGATATAATCTTGAAAGATGTCCGTTGATAGACATTGAACATGGTGGTTCAGATAAAGTTTTGGCTCATAAAGGTCCTGAATCAGATTACTGGGATTAAGCACAATGTGCCCATGAGAAAGTCCCTCTGTACCTGCCAGGGTTTTGGTGTTCCCAGAAGCACTCACTACTGGCCTCTGTTGAAGTCAGCCTTCAGACCAATGAAGCAGCATTAGCTTTATCCACAGACCCCTTACCCTTACGTTTCTAATGGTCTAGTAGCCCCACTAGAACTATAACAAAGTTCTGTTAAATCATTAGGTCTGTTTGTGTATTGTAATATATAGGAATATGTTTATTATTTGCTTAAACAAACAAAGAAAAGTAAGAGGACAATGCTTTTTGGAAGATTTCTGAGCCACATCTGAAGAAGCTGCTTAACTTGAAACACACAAAGTAGCAAGTTTTTTAAAATAGTTTTGATGACTTCAAAGTTCAGGAAGTTAAAACAGTTCGGCTCACTACACTCAGGAGCATGACTTCCTTGCTGTATCACGATGTCATGCACACATCTTTTGCCTTCTTTGCCATCACCCACATGAATGTTTCTCAAGTACAGCCTGCATAGGAATAACAGCAACTGCTTTGGGGCAGCTCCTTTAAGGTGTCTGTGTGATCTGTATCTGATTTACCTGCCACAATCCTGAGGGAGAGCTGGTAATTTCTATAACCTTCCAGCAAAGCTAACCATATATCCACTTTTTTAAAAAAATGTGTCCATACTGGCTTCTTGAAAACATCACTCAAAGTCTTTGTTGTCATCTCACACAATGTGATCAGCTAGAGACAGCAAGAGCTCTTCTGGCACCAGATGTAACCCCAGGGTTATGTTATTTCATTGCTGATTAAAAAAAAGACAAAACATAAACATGTAAACTGAACAGCTTTTGCCATTGATTCCATTATTGTAATCCTTACTCCATCTGCTCTTGTAAAAAAATGCATCACCAGTAACTTATTGTAAAAGAACATGTTCTTTCAGCACAAGCATTTTTGTGGCAAATATCTGTTCATTCTGAATTGTTGGTATAATCTTCTGTGCATTTTTATGATTATATTCTTTTTCAGAAGGTTTTATATTACATCCTGCTGGCAGTAGTAATGATGAAAGGTTACAGACATTTTCAAATCCCAGGTTTTTATGGTATATTTTTGACAGATGCCACTCTGTCCTTGTGGAATAAATGTATGGATTTACCCACTGCTGCTTTTGTCAGCAATGGGTAAGCAGGAGATTGCATACACTGGTGTGAGGTCTCACAGATAGAAGTGTTACACGCAAAAATCACACATGCATGTTTTGTATAACTTGCATAATTTAACTCCTTATAAACCACTCTATAAGAAAGTCTCACATGTTTTTGATTAATGTTCTGATGCTTTTCTACATGACCTCTCTCTTCTGTGGGATCATCTTACATATGTTGATAGAGGATACCAGTCACATTCAAAAATATACTCCAGAGATTTAGACTTTTATAGCACAGTAAGAAGCAAAGATCTGTAAGGACCTAATAGGTACAAATTACTGCTGAAAAAGGCAGATTAGGTTAATAGTTCCCTTAGAGAATTTTGAGAATGTGATTTTTGCCTCTGATGTTTTCTGTTATTCTTATAATTTTGTACAAACCTTGTCTACTAATGTCTGTTCACTGCTTTAGAAGTCTGTTTCTCAAGCTCTTGGAGACAGGATTCCCAGCTGTCTTCATGCAATCCCCTGAGCACCACAGCTGTTCCTCCAGGCAGGGACCAAGAGGCTGTCGCAATGTCTGTCTGAAATTGTACACATCTCCTTTGTGCCTTGAAAGAACTGAACTGCTGGTGACAATTAAAGGTAATGTGCAATTTCTTAATTCATCTCACGTGCTTTGACATACAAGGTGAAATGTATCTTGTATAATTCCACACTGCAGACATCTACATGAAGATTATCACCCAAAGATTCCTCTATTCTGTAGAGAGAAATAGATGCTTTACAGGCATTTTTGATGTATTTTGGATATCTACCATAAAAAGACATGAATCAAACCTTGCAAACCCTACAAGCCCTTTTTTAATTATAAGGAAAAAAAAGAGTGACTAGGTCAGGTGTAGCTGGCTAAAACTTGAGCCTGCATATCAAGTCCTATAGACACAGGTGGTTTTTCTGGTCTTCTCTCACTCTTTTGCTGTGAAGAAATAAAATTCTGCTATATAACTATCCTTGAAAACAGTGTGTAGAAGTGGTATTTTTAAGAATTAATAGGACATCCTGAATTCATAGTGCTAAGCTTTGTGTCTCAGTGAAATTTATGCCAAAATAAAGCAATGTAAGTGAGAAGAGAATGGCACTATCTGCAAATCAAGTAATTGTTCAATAGGTTACTATCCTAACTTTTTAAAAAAAATTTATTTCCCATAGTGGATATGAGACATCTAATGTAAAGCTTAGTAAAATAAAGCTATAGATATCCCTCACCACCTTTATACCTGTTTTACTGAGATGCTGAAGAAATCAGAAAGAAGGCGATAATAAACATCCAACAAAAACTGGAGTGGTGGCCAGAGTTATGAGCCTTTCTAGGTATATTTCACTGGAAAAGGATGGGTGGCAAGAGAAGTTTTATAGCACTGAATCAACTGAATGAGAAGAGAGCTAAGTCTCACTGAAAACACTTTGATGTATTTATCTTGGATAAAATATTGTTCATGCAAAGACATTAATTGTTTAGTGGAAGGTAGTTTAAAAAAGATACAGTATTTTTGAAAAGAAAAGAGTTTTTCAGAACAGAAGAGAAACTCGGAGAACAGATAATTTTCTGAGACTTGAGGAATTTAGGATCTTTCTCAATGAAAAGCATCCAAGAAGAAAATAATCCTTCCACCTACACATCCTTTCACACTTGTATTCCGCAATGCTTTTGAACCATGCAGTCATACTCAGTAGCCCTGGGAAGGTGTCATCAGACAGAGACAACCGAAAAAGAATCCAGAGATAGAGAAGGACCTGTACAAGGTTAGAAACAAAGTTACTAATATTAAAATTAAGGGAATGTCAAACCAAGTATCCTGACAACAGGAATTCCTCTTTTCTGCTGGCAATCACACCACCATGAAATGGGATTGTGAGATGTTTTGTTCAAATCAAGGTAGCCAGAACTACCGAGGGCTGGTCACTGCAGTATGCACAAATTAGTAAGGCGACAGAGAAGGAAATCTTGCCTTGATGCCCATTCACCCATACAGGGAAGAAGACAGAGTCTTTCACCTAGCCTTGTGCTGCTGGTGAAGCAGGAATGTGAAGGGTAGGTCAATGCTGACGGCATTTCAAAGCAGCGAGTAAGCACAGATAGGACCACATATGTGAAGAGCTTTAGGAGAAGGCCTGTCACATCTTTGAAAGATAAGAGCATGGCATCACATTTCTCTGGTTCAAGAAGGAGTAAATTTTGTTGATATTTTTCATCATGGCAATTTTTTCTTCCTTCATGATCTTCAGCCTTACCCAAGCACAAAGGAGGCCTAACAGAACCAAAACCATCCACTGAAGCATATACTGTATGAACATAGAAGGGGTAATTTATGAATGCTACCAGGTCAGAGCAATACTATAGCGTAGTGCTGCAGCTGAGGTTGAAGATAGCATCAGAAATGTTTGGTAGCTTGATCGCAAGTAGTGTGTATGTTACAAAGTCAAAAGTTCAATGAATGCTAGTCTAAACTGTATGAAAACACAAAGAGAATAGAACTGGACAACTAGTGAAGTAACATGTCGAGTCTAACATTGTCAAAGTGAAAGCAAGACACTAAATGAAGGAGCAGAATATAAATGCCTCTTGCATCTGGGTAAAATTTTGATTGGTTATAAGTAATAGAGAAGAGAAGAAATCTGGAGGAGTGTCATCTATATAGTTATTTTATTTGTTAATTTCAGTTTTCTGTTGGGTCTAACTGCGAAGTTACTTTCCCTTGGGAAGTGCAGACTACACTTTTTCCCTGTTTTTGTTAGGAGAAACCTGTGCAGACACACCCATGTATGCGCCCCAACAAGCAGCTCTCCCAACTCGGCAGCTATTGCAACTTTTCCTCAGAAACAAGTAACCCCATCAATTCACTTCTCTACACAGTTCACCTACCTTTCAGGGGCATAGTAAGAATTTGTTCATATACTGATCTGCCTGTGAGAAGATATTATGTTTAACATGCAACTCCAAAACCAAAGGGTTCACTTTGGGTTGATCAACCAGTTGCATTTTCATTAGATAGCTATGCAGTGGCATGAGAATTTTTCAGTGTTGAGACAAGGATCTAAGCAAAGTAACTTTTTTATCCCTGGGGAAAGGGGGGGGTGGGCAGGGATAGAAGGGAAGGGAGGTATGTACAATAATTAAAAGCATACTCTGTGGAAAGCTATGTCTGCAAAATCCTGTCGCTAGTTAGGGAAAAAGGATCCTGAATTGTCACTGAAAGGTTAAGTGCAAGACAGAAGTAAAATGACCCAGTCTTTGTAAAAGCATCTAAGCACCTGACTAAATGACTTTACCAGAATATGAGATCGATCCTTGGAGGTGTGTGAGAGCATATCTGCTTTGATGCTGAAATCG
>Ga0065711_1007991_pt1 | contig 19010 bp, 16 predicted proteins | sample Hoacrofraction12_FD_59098 | JGI IMG/M metagenome (GOLD analysis project Ga0065711, IMG submission 59098) | Hoatzin crop microbial communities from Cojedes, Venezuela - Epithelial fraction 12 v2 (version 2) | ecosystem: Host-associated > Birds > Digestive system > Esophagus > Crop | place... | reverse complement strand
CAGGCTCTTTTCAGTGGTGCCCAGTGACAGGACAAGGGGCAATGGGCACAAACTGAAGCACAGGAAGTTCCAGCTGAACATGAGGAAGAACTTCTTCCTTCTGAGGGTGGCGGAGCACTGGAACAGGCTGCCCAGGGAGGTTGTGGATTCTCCTCTGGAGATGAAATTCAAGACCTGCCTGGATGCGGTCCTGTGCAGCCTGCTGTAGGTGACCCTGCTTCAGCAGCGGGGTTGGACTAGATGACCCACAGAGGTCCCTTCCAACCCCTACCATTCTGTGATTCTGTGAGGTCTGCGCTGCACTGGGGTGAGTGGCACCAAGCTTGGCGGTGTTAAACTGCGGTTCAAAAAAAGAGACGAGTGGCTGAAGCACTGTTTCGTTTAGCTTATTTCTAGCCGAAGTTTGACTCCTGATAGCTTGGGGCACTGGATCAAGGTGAAGTAATGGCACAATAACTCGCTCAGGAGTAAGGCACCCCGCTGTCCTGCGTGGGTCACAGACAAAACGTGCCGCTGAGCAGTGCCGTGGGCCGTGTGTACATGTCGGCAACAGGAGAGGCTTACACAGTGCTGCAGGATGCATGTTTGTGTCAGCGATAGATGAGATTTACCCCAAAGCACCTTCTCCTGCATCTACAACCACTTAAGGTCAAGGCAACTGAATTCTGTGGTGAAGTTCCTTTGGTGTGACTTACTTGGGTAGCCCCGTGCTGTCACCCTGCTTCTTTGGGCACGTGGGGCATGTGGCTGCCTCCTTGTGCAGCCTCCTAGACCTCTCTGCAAAGGGAAGAAGTTCCGCAGGAATGCGGGCTGTCTGGCGTAGCGGTGTTACATGTGAAACTGCAGTGACACATCAGGACCATTACGTCTCAGAGAGATGAATATGGGACAGAAGATCACTCAGAGTTATTCACACAGTGGCCGGCCTGGTTAGCACAAGATGCTGATACCAGCTTTCATAGTTGGTGGCTGCTGGGGACTTAACCCGGGAAGTCTCCATTCAGCCCCCAGGGACTATGTGTTTGCATTCTCCCAACGTGTTCTCCAATCACTGTGATTGGCACTAATTGCCAAATGAATGCATATTACTTAATAATTTCTAAGTCCAATTTCTTCAGTCAATCAATAGCAGTTGGAGAAATGTGTTTCAAAAGAAATCTGTTTCTTATAACAGCCGTGCTGTCTTGTGTTACATTCCCACTGATGTTTGCCCTCTCTGGAGGAGAAACTTGGATACAGGAAGTTTAAATTTTATGTCCAGCAATCCTTAGAAATGTTTTCCTTTCTTTAATTTAAAGAGAGTGGAGCAAGCCTCTGAGTATGCTATCTCCAAAGCTTTTTCACTTCAACATTCAAGGTACCCACAGGGGTCTTGTGGTCCTGTGATGAGTTTGGAAACCATGGAACAGCTGCAAGATCGTGATGAGGCCTGTGAGGAAGGTGAGCTGAAATGCTGCTTGCCACAGACTGCCTAATATTAACTCTTCTTGATCCAGTATTGTGGTTCTGGTCTGAACAGGCTCTCGCAAAGCTTGAGACCAAAAGAAGCAGTTCACAGTAAGATGCCTTTTAGCTAATGGAGAAAGGCATAAGAAGAATCAGTTGCTGGAGTTCAAGGTAGGTCCTGATTAGCATACCTAGGGGAAGGATAAACTCTCCGTCTCCTGAAGATTTCAGGTCAAGACGACGACGAACACTGTCCTTGAAGACACACTGTATGGTCAAATACAAGTGGGCTATAGGAAACCAGATGAAATTACCTGACATATTCTGGTAGTAGGTCAGATGTGAAAATGGATTTGCTTTGTGCAACTTTCACATCTATGAATAATTGTGTGGGTTTGCTTTGATTCCCATGCAAAATTTTCATCACTAATTAGCTAAGTAGTCCCTTTGTAATGCCTGCAGCCCCAAGTGCTTACTGAAACTTGTCATAAAACTGTGGTACATTTAAAAAACAAAAACAAGAGGGAAATTACCTCCCATCAGTGCTAGAAGTACACCTGCAGTGTAAAAAGCTGATAGAAGACATTGTAAAAACTGAGTTAACCTTTCTTTTAAGAGTCAAAAGTGAGCCTTACAGAGTGGAATGAAGACATGTCTCCGGAGCATCCACTTCAATACAGGAAGGCAGCTTTTTCGCTCGTAATCGTGAAGGGTTCAACTAATAGCACAGAATACACCTATCTGCTTACAGTGCACTGTCTGAATGCATTATATAGCATAGTGGCTCAAAAGGAGCTGTCTTTGCAATATGTGGAAAAGTTGCTTTCAGCATGTTCCTTTATTATTTTTGTTTGCCCTTCTCTGGTAGTGTTTTCCTTTTTATAGCTACCAGTCCCTCAGGATTATTCCTAGCTCAGCTGAAAGCCTTTTATCTGGAATCCATTATTAGAATACTTAATGGTATTAACTACACATAGTCCACTTTGCAAAGAAAGGTATTGATAAAATAAGCACAAAGACTCTTTTACTCCAGTTACAAGGAGCTTGCATTTCCCAGTTTAAAAAGTAACCCTTCCCCAAGTGATAAGTTGTTTTTCTCTCTTCTTTCTGTCGTCAGATATGTTTCCTTGTTCCTGAGCTGGCCTGAGAGATTATAAAAGAGAACAAAAGTGATTAGAAGGACAGTAAACATTAGATTTATGTTTTCTTCAAGCTCCCCCTCCCTTTAAGGAAATATTAAAAAGGCTTTATTGTCTTAAAAATACCAGGACTCGATGGGAGCATCTTCATTTGTGTTAGAACTAGAGATTTGGAGCAGCTGCTTCCTCCTGGCTAGCGGCTGTGTGCCTTTACAGGGGATGACCTGCACTGCAGTGGCTGCTGAGATCCTGCTCTTTGCCCATCCTCACCGCATGGATGGCTCAGCTTCTTGTGGAGCTGCTCCTCATGCCTTGTAGTCTACAGCCCTGCGCTCTGCTTCAGGACAGCTTGGCCACCCGTGCAGCGAGGCCAGGTGGTTTGATGAGGCAGCAGCCACGTTAGCAGTCCTTGCTTTTGAGTAGGAACTCTGAAAAAGGAATTTTTGCCTTCTTCCACAGAAGGGCGGAGATGCAAATAAAGTCCACAAAAGGAGTCTATACCCAGTTGTTCATTAGGCATTTGAGCTCACTGACGAGTACCAAATACATCATGGGTGCACTCCTGTAGTTGCAGTCTTAATTCTGAGTATAGGTTGTCCCTGGTGAAGCTTGCCACCTGATGGATTTGTAATCCAGACTCACCACTTGTTCCTGGAGCTGTGGTACTTGCAAAGGTTAACCTGTACACATGAAGCAAACACTTGTCCAAACAGTGGTTCTTTTTGTATTTAACATGTGATGACCTTGGCTGTACATGTGGAAAATATCTAAGTGTCTGCAAGTGCAGTGGTAAAATATATGAAAGCTATCTGAGTTATGAATTACCTCATCTGAATTCCATCTCCTTGATAAATGCTGTTACGATCACGTGAGTGATCTAAACATCCACAGAATCTTGTGGGATAAATGGAGTGGAGAAGAATTCGTTTGTGATGTATGTGGCAGGGAAGAAGTCTTCCACCTTCTCTTCCTGTTCTTTTATAGATCAAGAAGATGAGAACAGAGCTATTAGCCTTATTCCATTTTCTGTTGCAGCTCAGCTTTCAGTCATTTTAGACAGCCTTCCCAGCATGTGATACGACTATCCCAGAGACAGAGTCTTGCTAGTTTACACTTACCCATATATTTTTTAAGCAAGTGAAGTCATCAGTCTCTTTCCCCATGATAGCCCAAGAGCTGCTCAGTAACTGGATGAAGTCCAAACTGCAACTGGAGCTGATGAGAGATGGAGAAGAGGAAGTTGACTCTGTCCTCCTGGAAAAGCCTTCTGCAGCCCCTCTGAAGTGTGAGCGGTTTGATGGTGAGAGCACAACAAAGCAGTTCCTGGCTTCCTTTCTGAGGGTGTGCTGGGGAAGCGAGTCAGGCCTTGTGGCTTGTCAGACTGAGAAGTAAAACTTGCTTTGAGGCCAGGATAGTGGGCTCAGTAGAAACAAGAGTAGAGGTGATGATTTTACTCCCCCAGCTTTTACAGCAGCTTCCTGTAGGGCTGCACAAATGCACCTCATAAACATTTGATGTCTCCCATTGTAAAAGAGAAATTTTATTTCTTTTGTGTATGGGTATTTGTGAGGCCTGTCAAATGCATACAGCCGCTTGAGATGCTCAGAGGCAAAGTAGTGAAAAATGGACGAGATGTTGTTACTGCTCTAGCATGTTCAATGGGAGACTGATTAAGACTCTTTGGGGATAAATGGAGTGCAGCCAGTGTGTCTGCTTTCATCAGAAATACATTCACAGTCTGGGAAAGTGATCCCTTTAATTACATTAGGCTTTGTGATCTGAGACAGAGGGGTTTATTCATTTCAGACTAGCCTGAGATAATCTAAATTCCTAATTTCAGACTTGTGCAGCTATCTGGAAAATGAATTGGAAAGTTCTTCTGTCCAAGAATACCTACAGCATCTTTTGCAGAGCGAAGCTGTGAACTGTGGGATAGTGGAAAACCTTAGACTTCAAGACATGAAGGAAAAACAAAAACTGGCAGATCCACGAATAATCATGGAGCTCAGACACAAGCAGGTGAGGAGGCAAGGCACCACAGTTAAAAGGAATAAGATGGAGGACTATAGGATTAGAGTAAATGCTCAGTGATACTCCCCCAGTATTCTTCCCCAGCCTGCAATAATCTCTGACTTGAAGGCAAATACCTGAGGATACTCTTCCACAGTTTAGCTGAAACATTACTGCATTTCTGCGTACACGTTAGCCATTCACGGTAGCTTGCACAGTCAACTTATACTACATGTGTTCAGGTTCTCCTCCTTTCTGAAGACTGACAGAAAAAGCCACCATGGCAGTCAGTTCTGAGTTTGCTTCCATCAAATAATACTGGTTTAACCCCACTCTTGAATCCAGTTTTTTTCTGGTCTAAGAGCAGAACCAGTCCAGTCAGTGCCAGGTATGGATAGGGTTGCTTGCTTGATGTGAAAGGTGGATTGTGACCCACCCTGTCAGTGTGCACGGAACCTCAAATTCTTCAGCCTTTGGCACCTGCTTTGACTTTTGCCGATTTCCTCCTTCCCAGGTGAAAGAAAACCGAATGAGGCGTCAGAAGGCATTAGAACTTCAGAGACAAGAAAAGTCCATGAAGAAATCAGTTCTATCTGAGGCCAGGCTCCGAGCACAGGAGGAGGACAGAAGGAAGGCCTTGAAGGCCAAGAAGGAGGAGGAGGAGATCCAGAGGGAAATGGTAAAGCTGCGAAAGGAAATGGCTGAGAAGAGGCATACTATCGCAGAAGCATGGAGAACGTAAGAGGGAGAGGGGGGCATGGAAAGATCCGTATGAAGAGCACTTCTCTTGTCGCCTCCTTTTGCTAAATGTAAGAGGATTGGTGGTCCCAAAGGAAACGTGCTATTCCTGTCTTCAATCTCTCCCAAAACCTTCTATTCCTTTGTTACCAACTTCATTGGCAGAGTTTATCATTAGTGGGAGGATGGGCTGAACATGCTGTTAGCCTCCCGTCAGCCATTACCACTATGTATGCTGAGTCACAAAGTAGGAGTGTGTCTGCAGTGTGTCTGTTCCCTCCATCAACTCTGGCCACATCCAGCCTTGTTAGCATCTAATGCAGCATGAAAGCCAGTACACACACACATACACGAAGAATGAATCGCTAGCCTGCTTAGTACAGTCTATGTTGAAAGTCTAGCGCTTGTGATACTTCTGCTGTGAGAGAATAAAGAGCATTCTTGGCTAAGAATTCTGCAGAGACATATTTTTTGCTTCTGCTGAGCTTGGATTGTCACAGAGATGTGACTTGTAGGGATGCCATTTATTTACTTAGGCAGCCCTGAGATCCTAAATCTTCTCATGCAAGTGCTTTACTGAACTCTTACTATTTTCTTCTGCCTGCTGTATTTTGGGAATGCTCCAGACTGTTTAATCTCTGGGACCCCAAACCATGACAGAGGCAGTTTTCTAAGAAGGCTGAGTTAAATAATCAGCAACTTTCTAAACTGAAGAGGTTGGCCAAAAAGAGAGTGAAATCTGTGCTGCAGTACTTTCCTCATTGCATTAGATCTGTGTGTTTATTCACTTTTCAGGGAGCGGAATAGACAAGAAGAAAGTCAGAAGCTGTCAATTCAGGAGATACCTATTACTGTGTCACCACCCCCGGTCCTGAAGAAAGAAGAGCAAGGAGAGGAGAAACAGAGAAAGGCTCAGGAGCTGCTGCGCAGGATTCACACCAATAAGCAGAGAGTGAGCATCACCCTTCTTTACGTGAGACTCTGAGCTTCCTGCCCTCAGCTACCATTTGCAAAACTGAAGTAAAAAGTCCTGGTTATCAGAAGTTTCTACTTCTGTCAAGCCCTCCTCCTTACTCCAGGAAAGTAGAAGAGCAGGGCAAAAAGTGTCTTGTAAGACTAGGAGCAGAAATCCTGAGCCTCCACCCCCAGCATGTCTGTGCCTCAAGTGTACTCAGTGGGAAGTTTCACTTAGAATTGTAGAAAAGATCTGGCTCTCAGGACAGTTGTGAACAAAAAAGGCTTCTGCAATTGAGAAACAGGCAGATGTACAGAGGAGGCAGCGGAGCAAGATTTATTTTCCCTTGAGGAAGGAAGTAAAAGGGGGGAAATGGCACAAAAGGATCTGAGAAGCCCTTACTGTGTATATGGGAAGATATTTTAAAGATTGCCTTGCAGACCCTGGTGCAGGAGCAGGGAGAGGAAAGAGAAGTGCTGAGGACTGGGATGAATTTTGAGCTGGGTCTGCAAGAGCTGAAGTATGCCAGCACATCCACAGTATCAGGTTCCTCAAGCATCCGCTCCCACTGGGTGCAGTAGAATATTCTGTGATATTGCAACAGCTGTTTTGAGGCAAACATGCAGACTTTAGTATTTGTTAGTAGGAACCTATTTCTTTTACCCTCATTATTCTGATACCACGGCCAGATGGGTTAAACATTTGGTTAAACATAAGATGGGTTAAACATTTGGTTGTATCAGATACTTGCAATCAAAGAGGGATCTCCTTGTACTGAATAATTTTATATGGGTAGTCTCAGTGAAGGGAATAAATTTCCCTGAGTTCAGGTATGAATGCCATCTATTACGTCATGTTTTTAATTAAAAGAGCAGTCATCATCATTAATGTCTACTTATCTACATCTAGATTTTTGTCTGTAGGAGAATCCCATGGCTTTTATGGTGATGCTCCCCATGGCTCATTTCATCTGCATGTCTGCTGGATTTGAGCTTGGCGACTGCTTAGCAGTACACAGCCTCGCTCCAGCACAGTCTAAGCTGTGAAGATAAGCCTGAATGAAACCACAGAACAATTTAGTGCTGGCATAATGTGAGAAGCCACAGCTTAGCTGAGCTAAGCAATAGTGACACTTTGATTATTTTCCTGAAGCAGAAAGAAATAGCTAATGCATTGACATTTTGTCCTTTTCGTAAGTCTCCGTTTGGAGATTTCAGTGACTGAGAGGAATGCAATTAAAACAAGGCATTATGACAAAAGGAGAACAGCTGAGTCCTATGAGTTGACCCACTTGGAGGATCAAAATGAACAGTGTCTGCAGTGACAGGGCTAGAATTACGAGGTAGATTAGATAGCAAATTGCTGTTCTGTACAACGTATATCACTCCCAGAGGCAGTGAGTCTAATTACATAATAGGAGAAAGATTTGGCTTCCTACTGAAACAAGGGTGAGCCTAGGTCATGTCATAAATTCACACTAGGAAGTGTCTTGATTTTTGTCAAAGTTTAAAAAAAAAACAACCCAAGGTGGTCCATGGAGATATTTGTGAACTGTTCTCCACAGAAGTGTTCTTACCTGTAGAGTCTTAAACATTTTCTAGATTTTGAAATGTCTTTCCTGTTTCTGGAAATTCTATGTTCCTCACCCATTTTATTCCTTTACATGTGGTGAGCTAAATGTGTTTCACTCAAAAGCACAGAGCTCTATGATCTTATCTTTCTAGTCCCTTTCTGCTTTTTGTAGAAGACCTGCACATGCTCTGTGTTGTGTTTTTTTTTACCCTCAAGGTAATTGTGGAAAGTGAGGATTCTAAAAAGAATCTTAAAAAGGAAATTCAGATAAGGGGAGGAGTGGAGAGGATCAACATTTGTGTGATAGGCTACATCTTGCTTATTGGTTTTCTGATATTCTCCCAAACAGTGCTTGCAACGACATTTCTCTGCTTGGCTAAAAGTCATTCTGGAGCATAGAATTAAAATGGGAAAAGCCAGAGTTCTTGCTGACTGGAAATGCCAACTGAAGGCCCTGCAAGCTTGGAGAAACTATACTTGGGCCCAGAAAGTAGAGCATGAGACACAGCAATTGCAAGTTCATCTACAAGATCAAAACAGGTAGTGACCCTTCACTGTGGAATTCCTCCTACCGCAGCAGTACTCGGGCAGTGGAGTGATCAGGGACTGTGAAAGGAGCTTGCCAGTTAGTCAGCAGGAGGAAAAAAGTAGCTTTTTGAGAAAATCACTACACTGCCTGTGGCACAGATGAAAAAGAGGACAGAGATAAACAAGAGCATTAGCACTTTCCAACAAGCCTGTGTCTCACTGCCTCTGCAGGTATCTTTCCTGGGAATCTCACCGTGGCTTGCTCTGGACCCCAGAGAATATGAGGTGCCATATTTATTCCTGATTAACATAGTTGTTGCTTATTTCAGTAGCAGTATAGCACAGATCATTTTGGCCAGTGCCTTTCATTAAGGAGGCTGTTGGATGAATTCCCTATCGGCCAGAAAAAATTTTGCTCTGGCAGGCTGTGTGGTGAGGCACTGCCGCTTCCCCCTATGCAGCTGGCAAGGGAACAAGATACCTCTTTTGCACTTATCCTACAGCCCCAGGATGACACGGGAAACTGCAAAATGTGAACTAAGGGAAACTTACTTCAAAGTAATGGGCATCCTTTCTGCCCTTCCACTTCTCCCTGGAGAAACACTGTACCGCTTTGGAGGCCCTTCAGAGTTACGCGACAAAAAGACTCGAGAAGTGATGGGGCTTCGTGCCATGGCCTGGGCGGCTGCACTTGACGCAATTGTTTCAGGCAGGGCTGGGCAGAAGCCTCACTCCTGTTATAACACAAGGGCTTTCTCATTCAGGAAAAAACAACTGTCTGCAGAGCATAACCAGCGACGGCTTTTGCGCTGCTGCTTTCTGGCGTGGCAGCACTGGAGCCGAGCAGAGACAGAAAAGCGAGAGCTGCAGAACAAGAGGGAGGAGACAAAGAGAAAGATGGCAGAGCTGCTGGAGGCAGTGTCACTGGGGAAGGGTGGTCTGGACAGGCCACTGGAGGTAAACAAGCGTGGGACAGCAGAAGTAAACCATCATCAAGATTTGCAGCAGGACAAGGTAAATCCTTCCCATGGACTTTTGTCCATTGATGTGTCAGTACTCTTATGAAGTACTTCTTTTGTGCAATCTGAAATAAAAAGTACGTTGTCACAGAGGAAGGCTTCTTTCCCAGGGTGACCCCCAAATACGGGCCTGCAACTGTTCAAGAGGGAAGTCTTTAAATATCAGAGGCAAACGTGAAGGACAATAGATGAGTTTTAAAAATAATCTCTAATGCTGCCAGAGAACAGTCCTTCACGTACTGTGAGTTGCAATGAGCGTCCCAGCCCCAGATCACTTTTGCTGAGAGATTAGTTACATCTTTGATGCTTGCTTAGACTTGAATAATGCTTGACTGCATGACAATAGATTTTGTTGTGCCAGTGCAGCTCTCTGGTTTTTAAACATGGGGGAAAAAAGTTGTCACTGGCTGTTTCAGGATAGTGTGCATCACAAGGAGGTAGCAGAGGAGGATGAGAAATTGCTTCTTTAAATTATCATTTGTCAGGTCAGAACCTGCCCTTCCTTTCTGTCTATAAAACCTGTACCATAGCAGTGTCCTGATCCCAGTATGAGAGCTCGCACTCTTACACATATTACAGGTCAAGATTTCAGTTTGCTTAACTGTCAGCAAAAGTTGATTTCCTATGGTGCTCATATCATCCTAGGAGGCCCATATTTTTCTTCAGATGTACTAGTAAAATTCATGCTGGAAGGATGGGACTGCATCTGGAGTTTGACCTAGGAATTAGAAAGTGGATCTTACATCTGATGCCTTTTCCAGAGAAAAACCATGTGTCAGAAAAGGTGCAGCCTCATTCCTCACTGTGCACCAGTTTCATGGTAATATTTATCAAAGCTGGAGAAGAGGCATGAGGAAGCAGCACCTTGTAGACTCCTCTTCCACCTGTAAAGGGACTGTCCAGTAGATCGGCTGTGTAGATCACTTCAGCAATTGTTTTTCCTTTATTCTCCGAGTGCTGAGTGGGGACAACACAGTCCAAAAGGGAGTGTGCTAATCCCTGAGAGATGAGCTGTCCTGAGCTGTGCTCCCTAACAAAATAGTCAGGATATATTCCTGCCGGAGCTCTTGCCTGATCGAGGTTTGTTCCTCCCAAGGGAATGGCACATGGCTCCTTAATGTTTTTTTTCCATAGCCTCCCATTTTGTGCATAATGGGGCCCCCTCTGCCCTAGTGAGGAACTGGATAAAGATTGCATAGCTGAGATTACCCTACTTCTCAGGGATCTCACTAGATTTGCATTAAAGAAACACTGTGTAGCAAGGGCAGAAGAGTGCTTGGTTTTAATCAATGCCAAATTTTCTTCATTTCTTTTTTTTTTCCTGCCAGCCAACTGAAACTCGCCTCATACAGAAAGGACCTGACCAGACCAGAGACCACTCTTGTTGGGATGCTGCGCTCACATCTCATTCCTGCAGAAAACCCAAATTTGCCTGGGAGATTACCCTAAAAGATGCAGCCCTGAGTACCCAGGACCAGGCTGTGTACAGGAATCAAATAGCCACTCTCCCCCAGCAGTTTCAGGCACCTGGTCCAAAGACAGCTCCTGCTTATGGTAGCCGTTTTGAGCACCGTCATGCCTTCCAGCAACGCCTCATTGAGGAGCAGAGGCAGCAGCTTCAGAAACAGCAAGAGCTGATCCTTGAACTGCAGGAAAAGCAGAGGCTGAGCAGAGCTAAAGAAGAGGCGGCACAAGCCATGTCTGTAACCCAGGGACTTAACAACTCTGCTTCACAAACTAGGGAGGAAAAACTGAAGAGGGAAAAACAACCCAAATGCAAGAATACAACGCATTTGATGTAAGGCCCTTCGTAAAGCAGGCTCAATTAGTCAGCATATCTCATTCCTACTCAAGCTGAGCCAGAATTTGCCAGGCACGCTTCAGACATGCTAGCGCTATCATCTCTTCCTCTCACCTGTGACCTAGCCTCAAGGGTAGTGTCAGGCTGGCCACAGTTCTCCATCCTTCTCCTTCTTTGGCAATGGCTCTACACCCTGCGATCCACACAGGATCCACTTAGAAACAGCAACGCCAGAGTGTCACGTAGTAGCAGCAGGGATTTATTTAGTTAGGAAACGAGATTGTTGACCTCAGTACTTCAGAACATGCATCAGCCCTGGGTACTCCTCTCCTTTGCAAGCATACATCATTAATCCCCTTTCAAGTAGAAGAAAGGTGTATCAGGGATTTAGGATGAAAATGCAGCACAACAAAGAATAGAAACTACAAGGCCTGTTTTGCAACAAAAGGTGGTAGGTGTGAGACATCATTTGACTGCATTCATTGATGAATTTCTTTACTCTTCCCTTTCATAGTCCACCTGTTTCTCATGGGCCAGAAAACACAAGAGCAGTGATGCAAGGCAAGAGGCCCTCCAGCCAGCTGACCTCAGCTCATCCCATACTGAAAGGTATTGTTCTAGATAGCGAAGACCATTCCAGACCACATTTCTCAACAGCTTGTCCGGAAGCCTCTCTTCCCCTCAGCCTTGCTGGCTGATGACAGTATGCAAGTAAAACTCAGCACTCCCTTTCCCAGCCTGACCAGCACTGTGAGGGGGTGAGCTGTTTTTATGTCCAAGTCAGGCATCTGTAAAACCTGGGCCACCGCAAGCCCCGCAAGTCCATGCTCAGTATACTGTAGTAGTGGTTACTCTTAACACTTGTGATTGTTTCTGGTGTGACAAGACTCAGAGAGAGAAGCTCTGCTGGGTTTTTTGGTGTCAGTTTTATCCCTTCATTACGCATCCAAGTAACAAACTGACCAGTCATTTTCATCTAACTGTGACAGAGGTATTCAGACTTCAAAGGGAAGTAAGTGCCTACCCAAGGTTTTGTGAGACAACAGCAGCTAGGCTGGGGAAGGAGCTCTGGATTCCTGCCTCTGTGAGATATCTCTGCTTCTCTGGCCATGCTGGAACAGCGTATACATGTTAAACATGCAGCACAGCGTTTTCGTGGAGTAAATTAAGATCAGGTTCTGTTATATCCCTAGGTCGTGTTCTTCCATATCAATGGGCGGATGGTCACAGTCTGCATGAAAGGCTGGCTGGAATATGATCATTGTGGGATCATGATCTGTTGGGATCAACAGAGTTTTATGGCCATGATAGCTGGGCATTAATAGTTGGCTTACGTTAACTGACTGTGTTCAGCTCCAGTACTACCTAGTGCAAGCCATCACTCACTCTGATTTGTCTTCACTCTGTACAGCTTAGGGACAGCAAATGTATTTTAGAGCACTCAAGTGCTTTGTTTAAATGTCCCCCCAAAAATCAGTGACTAAGTTATCACTGGATGATTTTACCTTGGCAGAGGACCCTTGGACAGCTGAGAGGAGAAAAGAACCTGGGGAAGCCTATTGTGGTCAAAACAGTTAAATGCCCCCCAGTTATCGATTGCTCCAGCCTGTGCTTCATTTGTGACTTCGGAGAAGGCAGCATGCGTTCTCAACTCCACTGCATATTCTGTGGTCATGTCAGCAAGGGCACCACATTGCAATTTGTCTCCCAAAAGAAGCATTAAGCAGTAGTTTCTCACTAATGAGACTGAGTACCTGTGCATCACTGTGGCAGGAATGCTTTCCATCATGAAGTCGCTCTTTAAATAAGCAATTGGAGCTTACTGGAGAACTCATAGCAATTTCTGCTAAATCAGGTGCCCTGAGCCTCAGCACTCAACCAGGGATAAAGCCTCTGGACACAACCCCTTTCATGACTGAGCCTCATGGCTGTGACTGTCAACCAAGGAGGTTGGAGAGAATCTAATTGGGCTGGTCCTGAGTCATCTTATAAACGTTTCTGGGTTCCTTGTTCATGACACTGCCAGCCATAAGAGGCAGCAGAAAGCAAGTTGCTTTGCACTGGCATTGCCAGAGGTCAATGGGGGCATGGCAGGAGAGAGAAGTGGTCTTCCTTGTTCACTAAACTTCTGCCATTATCCTGTAGCTCATTTCCACTAAGCCTTATGTCCTTGCGTTTCTGTAGCTATGGAGGAGAGAGCTGCTCAGCGGGCAGAACGGAGGAGGAAACTAGAAGAAGCCAAACAACAAAGAGAAGAGGAGAAACTGGTAAGGAAAGTGGAAAATGAAACAAAGTCTCTCTCACACCATTTCAGTGAAAAGAAATGCTGTTTTAACCCCAGAGCCAGAGACTAAGAAAAGGCCTTTTATCCGAAAGAAGAGTTTTATAGCTTGTGAGAAAGCCCATGTCCAGCACACATCAAAAGAAGTAATTATCACTGCATTTGCATATGGTGATGGCACTAGCCCTGCCATATCACAGGCCGACACTTCATGTTGATGCAGTTGGGATTCTAGGAGCAGCCTAGCATACCAATCCCCCACCACCTCTTTCACACCTACCGCGTGACTGTAACTGTCCATGCCAAGGATGTGATGGGAGGAAGTGCATGCAGAGATCCACTTGATTGGACCTGGCAATGGTGGGTTTCCCCTCCCCTGGCTTTCCTGTCTGGTCACGTGCAGCTTGAGGACATGCAGTCTGACTTCGTAAAAGTCCTGCATCTTTCTAGCAAATCTCTACTGAAGAAAAAAGATACTGACAATATACAAATTCTGTGATACACAGAGGAGCTTTCTTAGCTTCGGGACATTGTCACTGAAAACATTGATAGTAAATTGCAGTAGGATTAGAAAGCTCAGAACTGGGGTCCTAAAACAACCAGCGTTTCTTCCTTCTCCAGGCAGGAGAGATGCACTCACATACACAGGAGGCTGAAACTAGCCTTAAAGAACACTCTAACCATAGAGTGGACAGACAAGCATCAGGTTAGGTTTCCTCAGCTGCAGTTGCCAGAATCGTACAGATCAGGAAGCACAGTCATAGCAGTCATGCCTTATGGTTGGTGTGATTTGTAGGCCTTTGATGCATTCACCAGGAGGAAAAGCTTCGTGAAATGGAGTGGGGTTTGCAAGGGGAGTGCCAAATATGACCAGTACTGAAGTAAACGAACTTCCTTGGTCTTCAGTGTTTGGGGAAAGAAATGTTTAAGTATCTGTAATGCTGCTTTGCATGTAGAAGTAAAACTTCAGAACAGAGCCCAGGGATTCAGAACTGACTTCAGTAATCAGGTTATCAATATATAACTTGGTGTATGGTTTAAATTTTTTAGAGGAAGAGTAGGCAAATACTATAACTTAGGGCAAAGAAAGACATATAGAGATAGTAAAAAGATATATATAGGTAGTAGAAATAACAGTCCCTCCTTCTTCTCCCTTCGACAGTTCATTGTCCAGCACAGATCATGTCTAGTGTGTGACAAAGTCTGCTTCCTTCTAAAGTTTCAGGTGCTGGTCAATACTATAGAGGAATACTGGGAAAGCTTAGAGGTCTGTGTTTGCTGAAAAGACCACGTGCACCAAATCAAATTTTACCTTCCTCCATTTTCTCCATTTCAAGGCCCAGCTGAAGGCTGAAGAGGAAGCACGACAAAAGAAGGAGGCTGAGGAAAAGGAAGCTCAGCAGGAAAAACGACGGGAGGAGAGACGGCAGCAGAAGCTGGTGACTGAACACCTCACCTCTTTTCTTCCCTATCCCTGTTAGAGGGGAGGGGAAGAGCCATTACCCACTAGCACTCAGTCAGCAGCCAGAGTAATGTGAACTGCAGGGCTTCGCTAGTAGCGCAGAGTGCCACAGCATAGCACCCGCTGTATAGACTCACCACTTTCCCCTTTTTTGGCAACTTCAGGGGAAGGGCTGTGGACCGAAGGCACAATGAAGCAAATACTGTCTGTGTCTCATCAGCAGGACGAGGTCCCAGCTGGTGGACGTTCACTGCTGAGGTATAGCCACATAAGCCCCCACAGTGGCAGCACGTTCAGCCTACCCTGAGACTGCTCCTTCTACTTGTGTCCCCCTCCAGCATACACAATGATAACATCACAAACACACAGTTTAAAAGTAAACAAGCCTGAGAGATATATCAAGGGCAACTTTCCACCTGAAGAATAGAAGCATCCTGTCCTTGGAGCTAGCCTAGGGATAGCTCCAGTTCATTCTTGTTACTTGGAAATGAGCTGTCCTAATAATCCAAATAGCACATTTGAAATCCTACAGGAATTTTGACCTACAACTATTGTTCTACTTGGATTCAGTGTTTTAGGATGTTTGACCTTCATCCCTGAATCTCAGTCAAAAGTAATGTTGTACAGTTATATAACACCCACATCCCTCCCCTACTATTTAGGCTAGATTAAGTGGTAGGGCCCATATGTAAACTCAGAATAATTTTTGGACATGTTTTCAATCTAGTTTTATAGACATAGAAAGCTGCCGTCCTTGAGCTCCCCAAAGCACCCCTCCCCACACTGATGAAGGCCCATCCAAAGGAGGTTCCTGCTGCGTCAGCACTGCTGGTAGCCACAGATTATATGTCCGCTATAGTAACACCGAACTGCAGCGCTGAGGGGAGGCCACTTGCTGATACGTGGCCCAAGGAAATGTCCAGAAGTGCCATCCTCTTCCATGAGGATTTTCAAGTTCGCTCTGCTTTCTACCACGGCTTCTAGTACATGGGGTCATGTCTGGTCTGCACTGCTAAAGATGATGCAGATCCCTATTTCCTGTCAGGTCAGGACCTCCAGCTCCAGTATGACAATCTATTGTCTTAACACCCTCTTCATCCAGAGTAAATTAAAACTACTGCTCTTTGTATTGTAGAAAGAGCTGGAGAAGAAAAGGAGGTTGGAGAAAGAGCAGCAGCTCCAGAGAAAGGCCAGAGATCATTATGAGAAGGTCCTGCTGAGAAAGGTGGGAATGGTGCCATGGAAAAGGCTGAGGGAGCAAGCCAAGGAAAACCTGGTGGTAAGTGCTAAGGATAAAGGAAAGGACTGGTGCCATGTGAGGAAGGGAAAAAGAATGGACGCAGCACTTAGCAGAAACCTGAATAGGCTCTTAAGACAGGTAAAGATGGAAAAAGCAAAAATTCTTCCTGCCCTATATTAGTACTTTTAATTAGCCCATCTGACAGTAATCCTGAAAGGTCATCAAAAACCCACAAGGGTGGCATCCTCATTTATAGCTGATTAAACAGGAACAAAAAGGACAGAGGAAGGAATGAACTTCATTCTAATCAGAAGTCATCTTTTGTTAGCCTCCACTTGGCTGCAGTACTACCACATGATTTGATGCCAATAACACAGTGGGAGTTAGTTTAGTATGACACAGCCAAAAAAAAAAATGAAGTTGCATGATATGAACCTGTCAGTTTTCTTGCTGCACAGGAAAGCTTATCAGCAAGACGCTACCAAGCCACTGTAGTTCTAGTACAGCTAACCCCAGCCCATTACTAGGGCTTTCCCTCTCTCTGGAGTCACTGCTGATGCAGTGTTGGCCACTGCTAGAGGTAGGACACCATGCGTGATAATCCAGCGATCTCTTCTGGCCTGGCCATACCTTCAGTGCAGAACGGCAAGTGGTAGCTTCTGAGACCTTGACACATAAATATTGCTAATGAAGCATTTCCGTGCATGACTGAATGGGCATGCCATATCAGGGGTGGACTAATAACACTCAACCGTATCCTGAAGATTTAGCCAGAGCCCAGGGCTAAGCTGGCAAGCTTCCATTTAAGTCACTAGAACTGTAGCTACTTAAAGTACTTGACCAAATGCACATAGCCTCCGGCTGGGAAGAAGTGGAGGGATAGCAGCTGCTCTGTAAGTCCACCCTGCTGGCCAGCATTATGGACGGGGTTGAACTGAACTGTTACAGGCCAAGCCTCTGCTCCATTCACAGTAGGTTAAACAGCATCTAATTCAAAAGGATGCTCTCTAGAAGTGACACAGCAGTAGGCTGATAAAGAGGCTGCTCCTGTTGCTTCTGCTGACCCCTCTTTGTGGGAACCTGTCCTGTAAGTTATTGCAGCTGTCAGACATCTGCATTTTGGGGGCACCAAAAAGCTGAGGTGATTTGCTAGTGTACCCAGTTTTCTGTAGCTTCATGTTTATGTAGTCACACATCCAAGTAAGTAGCTGCTGTGTCTGCTGTCTTGACTCAGGTGGCACAAAGGCACCACTGCTTGGGCCTGCAGAGGAAATGCCTGACAACATGGCATCAGCACACCCAGAGGAGCCTCATGGAGAAGGTGTCTCAGGCCGAGGACTTCTATTCCCATATGTTGCTGAGACGGGGCTTCAGGAACTGGCTAAAGGTTTGCCTGCACCACTATGGAGAAACGATACCAAGCGAGCTACCTGCTGCTGCACTTTCCCCTCACCGCAGTGCCACTTTACACACCTGCAGCCCAGTCTGTGCGGAGTTACACTGTCCCCATTCCAGCAACATCATTCCCTTCTTAAGAGACCTTCTTTCAGCTCTCCACTCTCCATCATTCTCCACCCAGGACACTCTCCTACATACTGCTCCTCCACCTTTGCACTCTTGTCACCCTGCTCCCTGCTGATTTTCCTCAACTCCTGTCCCCATTACCCTTTGATGCCACAGTCTCAGCGCTGCTCTGTTTCTTCTTATTGGGTTGGTAGAAAGAAGCCACTCTCAACTCTTTCTCTGTCTTCCTTCCCCTAGTACAAGGATTATCTCTCCAATCTGGAGGAGAAAGTGAGTACCCTCCATGCAGCCTGCCTCATGAGGATGTACTTCTGGGCATGGTTTGATCTGATCATGGAGGAAAAAAGTACCTTATGGGAGAAGCTGAAGATTGCTACTGAACACAGTAACAAGTAAGTGTGCTCCCTTGCCAGCAGTTCTTTTTACTTAGGTTTAATATACCCTATAGATTTTTTTTAGAGACTGCTTTTGACAGGTCAATTATCTGCTCCCAAAGAACATGCGAAACAGGTTCTTTACTGCTGGTTTTTGGCTTGTGTGATATGCACAGACAACATCAGCAGAGGTTTATGGTAAGAATTTTCCATGTAGCCTGGAAATTTAGTGGTACCCTTCACAGAACTTTTATATCTGCTGAAAGAGAACACAGTGAAAGTGGATAAGTAGCTGAAACTTTCTAAGCTGATTAGCTATCTGGCCGTGCAGCTTCTGCTAAAAGCTGGCTTAGGAAAATCTTTAAGTACAATTATAGCAAGCCAAATGATTGTGCATGATTACACTGTATTGTTTTGTCCACAGCAGATGATTTAGTTCACAAATCCAAAGCTGATCAACTAGAAACCCTCCTTAAGGAATCCTTCAGTTTATGCCATTGTCAGCCTGACTTGGCAGCGAGAACTACAGCACAGTTGTACCGATTACAACTGGAGCTGGACACTCCCAGTTCACTTGTTGTCCCATAAGTGCATTAGCTCTGAATTTTAACAGGAGGAAAAAACTATTGTCAAAATTCAGCAGAAAATGGAAGCATATTCACCATGAAAGCATGTCAGCTGCATACAGTCATGAATAGGCTGTGCCTGTGCATGGCCCAGACAGGATCTGCAGCACCTTGGAGGAGGAATTGAATGAAATTCACCTCTTAGGTGGTAGAGTAAACCTGTTCTAGCTTGCTGTGTCATTAAGATCAGAACAGTGCATGATTTAACCCAACAAGCCAGCAAACTGGAGGAACCAGGGAAAAAAGAGTTAGAATGTACCCTCAGCAAGTTTGCTGACGACACAAAACCGGGAGG
>Ga0065711_1038222_pt1 | contig 19011 bp, 13 predicted proteins | sample Hoacrofraction12_FD_59098 | JGI IMG/M metagenome (GOLD analysis project Ga0065711, IMG submission 59098) | Hoatzin crop microbial communities from Cojedes, Venezuela - Epithelial fraction 12 v2 (version 2) | ecosystem: Host-associated > Birds > Digestive system > Esophagus > Crop | place... | reverse complement strand
CCTGGACAAGGTCCTGTGCAGCCTGCTGTAGGTGACCCTGCTTCGGCAGGGGGGTTGGACTAGATGACCCACAGAGGTCCCTTCCAACCCCTACTATTCTGTGATTCTGTGATTCTGTGACCTGCTGGCCATGCTTCTTTTGATGCAGCCCAGGATATGGCTGGCCTTCTGGTCTGCGAGTGCACGCTGTCAGCTCATGTCCAGCTTCTCATCCACCAGCACTCCCAAGTCCTTCTCCACGGGACAGCTCTCAATCACTTCATCCCCCAGCCTTTACTGATATCGGGGTTTGCCCTGACCGGGTGTGGAAGCCTGCACTTGGCCTCGTTGAACCTCAAGAGGTTCACACAGGCCCATTTGTTGGGCTTGTCCGGGTCCCTCTGGATGTCATCCCATCCCGCAGGTGTGTTGACCACACCATGCATCTTGGTGTAATCTGCAAATTTGGTGAGGATGCACTCGATCTTGCTGTCTGTGTCACTGATGAAGATATTAAACAGTACTGGTCCCAATACGGATCCCTGATGGATGCCACTTGTCACCAATCTCCATCTGGACACTGACCCATTGACCACTACCCTCTGGGTGCGACCATCCAACCAATTCCTCATTTACTGAACAGTCTGCCCATCAAATCCATATCTCTCCAACTTAAAGAGAAGGATGTTGTGGGGGACTGTGTCAAAGTCCAGATAGACAACATTTGTAGCTCTTCCCTTCTCCACTGATGCAGTCACTCCATCACAGAAGGCTACTAGGTTGGTCAAGCAGGAATTGCCCTTGGTGAAGCCATGCTGGCTGTCTCGGATCACCTCTCTGTCCTCCACGTGCCTTAGCATAGCTGCTAGGAGGATCTGTTGCATAATCTTTCCAGGCACAGAGGTGAGTCTGACAGGTCGGTAGTTCCCAGGGTTCTACTTCCTACCGTTTTTAAAAATGGGTGTGATGCTTCCCTTTTTCCAGTTACTAGGGTCTTTGCCTCACTACCGTGACTTTTCAAATATCATGGAGAGAGGCTTGGCAACTACATCAGCCAGCTCCCTCAGGACTCTGGGACGCATCTTGTCAGGTGCCTTAGATTTCTGTATGTCTGGATGCTGGGAGTCATTGTGGCTTAGAGAAGTGATTACGTCTTGGGGAGCAAATTGTTCTTATTGGGGTTTTTGGTTGCAGTGAGTGAGAAACAGGCAGTGTTCAACATCATTTGGAGGATGCAGAATATTACCTTCTCTCCCTCTATATATGCGTGTGCCCTGTGTATGGAGTAAACCAAACTCTCCTTCTATCTGCTTATCACCCCCACCACCTACCTGGCTTCTGAGATAGTGTGTTTGCCACACCATCCCACAACTTTCCTAAATATCAGACAGCAATTCAGATCACCTTTACGTAGCTGCAGTGTGCTAAAGGCAAAACAAGTGGGAAAGCATACAATATGATGTCTGGATGTCCTCCTCATCACTTCTTATTGCCTGAGAAACCATCTTAGAGTAAAGCACACTGTAACACCAGTAACTCAGGTAATTATTTTTTATAAGGCTTGAGCACATGAATAAGATTACATTCCCCATGTTATAATACTGAAGTCAGTGAAGCTTTCACAGAAATCAGGTTTCTTGAGATGCATCAGTTTTGCAAGACTAGCTCTAGAAAGCAAAAATATGGATAGACATGGATATACTCAACTAGAAGGGACCAGAAACTCTGGAGTAATATGAAATAAAACAACCTCCACCCTAGTAATCAGCTAGCCAGGTGTCACTACTATGCTCATAAAGAAAGAATATCTAAGAAAGAAAGAAACTCCAAAACAAAGCTGCTGGGCTGCTGCACGGTCTTTGCAAAGAAAGGGTTTTCTGACAGCTGGACTCCCTCTGACTTCATTTTGGGGTGTATAATTGATGTAATAAGAATAATCTATTTGTTTACATTTTAGAGAAGTTTAACGAGTGGTACTGTCTTAGTAAAGACAGAAAAGCAAGCCACCAAACACCAAGCTGCTGCCAGGAGCAGCAGGGCACCCCAGGAAGAGGATTCTAGTAGTGAGCGACAGAGTTGGTATTTTGACTTGTTCAGGGATAAAATTACTCTCGACTTATGCTTCCATTCCTGTCAGGTCATCTGAGTTATTCTGCATTGGCAGTCATGTAAGTGATAGGAAGTTGGAATTCAAAGTCACATTTTTGGAATATTCCTCCTGTATTAAATTCTGAACAGCCTCATGCTTGTGAACGGCCTTACTCAAGCTTACTCCAGTGGTACAGGCAACTAGCACAAATTGTCCCCTTTGCTAGTGTAGTACGTTTTGTTTGAGGTTCTCAAAGAGCTCTGCAAAGCTTAGAAAGTTTCACAACTTTAAGTATTACCCTTCTTAATGCCTGAGAAAGCTAGGAGGAAGAAAATGTAAGCGAACGTACTTAGAGGTATCCACTGTTTTTGATTACAGTATTATTCTTATATATCAAACAGACAGAGCTGAGCTTGGCTACTCTTCCCTGTTTCAGGATCACTAGGAGACCTCAGCACATGCCCAATGCTGCATGCTGCATGCTGCAGTCCTTGCGTGCCCAGTCTGTGATGCACACAAACTTGTTGTTCTGAGGTGCTGAGTCCTTAATCATATCAATGGGATTCAAGAGCACTCAGGCTGCTACTCAAACAGATGAAGGAGTCTTTTGTAACCACTTCAAGGTGGTACCACGGAGTTCATTGCTCTTGCTTTTGTGGTTAAGATTTCCTGAAGGGAAAAATTGAGAGCTTGTGGAGTCAACATAGCAAGCTGGAAACACACAGGTTTAACCTGACTACTAGTAACACATGAAGTAATACTGATCCCTGCATGTATGATTCTAATCGAACTGCTGGAAAACTGACAGTGAGACAGAAGCTGATCTCAAACCCAAGGCACAGGGCCCGCTGCGGGTGCTTTGGTGTGGGTGACTACAACACGCTGTTGAATGAGAAATGTTTCCAGGACTGCTGCAACATCTGTGCTTTGTTCAACAGATCTCTTCATTCCTCCAGTCTACTTGGGCTCTGCCCTTGCTCCCCATTCCTGGCCCTACCTGAAAAATTACTTATTGGCCAGCTGATTTTGTGATCAGCTATTTACTTTAGTGATGACATCTCATTTTCATACCCTCATGACTGACTTTTGAATCTGTTTTATGGCTAATTAGCATTATCCTTTACCCTCCATGTACTGGAAAATCCTAGTATTCTGGCAGTTTTTATTGATGCACTACCTTTGGGCACCATAATCATCATTTTACAGTCCTGGTCATCACATCTTTCTTTTTTTTTTAGTAAAAATCCCTGATATAGTTCCTAGTCTGTTTTATTCAAGGACATGTTCTCATTACAAGACTAATTTGAATACTCTTAAGATAAGAATTATACTTTTTTTAAGGACTCAGGGAGAAATTACCATCCACACCTCATGCTTTTCTGATATTCAGATCTTGCTGTGTCCATGGATTTTATGTGCTCTTATACCCACAGATCTTGTTAAGTTGTAGAGCCTGAGTACGTGTGCTCGAGCCACTTTATAGATGAAGTTTCATATCAATCTGGACTTAGTTTGGATGGGCTTTCTTTTTTTTTTAACTTTTATTTGTGTATTGATTTGCTCCTTTGCCTCATCCGTGAATGGTCACCATCTTCTGTTATTCTGTTTATATGTAAAAATGTATTTTAATTTCTTGATGGTAGAAAGACATTTGCTATATGTGAGTTTGCTTTCACTAAATGATGCCAAACCACTAGTATTAGGAAGAGGTTAAGTGGAAGTCGAACTAACTGATGCAGAACAACATTGCTTAGGGCGATATTGTTATAGCTTGAGTAAATTTGTATCTTCATACAGTCACGATGCCCACTGACACTGAAACCGTTTGCAAGGAGCTAACTGAAAATTTCTTATTCTGCCTTCAAACTGTGCTGGTATTGCCAGAACTGTTTGCATTCTCTGGCCATCTAACTGAATTTGTCAAGTTCAGATAAAAAGTCTTGCAGTCATTTTTGCTGTGTTATGGCCACACAATATTTGCCTTGTCTAACATTCTGCTGTCTAAGGCTGGGCAGTGAAAGTGAATCAACTGGGTATTTTGTAGATATGGTGGATTCATAAGATTTTATAATTTGATGCTAAATGGGTTCTCTCTTTGCCCATTTGATACATACTGGGTTACTTGTTGGTATAAGTGTCTTATCTCAGGTGGTAGCTACTAACAATTAGCCTTCTCCTGGCTGAGATCATTGACTTTGGAAACAGAGCAATACAATTCACTGAGCAGGAGGAAAATGAGTTTGCTGACAGACATTTTTGATTGTGATAACCACAGACCAGATGGATATGCCCCAGTCCAACTGCATGGTAATTTGCTTCTGGCCTGATAGCTTGCTGAGTTTTTCAAATGTCAGAGAAAACCAGAGAATAAAGCTGTGTTAATCTCAAAAAGCATGAAGTTCTTGGAATTGTTAACATTGCTGCTGCTGTGTGCTGTTAGGGAGGCAGATACAGGTGCACATTTATGACTTATGCCATGAACTCTCATCACAATCAATCTGCATCTCTTACAGCAAGAGATCTAATGCCACTCTTAGGAGTTTCTGCATGACTGCGGAAGATTAGATCACCTCTTCCTTGACAAATGGTGCTCTGAAGACATGTGACAGGAGATACTGCTGGTGCAATGCCAAGAGTAAGTGCTTCTCCATGATCAGAATTTCCCCATGCAACAGACTGTGGAACTCCTTGCCAAAGAGTTTTGCAGGTACAAGAAATTTACAAGGGCTTAATGGAAGATGGGAGAGGAACTTGGTAGAGATATTAATTTGTGGTTGCTAAATAAACTACAAAATTCTCAAGAAATCCATGGAGAAGTATTAGAGTAGAAAGTATCATCCTTGCTTGTCCAGGTCTCACTTTTCCTAGATTTCCTCTAGTCACCACTGTTGAATACAGAAAGCTGGACTAAATGAGCTCTGAAGACAGGATATAGTCCTATGTTTCTTCTAGCTCTCACCATGTCCCGTCCAGCTCAATACTCCACTCTTGCCCCATCCAGTCTACATTTTAGGACTCTGCAACTTTTCCAGTAAAGGAACTTCCTAAGACAGCCACTGTATTTGGCTTTTCCTGTAACCTGTAATGTTTAATTGCAGCTGTTCCAAGCACCACACAAGAAGAGCCTTGATTGTCCATCAGGACACTTCATATGAATATTCTATCACGCTTTGTTTAGCGGGGGAACCTTTCATATCAACATGCCATTGTTTTGGGTGTTATCAATCCATGTACTCTCTTGTCTTCCACCATTTTTTTGCCATTTGTTTTGGGAATTCTCTAAGAACTTGCTACTTGACAAATTGAACACCAAACACCATTATTTTTCCCACAATTATGGTTTCCAAATTTTGTCTTGAATCTGTCAATAACTCATATTTTTAAACGCTTTTGAGAAAATAAATTACCTGTAATAAATTATTCTGTCATTAAAATACATTTGATAGTTTTGACACTTGTGACTCACTGACCTTCGTTCACATTGCAAACACTGTGCTGGACATGTAATGACTAGAAATTAATATTTGAGACAGACTTTGTACAGGCGTGTAGGATTACATATGTTGCATATCAAGTTTGAGGCACACCATCAAGTTACAAGAGGCTTAACATTGGTATAATCAATGGTCTTAAGAATCCGTTACTGGGTGAACCTGCAGAAGTGACTGGGTGAGCTAGATGCTATAGATATATAGAGTCTGATAGTTTTATTTATCTGGACAAACATTTCTACTGAAGGTGACTGTTTTATATCAAAACAATTCTCAGCATGAGTAAGAAGGCAGACTGATGTCACTGTCCTGGCCTGGAATGTACAGTCATAACATTAGTGAATATGTGGATCATGCAAGTAATCACACTGATGTCAGTAGCTCTTCAAAATGAAGAAGGTTGAACAGATCAGTTCTTAGACTCATAACAGCCTCCCAATGTGCTGCTCACATCCTCTGTACTTAAAACATCATCTTTGCATGTGGCCTGCTGGGTCCATCAAAGTAGTGAGTTGAAGCAAATATAGATGAAGCCAAAGGGCTAGAAGAGAGAATACTGAGAAAAAAAGCATTTGAAGACATGAGAGGAGGTTAGCTCTACGTCCTGAAGAGTTCATGCTAACGTTATGAGTCCCACCTCTTGTAAAGGGTTTGTGGTCTACAGTTGCCTTTGCAACATACTGACTAGCACATTGAGCATGTTCTGAGAAATCAGACTGTGGCTGTACAGTGCCTCTCCTGTCATCTCCAGACTGGGCCTTCACACTCATACACATACTCATATCTGCCTTGATTTTCACACATGCGTAGCAATTCTGCTGCTTACACAACCTTTTATTTATAAAGGCTTGTTGCTGAGCCATGTGTTTGGGTGCAGAGGCTCACTAAAAAATATCCTGCATGAAGTGCATGTTCCAACATTTGGAGGAGGTGTAGGGAAAAGTGCAGCTGCGATGTTGGGGAAGCAGGATTTGTGGTAGCTTGAGTTGTTAACTCTAAATCTGTATACACCATTTTTGTTTCTTATTTATATAACTTATACATAAAGCAATACATTCAGTTTTCCACTAACATGGAAAAAAAAGGAAAGGGAAAAAATCTATACATGAGATGGCACAGGAAAGACAGGAAGAAAGAAAATTAAAATAATAAATTATAGATGTGATTGGGCTTTGTAAAACACTTTGTATTTAGTTTGCTTTTGGAAGGTAGAAATCATTGCCCTGAACCAATATATAACAGGTAGCAAGGATCACATCTGCTTTAAATTCTAATTAAAATTTAAAACACCACCTGAGATACATGTTCTCTGTAACCAGCTGGTTGTGGTGTGTTGAGAGCTCTCTGGTGAGATGAAAGATGTAAGGATCTAAGGAAGTTCATCTGAGTTATACCACCACCAGCTTGTCCTATCAGTCAGTCTTTGGTATTATCAATTATTTGTGTGGAGGTACCACATTAAGGCCTTAATTTTGATAGGAACTCAGTGAATATTACTGATTACATGAGATAATCCTTGTCTCACAGAGTTTACAATTTGAATGCGCAGATAGAAAATAAATGGGAGAGGAAATGAACACAAAGACTTAAAATGAGCTGATGCAATTATATCTTCCATGCTAGTCAGAGAAATATGAATGGAATATAGAATTTTAAATTCATAGTCCTATGCCTCAGGTATAAGACAACACAACACGTGTTGATGCACAGTGCTTGCTCATGATACTCTTGTGAAAGTGTTTTCAGGAGCAGTGATGACTTGAAACACCATAGAGAAAACCCCAAGAATGCTCCCTGTCTGCCTCTGAGAAGCTTCAGAGTTACCTCCGTTTTGCATGCGCATAAACTGTTTATCTCAGTGCTGATTTTTGTTCATGTCTAGGATCATCTAGGTTGAAGCAGGGAGATTTACATGGCTTATGCAGTAACAGAGATAGATGATAAGGCTTATGCTCCACAAAAAAAGGCTAGTATTAAACAGCATGTGTTGAAAATAAACATTTTAAAATCAGCATGTTAAGATAATTCCTACAAGAGTAGTAAATAAGCTATGGAGTTTTGTAAACTGCTAATGTTAATGTCTAATATCTCTTAAAAAAGGAAAAAAAAATAAATTGCTGGAGGGCTGCCATTTGTATAATTTATACATGTTAAAAGAAAAAAAGTAGATACACCAGTGAACAGTAGACCACTTAGGCTGATTCAGTGATGTATAAGTTAGTGGAACAATTAATTTGGGACTTTACTAATGAAGCATTAGAAAGTAAGAATATAAATAATATCAGGCAACTTTGTTTTGTGGAAATTAGGCCTTGTCAAACAAACCTTTTATCTTTTATGTCAAGATTACAAGTCAGGTTAATAAAAACAACTTTTCTGGCACAGTGGATTTGTTGGATTTCTCCAGGGAATTTGATTTAATACCACATGGCATGATGAGAGAAAAAAAAAAATATGGAATGAACAAGGAACACTTTAAGTGGATTAAAATTCTCTCTCTAAAACAGCTGAAAATGCAATAGTTAATAGAGATTATCAGCAAGCAAAATTGTCACTAGTAAGATTATTTATAGGTGCAACTCTACTCCTTTCGGTTGGTTGTTTGGTATATCTTCTTGGTAAAATTCACCAGTGGTGCAGAGCCCTCAGAATGACAAAATTCTGAAAATGCTCTTGAATTTCATAACTTCTCTGAATTATTCTGACATGATACAGAAGGAGAGATTTAATTAAATTAAAAAAAAATTAACAATTCAGGTGCCATTTTAAATGTCCTAAGGAGCTGGATTCAGCTGCCTGGGACTGGTAGATATGACACAGCACATACGAGAAACTCAAATCTTATAGAAGAGGAGCTGGGGCCATATGGGATGTCTCCTAGCAATCTCCACAGGACTACACACCCATGTTTAGGCAAGCAAAACTTACCACAACTAATGTCTGTCAGCTAGAAGTTTCTTTCCCCAGCCACTGCTTCTACTTACATCTTCTGATACAGCACTTGCAATCCAACAGGAGGAGGTCACTAGCACCTAGGAATGCCTGACTCTTAAAATTTTCATTGCATCCCGTGTTAAGTTTACTACTTGCTAGAAGAAGAATACCCAGTGTTTGCCAGCCCCTTTGAAATCACTTTTAGCTACACAACATTTACATTTGATGAAAAACCAAAAAAAAAGACTGGAAAAAGTCTTTCCATGTGACCTTCAAGATATTTAATCTATTCAGTTTATCGAAGAGAAGATTGAAGGATTACCTGATTATTTTGTAAAAGTCCTTAGACATGGAAAACTATGATAATTAGAAGATTTGCTGTCTTGCAGACAGAGATATAACGAAATCCATTTTGCTGGATCTCAGACAAATTCAAGCTTGAAATAAAACGCCTTTTTGAACACTAAGGTTAATTAAACATTGGAAGAATTTCCATGAAGGAGATAATAGATTTGCTATTGCTTAGAGTCTTTTAGGAAAAAACTAGTTTTTGTCACCCTTTAGTCCAGTCTTTAGGAAAAAAATGCCACGGCCTCTTTATGAAAGTTTTCATACTAGATGATCATAGTGGTCCTTTCTGACTAGAGAGCACACAAATTTATAAACAGATGGAAATGGTCCCCAATCTTGATCTAAGTACAAATTAACTCAATTTAAGGGACATGATTCTTCATTATGTTCATAGAAATGTGTTTCTGGAGCAGCATCAAGATTTTAGCTGCTCTTAGGTTTAGATACTGCACAGGTGATTTCTCGCTGCACTGTTTTCCTTCTAGTTTCTTCATCAGGATTTGTTAGCTCTACACCAGTCTGGTGATCCTCATGCTCTAAAAGAGTCCTTTACTAAAAGATTCTTCTTTTGCACAGCTGTGTGTCCTGTGTCTTGGTTTCCATCTTTTTTCCGAACAACTATCCCTGTAGCACCTTGCTTAGAAAACTAATATTAGGAAAGCTTTTAACATCACTGGGGCTGCCCGATGGAAACAGTGAGGAGAAATCAGCCTGAGACTGATTCTCATGCGACACAGTGACCATCAGGGTTTGTATTTCTTAGTTCAGGAAATCTTGCCCTATAAACCTCAGTCAAATTGCCCCAATATTCACAGCTTTCTGTGATAGTGAACACAAGAGGGAAAATACTGTCAAAACTTTTAGCAGTGAAAGGTACTTTCATGTTTTATGATGAATGCCTCTTTACGTGAATGAATGGGTGAACATAGATAGTAGATGTGTATAGCATGGATGGATGGACAGATAGCTAGGAGAATTATACAAATAGATGGATGAGTAGCTAGATGGGTGTATAACGCTTCAAGTAACAAGAAAAAGTGATGACTACAAAACTACCTCAGGAAAAAAGTGGAAATTTTTTCATACAGTGATTTGAACTTCTGCCCTTTGGGTCTGTTTTACAAAAATAAAATACAAAAAAAAGAAATATCTCAATTAAATACTACAGCAGCTTTGAAGGAAAAGTGCTGATTTCAGTAGAAGCAGCTGAAATACCTCCCCATGTGGAGGAGGGTTTTGGCATGAATCCTGGAAGCTTTGGGAAGAGAGTAATTGCCAGAAAACTTTGCACCTTCACTGAAAGATGAAATATAACGTAGTTTAAGTATTTTAAAAGTACGTTACTCTTCTTATGTTTTACGCTTAAAGAGGTGCTGACAGGTATGCAGCATCACAGAGGAAAGTCTTACCAGCACAATCAGCACTAAGTGGTTGTGTTTTTTATTTACGTTTCCTTCATTCTGTTCTTTCTTTTCCTTACAACAGGTTAAATTGGTTAACAACTTTATTTCAACAAGTTCCATCTTTTCCTACAAAATCAAGATAGTAGTTCATGCCAAGATTTTAAAATAAATTTTTGTTGCAAGTGTGGAGTCATCATTCTTCTTTGGTAAGTCTTGCAATTTTTACTTTCATGACTTACGTCTCTATTTCAGAGGTGAAGAAAAATCAGTCCTAATTTTACCCAGGCATGCTGGGCCCACAGACAAAAAATATGAGCTTTGGCCAGACTTGTGCAATCCCTTGAAAACTTGCTAATATATATTCTCTGTCACATTCATGTTTTCGAGTAAAATTTCGTCCTTCTGCACTGAGTTATGCACTTTAAAACATGTAAATTGTTTCTTCTTTAATAAGTATCATTATTTCCACTGCATGTTTAGAAATCTAATTTCTTCTGAGCGTGAAAAGGTAAATTCAATGTTCTCAGGTAAATCAGTCCTGGTAAAAGTTTCACAGAATCATAGAGTTGTTGAGGTTGGAAGGAAGCCCCAGAGGTCATGTTGTCCAACCCCCCGGGCTCAAGCAGGGCCACCTAGACGCAGTTGCCCACAATCATGTCCAAACAACTTTCGAATCTCTCCAAGGATGGAGTCTCCACCAGCTCCCTGGGCAACCTGTTCCAGTGCTCAGTCACCATCACGGTGAAAGTGTGTTTCCTCATGTTCGGAGGGAACATCCTGAGTTTCAGTTTTTGCCCTTTGCCTCTGGTCTTGCACTGGGCACCACTGAGACAAGCCTGGCTCTGTCCTCTTTGCACCCTTCTTTCAGGTATTTATATACAATGATAAGATCCCCCAAGAACCTTCTCTTCTCCAAGCTTAGCAGTCTCAGCTCTCTCAGCCTCTCCTCAGAAGAGAGATCCTTCAGTCCGTTAATTGTCTTTGTGACCCTCACTGGACATCAGTTTGGACCCCTCCATATTACATTTGCAGTACTGTGCAGTTGGGAAATGAACCCCTATGCCTGGCTGCTCAGGAGAACTCCCTGAGAGAGATGCCTTTAGAGATGTGGGTATAGCTTCAATGCCTAAAGTAGTCCTCAGGGATGTTAAATCAGAGCATGACCTTTTAGCAGATGGCACATTTTTTATAGCAGAGCTCTGGGTCACATAGGAATAGAAAAACTCAGCTGTTCCTCATGCTGAGAACTGCTAAAGCTCCATCATAAGAGAGCCCCTCCATGGCAGCGTAAGTTAAAGTCAGATTTCCGTATTGTCTCAGCTCTGGCACAAGGTCATAGTTATCATAGTTGCATACTTTAGCCACTGAATTTTCCGTGGCACAGCAGCAATATTTGGAGGTCCTACATAAGCACAGGCAATAGAAAGTTGAAAGAAACATGCAGAAGCTGAAGTGTATATTAAAATGCAAATAGTAAGAGAGAACAGTTTGTGTAAGATTAGGGTGAAAAATATATATGATGATTATGAAACTTGATGTAATGAAACGTGACAGGGCGGGGTCCTGGGGCTGAAATAAACTAGACTCCATTCTTTAAACTACATTATGCAAGAGTGAAGATATAGAAAATCAGAAAAATAATGCAGTGATAAAAATGTTTTGGAAAGTGAGACAGGGTGAACCAGCACAGTCTTTTACCCCACATGAGTCTCCTGCTAATATCTTTGAATATGAGTTTTATCTTGGCCTTGTTTATCTCAAGCTTATTTAAATTTTGAAAAGATTTGTGGTTTCTTTTTTTTCTTTTAACTGAGTGGAATATGTAAATAACCTCAACAAAGAAGAAATTATCATTAGCTAAAGCACATATGGAGAATTTGTCTTACAATGGGATCTGAGTGCTTGTATTTCCCTCAAGCCCCTTTTCAATCTACCCATGGATAAGTGTGAACCCTCATGCACAGTCATGCAGATGTGTTCCTGCCTTGATGTTTCATAGACACAGCAGCAGCTCGACAGCAAGGAGAAAAATGCAGAGGTCTGCCCTCACAGGGAAGAAGGAGGACATGAGCCCTGATGACTCGGGCTTACCACCAGAGACGAGGGTCTAGTTCCTCCACCGCTGCTTCCGCTTTGCTCTCAAAACTTATGCTTTTGAGATCACAGATGTGTTGTATTTATGACAGATCTGCTTATAAGCATGGCTGTGTTTATTATACAGCCAAATTTTTCTACCACGGAAAGTACTTAAAAGCTGGTCTGGCCTACGGCCCAGTAATGAGCTGCATCAATCACTTTCAATAACACTCTGGAAATGAATACATGGATCTCAGTACACAAGGCCAGCATTAGTGTGTTTATATGCCCGTGAAAGAGGTACAGGCCTTTCCATTTTATTGGCTGGGAAACTGAGTCAAAACACATCAGCAGCCTGGTTCTGTTGCCATGGAAGTCAATAGCAAAAAAACCTTTTACAGTCACAGAAAATGAAAGGTTGAATGAGAACTGATACATCTCAGTAAAAATGCCAAATCTGTTGGCTCCCAAGCTTTTACAATTAAGCCCATGTTTTGTTTCATTCACTGTTAGGCACCAATGGTCTATCAGTACTTTCTCTCTGCTGGACATCTATGATGCTTCAGAAGAATGTGACTCTTTTATCTGTAATGAACTGGTGCAGATTCGAAATCCTGTGTACTGTAGAAAGTGAGACAGAAGCGGTCTTCTTTAGTGAACAGAGTTTACCCTGAAGGAAGAATTTGGGTTACCTTAGTATATGCAGGCGTTATTTGATATGTATTACTGGTGGTAGAAGTACTAAATTCCTAAAATCCCATGTGGTGTATTGGATATGCATTAAGTTCCTACTCTTCAGCACAAGGTCAGACAACACTCTGCAGGAAAAAATGTGCTTTCCTTGGATTAGCAGTACTGTTTTTAATATCCTGAAATTACATATGATTTATAAATTATAGGTAAAATTAAGGGAGTGAGGACTTGTCACTCTGCAGTACCTCTCTCCATCAAGTCTCCTTCTGAACGTAAAAGGATGCTGCTGTGTCAGAGCAGATGAAACCCTGTGCTCTTTTTCGTCTTTGTTCTGAGTATGGCATCGGTACTGCACATCCAGCTGTTTGAACAGAGAGGATTAATCTTCTCCTGGGGTCAGTTATACAGCCCAGCCATCTGCTGTCATTGCAGAGCTGCCAAGGAGCCCAGCCAGGGACACATGTGGCAGGGTCCTGCCGTAAAAAGCATCAGTGTTTCAGGTGAGGGCTCCTGGCAGTTCCCAAAATGTGGATTTGGGTAACTCAGAGTACTGGATGTTCTGCTCTTACGGTGATTTCTGGCTGTTGAGGCTCAGGCTTGGTCACTCCGCACCTGCAGCCCCTAAGAGTGAGCCACAGATCCAGATGTGGTAAGGCTGGGTTGTCTCTCACCAGGCTGTGTGCATCAGTCTTGTTATGAGTCAAGAGATGTGCACATGAACACTGCTAAATGGATCTCTAACAAAACCCTGGGCGTTGCTGGGTCCCTGGGTCTTCAGTCTCTGCTCCTAACTTTGAGATCTTGCAGACTGGTGTCTAACAGGCCCCAGACACCAGTGGTCTGAGCCCCAGCTTGGAGGTGATGTTTATCCACACCACAATTCCTATTTCAGTGGTAGAAACATGGCAATCATAAAGAAAGAGTGATTACAGTTACTGCTGCAATCTCTGTGTGTGTGATCAAAATTTACTTGCTCTTTCTGTTTGTACAAGGCACTAAAATGCAGTAATATAGAAAGTCTGAAAAAATGTTTACTAGACTAGCCACGGGTAAAAGTGCAGACAAGAAATTTTGATCTGTTTGGAGAACCATCCCCACCTGAGAAATACATGGACAGGAGGTGGAAATTTCTGGAGGTTGCTGCCTGGGAGTAACTGCCCGAATCCATAAGGAGTGCGTGGCTGAAAAGTCAGGGAGAGACAGTGAACAATGTTTTCCTTTCTCCCTATCTCTCTAGCTGAGCACACCAGGACCATGAGTCATAAATTCTTACAAAAATCAAAGTAGTTTTCATTCTGATGGCTGCAGATGGACTTTTTAAAATTGAATATCTCTTCTTTGATTTTTCTTTTGAGCGCTGAGGGAGGGCGGAGGGTGGGGAGAGGGGCAAGGGAAATGATGCACTGAAAAAAAATCTGTTTAATTTTGGGAAGAAGTCCTTGCAAACTAAGAGGCAGTCTTGAAAGTGGTTGATTTTAGGAAAATGATCTTGTTAGCTTGGAAACATTCAGCAGCTGAATTTCATATCTTATTGGGATATGGTGAAGCATGACTACAATATAAGTTCACAAATAATACCTTGAACCACAGCCACAGCTGTAACAGTGAACACTAACACATTTTGAAAAGGACATTAAACTTTAAGACTATTTGTAACCATTAGAGAGCAAGCTGAAACATAGCAGCAGATTGCTCCCAAAATCTTCTTGCAGTCAGCTGCTTCTATAGCTTCCACAGATTCTTCTGTTAGGCAGAAGATTTGGGTCTGATTTAGTTCTTCTCATCTTGTTAATTATGGTAATGATTGGAAAAATCACTTTAAATAAGAAATTAGGAGTGAACTGCATGCTTACATGTGAAGCACAAAGGAGTGTTTTTCCACGTGCTTGCCTTGCTGACCCAGATCTCCAGTTTTTTCAGTGCTTTCCACATGCGTAGTAGTAACAGGATATTCATGTTTGTTTCTGGCATGTTTGAAAACTACACGGCTCTGGTTCATAGTGATGTAAACAGAATGGAGCTGTCAGCTGGGTTTTTGCAGCCATTTCTCTTAACAGTGTGAGAGAGAATATAAAATGCCCCACTGAGAATATGGGGATTGTATGTATCAGTGCTTGTAAAATATGATGATTATTTTCCCACTGAAGAAGAGAAGTACTAGTAAAAAAAAAGATTCTGTATATAGAAACTGCATCAGACGATTTTAAAGGGATTCTGTCTTGGTTTCCCCTCAATCATAAATAAGGAGTATGGATACGAAGAAATGTTAAATCAATCTGTTGACCAAAGGTTGTTGACATGTAGAGCAGGGGTGACTGTTATTTCTTCAGAGCTGAAAGCTGTTATGTATCTAGTGACGAGAGCAAAGTTATGTAAAAAGAAAAGGCAAAGAGAAAAAAAAAAGAGATAAAGGCAAACAAAAACACATATGAACAAACCTTTGAAACTGATGGGAATATTGCCTTTCCAACACTTGAATTACACGTTATGAATACTTCATCTGATACATTTAGCCCACACTCCTTTTTTTAATTTGTGAATCAGTGGTGAAATTGTCTCAGATTTCACATTATTCAGAGCTAACCTGCAAAAACAGTAATAAAGTTGCTCTAGAAGCTCCTAAACTTCTGAATCTTTTCACTGCTACAAACTCCGCTACCAGCATATGCATCCAGAATGAAGGAAAGGACTTCTTCTTAATATGACATGCATTCAAGCAAACAATTAAATTCACTAAGGGTTATCTCCCATGCAATCACTGGCCTGCGGAATATGATCGAGGAAGTACTTCCACAAAAAAAATCTTGCCCAGTGTTCTGTTAGACTGCCTACAAACTGTGATAGTTAGACAGCCACCCAACTTTCTATGACCTATCTCCTCCACTATTTCACTATCTATATGAAATTGTGATAAGAAAAAAATACTCCCAGCTGTTACAAACGTGGCTTAAAAATTGAATTTGTTGTATGAAAAACAGGTAGATCTCTCTGCCAAGTGCTGGTCCAGAAGAACTAGCTAATCATGCCAGTGGCACAGATGGGGCTGGACAAATTCAGAACATAAATGGATGGTGCTTTGTAACTTAGTATGGTTTAATGCCAGTATCATATGAATAGGTGCATGGATCAGAATAAAATTATCACATCCCACATTTGTGAGGTCTGACTCTACACTTGTATAAACCTAGCATGAAATAATGCTGATTTAAATTTTTTGTGTGGAGTTCCCAGTTACTTGCCTAGAATATGTTTGTTATGTTTCATTTTCCTCTTCTTAAGGTGGTTTGCTGTACATTGGATGAGCACGTGATATATCATGCTTCTCTGAAAATGTCGTATCTGGAAAAATTGACTAAATGTTCAACATGACCAGATTTTTCCTGCGCAGTTTCTGAATGAACCAAATGTCATGGTAGAATCCTTCTTACAGCAGTTGCGCTTCTTCTAGGTTACAGTAGAAACCAGGAGCTCTCCCAGGTGTGTAGGGGAATAGGACATTTCCATATCTCATTGTCACTGACTGTGCTGACAGTGCTGACTTGGTCTATCAGGAGTTGAGTAGGCAAAGTACTCAGACACACCCTTAAAGCCCAAAAGAAGGCAATAGAATATAAATGTATGCCTGGAGTTTTGTGTGGATTTATACACTCTGCTGAGCTGTACATTTGTTGTACAAGTGGAGTTCCTATCCCTCTTGTGCTTATGTTGTACTCTGTCAGATTCCAGACAAGTGTCTATTGATTATGTTTTAAAATCACCAAGATATTATGAAGAGAACATAATAAGACAGAATAATAACCATAATTAAAACCCAAATTTTCCCTTGAGGTAGCTGAATTTAAATTCAGTGGAGCTACACAGAGTTCAGTTTGGCCTATTATTTCCTATTAGATTTTCTGGCAGAGCTAGGATGTCATACAAACACTTAAAAACTGAAAAGAACACAATTACTACATGCCATTTTTGTGTTCTATACACAATTGGGCCAATCACTCTGATTCGAGTCTGTATCTAAGCACAGTGAAAGCAAAAGAACTGCATTGAAGACCTAGCAGTTAATTTACTATTTAGAAGTAGAAAGCAGCCAAACTCAAAAGTTTTCCTCAGATTTATTACCAAACAGAAATGACACTTACTGCACTGGAATGAACTGAAAGTGCAGGAACTCTGTCAGGACAACACTGTAAAGACTTGTAGAGGACATGTGTGTTAAAGAGGTATTTGAGGGTAGAAATGAACAGGAATCTTTGTATACACACACTTCTTTGAATATTATGCATATGTTTGTTTACAATGCATGTATATACATGTACACCTATTTGTATATGCAAATGTCTATATAGGAGTGTATTTTGCGTTGCCTTCAAGCATTTTATACCTTGCTGACTTACTCCAATGAATTCACAAGCTCTGAGAGCAGAAGCGGGGCAAGATTAAGCAAATTTATTACAATGCCCTCTGCTTTCTGCGCAGTTTCTTGTGCCTGTGAATGCAGTCATCAGAACAAAAGTCTGTCTGAATTCACGACACATGTTGCTGCTGACTGCAGCAAAACCCAGCCCTTGAGTGATTGCCAGCAAGACTATGCGCAGGATGAGCTTTCTGCCCGTACCTAAGGGTGATTGGGAGACATGTTAAAAGGTTTTCGTATCAAATGTCTTCCTCTAATTAAAACAAGGGGGGAGATGAAAAGGTCTAACTAGTAAAGTAGCTGTATCCCCCGTGCTTCCAGCAAGCCCAGCTGCTCTCACAGACAAGCATAAATTCCAAACCAATTTTTCATTAATGAAATTTTCCATTCCAGCTCCACTGATGTAGATGTTTCCACTTTCAGGCCCCTTGCTGTTTTGCAGAGCTTATTATTATTAGTTATTATTCATCTGTCCTCAATTCAGTGATCAGTTCTGTCTGTTGCTGCTTTAGGAGGGAGAGATTCTAGCCCAGCTTACTGAGGGGAAAAATATAAATCAGGCAAACATAACCGTTGCATGAAGTGCTTTTTGTTTGGGCTGCCAATCTCACACTGACATCATGCAGATCAGGAATAATTTTCAATCAACAAAGACAGAGCCTTGCAGACGAAGCCGGAGACAGACAGAACACAAAGTCATTCCGTCCTCATCCTCAGCTGAGCTGATCCTGAACACTTCTCAAAGATACAGGTGACTGCAAAGTACCACCTCATCAGAATTCCCACTAACATGCTTCATAATTTTTCCTCTCACAGTGCAAGCAGCTAAGAAGGTGAAAACAGGAATATTAAGCTCTCAGCAAGGCAGAGGGGAACAGCACCAGCACCAGCCGCTTCCCGGCACGGAAAAGCAAGCTACTGCTGGTTACCCTGAGAAAGAAGAAAAAAGAGAGAGACGTTGGTCAGGCTTGCATCTTCATGTGTACTGCTTCCAGCTGAGTGTGGTTCACAGTGAATAAGAAAGATCATTCCTCATGCAGATAATTTCTGTACAGCTTTGTAGGGCTTGAACAAGACTAGGTCCATGTGTCTGCTGCTTCTGCTGCAAGGATTGCCCTTTGTGGAAATAAAAAGGACAGGGCTGAGGTGCAAATGGAGACAGAAATGTGATGCACAACTGCTTTTAGGAGGAAGTTTCCCGGGATTATGCCTGGCCTTGGGAACAGGGTCATGTCTGCTCCCTTTCATCTCTCCTTCCTGGGGAGCTGCTCAAAGCACCCCATGTGAAACAGGGTGGCTTCCAAGGCAGCCCACTGGAAAACTGGATGGCAATCTGAAATGGGAGCCAGCTGCAGGTGGCACATGTAGAGATAAGGTCCTCTTGTATAGTCTGGCTGATCTGGCAGTGCTCATGCAAAGTGTGGAAATGTGCCCCTGCTTGAACTGCCTCTATCTGTTTGTTTTGTAATCCAGAAGTGCAGAGATCTGGAATTAATTACACCAGAACTGTACCTTCAGTTTACATCTGGGTAAAAACAGAGGAGAGAGAGAGAGAGAGAGAGAGATAGGTAGGTAGCTAGCTAG
>Ga0065711_1005842_pt1 | contig 19011 bp, 10 predicted proteins | sample Hoacrofraction12_FD_59098 | JGI IMG/M metagenome (GOLD analysis project Ga0065711, IMG submission 59098) | Hoatzin crop microbial communities from Cojedes, Venezuela - Epithelial fraction 12 v2 (version 2) | ecosystem: Host-associated > Birds > Digestive system > Esophagus > Crop | place... | reverse complement strand
GAGGGAGGTTCTCCTTCCCCTCTACTCTGCCCTAGTGAGGCCTCATCTGGAGTACTGTGTCCAGTTCTGGGCTCCCCAGTTCAAGAAAGATGAGGAGCTACTGGAGAGAGTACAGCAGAGGGCTACGAGGATGGTGAGGGGACTGGAACATCTCTCCTACGAGGAGAGGCTGAGGGAGCTGGGCTTGTTCAGCCTGAAGAAGAGAAGGCTGCAAGAGGACCTATTAAATGCTTATAAATATCTCAAGGGTGGGTGTCAGGAGGACAGGGCCAGACTCTTTTCAGTGGTGCCCAGCAACAGGACAAGGGGAAACGGGCACAAACTGAAGCATAGGAAGTTCCGTCTGAACATGAGGAAGAACATCTTCACTCTGAGGGTGATGGAGCACTGGAACAGGCTGTCCAGGGAGGTTGTGGAGTCTCCTTCTCTGGAGATATTCAAGACCTGCCTGGACAAGGTCCTCTGCAGCCTGCTGTAGGAGACCCTACTTTGGCAGAGGGGTTGGACTAGATGACCCACAGAGGTCCCTTCCAACCCCTACCATTCTGTGATTCTGTGAAAACACTAACAGTTCTAGAAAAAACGTTTACTCAGCACAGGTTCCTCATCCAACACCTACAGTGTAATGAAATGGCTCTATTCCTGCCACTGAGCCAGACCCATCAATACAAGCACGTGATTATTTTTACCTCTGCATATGGCGCAAGGCTAATTACTCCACCTTTGACTCTTTATAGATCTACTACAAACTTCCAGTCAGAGATCCATAATCAGATGTAACTAAACACCATTACATGCACGCTATTGCTTACTTACAATTCTAAAGCCTAGGATTTAAAAGTGCTATTCTTGTTCCTGTAAATAATTCAAAACTAGTCACGATCCCTTCCAATTAGTATTATTATCTCCCTTTTGGTAATCAGTCATATACTTCAACAATTTGGGCTGAGTGACCATTAGCCAAGCTGCATCAGAACAGATTAGTACCCAAAATACCTGGGGTCACACATGCTAGAGCAGGTGCCCTCTGTACTGGAGTATGCATCACGATGGTGACACAAGACAAGAGACATAGAAGGTTGAGATTCAGGCACTGCTTCACTACTTAAAATGACACCTTTTATGAATTTATACTCAAAATGCCACAAGAAAGTAATTGGCCTTGAAAACTTGTCAAATACTGCACCAACCTTTCCATTTGCTCACTGCAGTGGGATAAGAAATTTAACAGCATGTCCGTCTGAAGTTCATCTTGCACATGTGCTGAGTGGAAAAAATTAAACCTACAAACCAAAAGCCTAACCCTCCCACATAAGGATTCAGTGTATGCTCATGACAGACAGCCTTACAGAAGAGAGTATCATTACTTCTTTACCTGCAATGTTCCTCTCTTCAAGTACAAAGACCCAAATATCTAACCGTAGTTCTGGGAGCCCACCAGTCGTTCGAGGTAGAACTAGTGTATAAAGGAACATGTCCCTCTTGACAAAAAGTAAGTCTGCTGGGAGAGCTTTCCTTCATCTACAAGATTCCTCTCTAGCTGACCAAAGCCCTACTTTGTGATGACAGAGTCTTAATTTGCTGTCACCGTGAACAGATGTACTGCAGATGGCTGGAGTTTTCCATACATAGCAGTGAATTCTCTACGGAGGGTAGCCTGGATCCATGACCACATTAAATGAAGCAGACATTATGTTTATATTCCTACTCCTCAGTCTGGAAAGGTCTACAGATCCATAACTGGATTTTATCAGAAGCAGACAGCTATAAAGGACACTTCCCCCCCGCCCCCCGATGGATAATGAAATAAATTCTGCTTACTGCACTGTTTCTGACAGGATGAGGCACTAGTATAGACTACAAAAAATGTTTACTCATCAGCCTTGAAATATTCCAGAGTAGGTTTACATCTTACCAGTCTGTTCTCACAGTGTGCACGTGGAACCCAAAAAACACGTCAATATCTTTCGTCAGCATCTTGGTTTCTTAAAGAGGCACACTGTTAGCATCTGCTACCTTGGATATTCACCGTCAGATTTTCCTCAACCTTCAAAGACTTTTTGTCTCATTTCAGCTAAACAACAGAGATAAATGATAAGCTCTTTCAGCTTGCATCCATTTATTTTTCCGGGTGTAATTGAACAGCTTTTGTACAATGCTACAGAGCTCTGCTTACGAGAGTCGAAGACGTTAAGACCACAGTGCTATCTCCTGTTATTTACCGTATATGCAGTGGATTTCATAGGTGAGTGCCGTGTTCATCTGAAGAACCTCTTTTTCAGCATGAAAAATGCAGTGCGAAGGCTCTGCAAACAGCATTTCATCCTAGTGCTCACCTAGCCAACATGAATTACTGGAGTTAAAAGAGAGAAGCTGGTAGCAGCTGATGTTAAGAAGCCCTGAGGGGTGTGGATGGGGAGATCACCAAGGACAGGAGAGAAGAGGAACACTAAGGGAAGCAGTAGAGAAAGCAGGTAATAAAGCAAAGCAGATACAGAGAGAAAAGGAAGAATGAAATGGTAATCAACCAGCAGTAACTCATCATTGTAAAAGCCAAACTAGAATTCAGGAAAAAAAGAAAACAAAGTTTTCTTCTGGAATTGAGAATACGTTTGTAAGACTAAGAAAATAAACCAAGGGCTATCAAAATTTAAAAATAAGGAAACGCTATTCTGTCCTTGTTAATGATCTTTTCAAACTCCTTTCTGAAGTGAAGCTTTGATCACAATCATTTTATGTAGAAGACCGAAGCAACCTTGAAGCACAATGAACTGTGCAACTGCCTCAGCATAGGAAAGTAAAACACAAAGCTAGAGAAAAGACAAATCCCTACGCCATTTGGTTATAATTCAGGAAAATCTAGTGATTGATAATCACTGCTGAAAGGGATAATAATCTATGAACAGATGTGTAGTGCAGGCTACCTGAAGTAAATCAGCATACCTGGTACAATTTTAGAAGATATCCTGAAGGAGTCTGGTCCTTCAGCCATCCCAGACAAAGAACACTGCTACTGTCAGTTTACTGAAGTTAGCATGCAGACCTACCACACCTTTCTAGCAAAGGGTATAAGTACTAAAGTATTACTCAAATCATCATTTTAAGGCAGTAATTTTCATTTTACAAATTAAAAAAAACGAAGTAGAAACAAGTATTGCCTGGCTTTTTCACCCTTGGACACAGAATGAACGGCAGCAGCAGAAACTGGAAGCCCTGGCTGGCAATTTTCACCTTTTAACTGCTAGGCTGAACTTGCTCTTTCCAGATGCTGTGCTGCCATAGCAGCAATATTCAGTAAACTGAAGTGTAAAAGTAAGTTAGTTTATACAGTAGCAGGGGTCTGCCAAGTTACAAGGACATTTTGGCTTCACTTTCATCAGCTGCACCTCAGAGCACCAACGTACCACACATGCCCTGCACTGTGCTTCAAACAGCATAACCAAAAACTGGCATAGGATCCCACTCAGATCAGTTGTGAAACACATGTTACACAGTCAAATCTAAAGCATCTCTAGACAAAGCCTTGCTTTCAGCCTGAAATTTTACAAAGCACAGTTCATGTTTGCTGCTGCTAAGCTTAAACTCCAGTTCCCATGCCAGACTGTCCGTACACAGTTCCTCAGATTCCTTTTGGGATGAAACCACACATGGCTGATCTGAAGCCCCTTTCCACAAGGAAGGTCCAGTTTCAGAACTGAAAGAGGCTAGTGAAGGAAAAATATCCACTACTACACTTTGTGTATTAGATAGAAATTCGCAAAGGCTTAGATTCTGTCCTGGCAATTTCCTTTGCCATGGGGAGAGGAAGGGAGAGAGGGCTGAGAATATTTACATACTACAGGTTAGAGGAGAAATGTCTGCCTTCTGCTGTTCCCCACAACATGTCTATAAAGCCATGACAAATTGTGGGGAAGATCAGAGAAAGTCAGAATTAAACTTCTCCTTAAGGAATAGGGCAGTTTCGTTCACAGATCTGTTCCTGTACTAATTAACATTTTTCTGAAAGGCTTTTTCTGCCCGTGATTTTCTACCCCAGTTTAAAAGCCCGCGTTGCCTATGGTGCTAGGCTCTCTGGTGGCTGCTCCAACACGGCGCACAAAAATGAACAGACACGAAATGGGAGGAGTTTCAGGTTTTGCTTAATAGAAAAGTTACTGAGGTAAAAGGTGCTCATATCCAGACAACTCACCTTTTATAGTGCTACAGTGAGTATTTATGAGATAGTGCTGTTGCTTAACTAAACTGGACTGTCAGCTCTGATTATATATAGCTAATGCTGAAAACTACTGGACAAGTGGTCAAGGATAGCTCTTCCAAGCAGAATCACAGAAGAGCTGAGGCTGGAAAGGACCTGTGGATGTCACCTTGTCCACCCCACCCTGCTCCAGCAGCAATATATAAACTGTTTGCAATTACCCTTCATGTGTCATTATTGGTCAGCAAGTTTCCTTCAGGCTTTGTGGCAGGCATTTATCTTCCAGAAGGATCTGGAGGAGGAGAGACAAATTTCAGAGGACAAAGTCATGAACAGCTTCCCACATGTGGTGGCACAAATGAAAACACAGACATGATTACAAGAGACTCATCCAAATAATGTAATGCAGCAGGTCTGAATGGTCAAACAGATGACAGAAGTGGCTATAACATACTACAGAAGACAGGTATCAAGGAGGTGAAGTTATGCAAGACTTTGAAATGGATTTTAATTTGGTTCTGCAGAGACATCCAAAGAGGAGGTGGCAAATCTATGTCAAGGACTGCTGTGGCCATCGGGAAGAACATGGTTAGAGCATTCTACAGTTAATCACCTGCAGGACAGGGGTAGAAAGAAAATCAACACCCACACAGAACATAGAAGAAGAATTAAAAACCCTGTTCTTGATATGCAGTACAATTGAATGGGAGATCACAGTACAATTGAGCAGGAGATTACAGGTGCTGCCTGAGAGTCTGACAAGCCAGACTGAGAACAAGGAGAAGCAAAAACCACCGCCAGATTTGCACACAAAGGAAAATATAACCGGTCTAATTTTTTGTGCTCAGTTTTCTGGAGACCCTCATTCAGAAAGCCTCTGAGAGATGCGCTAATGAGTAAATAACAAAGGGATAAATGTTACACAAGGAGAGACAGGTTTAGTTGTTACTCATTAGTGACAACTACAGGGGTCATCCAAATTAAGATGGTGGAAGGCAAGGGACGGGACCACAAAGGTCTCAAAACTGACTCTGCCTGCAGAGCTGGGTAGAAGAGCTCTTCTCTGTGCTCTGAAGTTTCAGTCTCTATGCACGCATCAGCACATCCTGATGGTGTAACAAGTAGTCCCCCAGAGTCCGCCACACTGGCCAGTCACCCTGGGGCACCTCTACCACCTCACTGCAGTACACCTCCTGCCTGCAAACAAAGTTTTCTTCATAAGGAAGCCATGTCTGTCCTGGACTGCTGACAAATAAACAGAGCCAAGGGAAAAAAGAAAGATGATACTCTGTTGAAAGAGAAGACATTGGGAGGTCCAGAGAGGTCCCAAGAGACTCACATTGGTATGATCAGGAAGATAAACATCATTCTATGAAGCAGGAAGAACCAAACAGTAAGAGTTGCCTAGAAAATGCATTGAAGGCCTTGCTTTAAAATGGACTGATTTCCATTAGGATTTGGTGGTGACACCAATGTCAGAAAGTAAAGTTTGGAGACTTCTTCCATGTGATCTAACCAAACTGTTATCTCTTGGTTTAGTATATTCTTAAAACAAAAAGCACACAATGTTTCAACTTCTAAGTCTTCCCTTATCTGAGGAAGCAGAGAGCGTTCAGTCATTTTTAACTAATTGTTCTACTTTGCCATCTTCATCTACTGTGGCACAAATTTTTCAGCATGAAATGCCTCTGGCTAATGATAGCAACTCTGTTTCTAGGACTGGGGACAATCTCAAATGCATCAGCAGGTCAAAACAACCAAACTAGCTCAGACAAAACATCCCATTGAAAAAGTGGGGGAAAATGTAGGTGCTAATGTAGCTTAAAGAGATCACTAACACAGCACAAGCTACCAATCCAATCAGTCACTCTTTCACAGCAGCCTCATATCAGGTATGCGAATTAAGGCTCTGGTTTTTGCCTTCTGAGCAAATTCGTAATAGGGAAATAAAAAAAAGGAGTTGATTAAATAGCCACAGTTACTCAAGATTGCTGCCTCCTTTGTAAATAATATGTGTCACTGCAGTATACACAAAAGGAAGAACTTAGTTATTCCTCATTAGGAAATGCATATTTACACTATGTAGGACAGCATTCAGATTAACTCATCTATTTAACTACTTGTCATCCATCACTCACAAAATCATCCTCACTTCACAAAACAGAAACAGATTTTATCTTGTGTTTACTGGTAGCACTCAAAACAAAGAAAATCAAAGCTTAGTTTTGCCTCCATGTTCCCAGGGTGACTCCCAGGTCCTGCCAAGGCCAGCAAGATCCCAGACTGCACTGGATCACAGGACAACACACAAAAATCTGCACGTGCTTCTCATCTCACAGCTAATGACCTTCACATCTGCATTCAAGAAGGAACTATGAGACGTCTCCCTTACCCAAAAGAAATGATCATCAATATCACTTTCTGTTCCGTTAAGAAAAAAATATCAGCAAAGAGGGTAGCATCCTCCTGGGAGACAAATCCCGTCACCTGCCCCAGGCTCCTGCTCCCAACTCCTTTGCACAGTGCTGTGGTGGGCTGACCCTGCTCAGCAGCCCAGCACTCATGCAGCTTCACTCACTCCCCATCCCACCTGCCTCCAACAGGGCGGGACAGAGGACAGGGAGAGCAAAAGCAAGAAAACTCATGGGTAAACGTAAAGACAGTTTAATAGGTGAAGAAAACGTGTGGGGGGAAGGGGAGAAAGAAGTGATGCAAAGCCAGTCAGTCATCACTTCCCACAGCAGACGGATGCCTAACAATGCCCACCTCGGAGGGCAACACCCCTACTCCATCCTCCCTGCCCCAGGTTTTATTGCTGGTCATGAAACTATATGATATGGAAAATCCCTTTGGCCAGCTCAGGTCAGCCATCCCCCCAAAAACCTACAACCTACTCACTGCAGGGGGCAAGGGGAGAGAGGCAGAGAAGACAGCAAAAGCCTTGACAACGCAGTTCTAGCCACAAAACCAAAACATAGCACCTTACAGCCTGGTATGAAGAAAGTTATCTCCGTCCCAGCCAGACCCAGTACAAACATGAAAAGGAGTACAAGGCAGCATAGAGCCCCACTGCAGCTGACACGCTTACAGCAGCCCCATCCCAGTTTGGATAACTTTGTCCAGAGAGCCCTCTGGTATCACATGCTGCAGGTCTGCACAACACATTGAGTGGTGCAATGCAGTGGCAGTCCACACAGGAGTTTCATGGGCAAAGCACCATTGACCTGCTTCATATTTTCTCCAAGAGAAGCCTGACTACCACAGACAGACAGCAAAATCCCACAGCTGCCCAATGACCTGTACCAGCATCTTGCACATCACTGGTTTCTGTCGGACCTCAAACTCGCTTTAACAGTCCTGAAACAAAACTATTGCTTGGAGAGGGAGGGAATTCCGGGTCACGCCTCTAGACCAGACAAAGATTATGGATCTGAAACTTAACTAAAGGGTCACATGCCATTAGAAGCTTCCTGACAAGAAAAAACTCCCCTGAATGCTCCCTTCAAAAGGCTGCAAGAGACCAATTTGAATCCTGATGCTGAAAGTGAAAAGTGTTTAATCCAGACAACTGTACATGCAAGTGTGAGCCTAGAAGTTTCTGCACGTTACTGTAGGAGCCATCTGCACGGTGTACTGTATTTACAAGCTTAGGTTTTTTCTGCTCAGGACTTTCAGTGAGTGCATGAATGCGCACTCGCATAACACGTTAAAATTCAGTCATCACTGCATGACTCTATCTACTCATCCAAATAACCCCAGGCTTTTTGAGCATATATTTAACTGCTTAATCTAGCATGACGGGATGGTTCGTATCAGTAACCAAAGCCAGGTCTGTCTGGCACCAGCAAATGTACTCCTGTAAGCAGATGGGAGGCAGAAAACCTTTCATGGTGCTCCAAAATTCTGCTAAGTTGATCTGAAGCTTCCTTTCTTTTTTCTTTCCTTTTTTTTTTTTTTTTTAAGAATTACTATTTTCAAAGATAAGTTGGGTTAGTTTTTTTCCACTACTTAGAGAAGCTTGAGAATTGTCCTATAGAAGGCTGAGGATTCCCATAGATCTATGAAAGTACTTCTCTCTTGCCTCTCCCCTTTCTGGCTCACAGATCAATTTGCAATCCATTATGGAACTTAAATATAAAAATATTTTTTAGCAAGGATATCTATTTAAGACATTCATATATCTTAAAGAAAAAAACAGCTGAATAGTCATGGGATTCTCTGACTAAAGAGCGAGCAGACAAAACACTGACAAATTATTTACAGTCATCATGTTCATCTTAAACACGAGCCAGGTATTTGGGGTGGGCAACAGAAGACTAACAGCTAAGATTAGCTAAGTGAAACAGTAAATCAGGCAAGCTGGGAATTTAAGTAAAAGCAGCTACATAAGTTTTACCTGATTATATCTAAGTGTTTTTTTCTCTTGACATCATATTCCATACTTTTCATAATGAGAAGATTAAACTAAAACTATCTCTAACAGGGCCACAGAATTATTTCAGATGATAAGGCTAAGCATTTCAACAGCGTCTTGACTTCCATGCATTAACTAATCACTTTTAAATGTATTCTCAGACAGGGATACTAAGGCTCAGCTATTTCACAAGGAAACAGAGGCAGAGATGAGAAGACTTAAAATCGGAGAGGGCCCAATGAAGATTCTGCTGTAGAGAGTTGGTCAGCCGCGGGCAAACCTATGCAACTCTTTATTTTTTCTCACTATAAAACTGAGCTGTCTGGAGACAACAGGGAATGACTGAAAAAAAAAAAAATCTTCCTAAAGTTGTTCCTAAAGTTCTCTCTAAACTGAGAAATTCAGTCCACATAGCCTTTCAGATACGCACAATGGGCAACAGCAAGGGTGGCAACATGCATTGGTTTGGATTCTGTGCTAAGCTGTAATGTTTCTTGTCTCATGTTACACTACTGAGTAACCACCTTGCTCCACTTTTACATGGGATTTTCAAAAGTTAAAACTCAGATCTGAAATTTCAAAACTGCATTTTACATCTCCTCTACTTCTTGGCCAGAGACCCTCTATGACTCATATCAGCAAAATCTTCATCTGAGATACTCGAATCGCTCTTGTAATTTGCTTTTGAATCATTGAAACTCTGGGGATGTAAATGATGCACAATAATCACAGATAGATTATTTCTATTGTTTACAGTTTCTTCAAAACATGTAATGAATGATCTTTACCATTATGAAAAGTTTTGCAGAATGGAAGAGGAAAATAACTGTTTTGTGACAAAGTTTTTCCACAGCAGGGAAAAAACTTACAAAAAGACATTGTCTTCAACTTCTTATTCAAATTTTACAGTGGCTAACATAGTAACCAATTAGTTCTAATCTCCATCCGATTTTATAGAATGCCTCCACAAGAGCTCTTAACACAAAGCTAAGACTCAAGCACAGTGTAAAGATGGTGAGAATTCTGCTAATATTCTCCTCACAGAGATAGCATAATTGCATTTTCATGTGTTTTTGATAAGAAGTATTACGGGCATAATGTTCAAAACTGTCTTAAAACTGCTCCTTGGGTTTACATTAGCCGTGGCTGCACAAAAGCAAACTTCCTTGCGCAGTCACTGGAAGTACAGACAGCAAAATTCAATCCAGAGGGGCAGAAGTACAAAGAAAAAGAACAATTACAATCCTGGAAAGCAAAATGAAAAGATGAAAAACTAATTTTAGTTAATCACTGGGATTAAAAGACTGCATTAAATGATAATATTTTTTATCAGAGATATTTGAAGAACTGTAGTTTAGAAACCTCTCTCCCCTTCTTTTAAATACCTAGTTGAATGCAAATTAACTTTCCGCAGACTTGCTGAAGTTATAATGATTATTTATCTGGCAAAGTCTACTCAAAATCTGTTTTTTTTGCTAGCTTTGATCTGCATATTGTAAGCGAGCTGCCAAAGGACTACTTCACTATGAAAGCGTAACAATACTGTACCTCCCACACCACTGCTGCTAGCACACAAACGCATTCCCAAAACTCCACTCTCCCAAACCTTCACAACAAGACGGAAGGAGCTTGCAATACACCTGGATAAATGCATTTCAGAAACTCTGAGGCCACTGCTGCCATAAAGCTGCCTTTGTGCATCACAGAAGAGCTTTCAAAGCACACCACGCACACACAGAAAGGTGCATGCCGAGCTCTGGCTCCGGCAGAGCAGACTCACTCGCATTACTTCAGCTATGTGTGTGTAACCATCACAGATTCCTTCTAATTGCAACTGCTTCTGCTACGCATTTTCTGTAAGCCCCTGCTGTTTCCCACCCACACAGGCTGCAGAGTACAACTGCCTTCCCGTCAAACGTTACAGGGCTATCTTAGCAGATAGGGAAATGCAGACATGTATGTAGAGGCTGGAGTCATCTTCAGAAAAATATTTTTTAATTACCAGTGCTCCAGTATCTGTCTTTTCTAAAAAACCTCATTAGGAAATGCCATTTTAAAACTGTTTACATAATACATTTAATGACTGGAAATTCTGATTGGAAACCTATACAAATTTCAAACATCCTTTGGTTAAGCTGGCTCTGAGGAGATAGCTGGATTTAAAATAAATCATGGTAAGCAAGAAATTTTCCCTATACAGAACGCAAAATATGTGTGGTTGAGACAATCTGCTCTAACTTTCTCCCATGTTCAGTCTTCCCATAATTATGACTTTAATGAAGAAGAGGACATTCCTTAAACTGCTCTGACAGACACAGTATGAGACGCATACAATCATTTTTGGCAGCACACTTAATAACCTGGGGAGAAGTGAAAATACTCCACTTGTCAAGATCTGCAAAAATGCATTTGCTATTCTCTGTCACAAGAAACGGCTTCAGTCTGCTAGATATTGTGGAACAAAAGGATAAAAAACTAAATCTGCATGCCTAGAAGAACTATGCTCCCAGAAGAATAATTTCCATTTGCAGAAAATAGTTATAGCTTGTTAAAATGAACGGAGATATTCCTAAAATTAATACAAGTATCTTATGCTGATAGCTTCAATATTCAGGCCCAAATATGATTTTACCAAAAAATAGAAGAACATTACAAATAAGCCAAAAGACTTCCTATTTGTGTATATTACCACAGGGTAGCTATAATGAACAGATTTGTTCATAACCTCCATTTACAGAAATACTGAATTTAAAGGCTTACAAACTGTAGACACTTTCGCTGTTGCTTCTTTCAAGTACACCTTGTTTTCTTTGTCAGTCCACACTGGTTACCAATTTTTTGGCTATAATGTATGTACAATCTACATATAATCTACGTATAAATAGACCCCTCATCCTTTCTGCTTATTTTGAGATACCATGATGTCAAGCACTGTGTTTCATCAGCAGGAATAAGTCTGATGTTGTTAATGATTACCTGTGGTATAAGGAAATCAAACTGAGTGACTAGAAAGAGAAACTAAAGGAGAAAGCTGGTTGCTCAGGAAGCAAGCATGCTAGTAATCGGTACTTCTCAGAACGAAACATAACAAATGCGTTGCGGTTAGATAGGAATTACAATTTGGGCCAGTTTTCAAAAAATCAGCTTATAAGAATCTGGCTGGCAGCAGCAAACCAACAATAACAGAGTGAAATAACGCGAGGAAAAGGGCAACAACAGAACAACTTACGTGCACTGGGGCAGGGACCAGAAAAATGCTTCAGACTGGCTTATGCCTTTGGCCAGTCTTGGTGCAGAGACACACCAACTTGTGTGTCCGCGCAGGGGAGCCCTCTCCAAATACTTTGACAGCTGCTGTGACAACTGTAAAACTCTGTCTACGTATTTCAATGTTGTGTCTGTATGCATATGCTGCTGGGCATGCCATGGATCTTGTTTTATAGATCTGGGATATGAAGATTACATTTTGGTTACCGTCCAGACGGTCACTTCTCCTGCCTATGGCCAGGGCTGTGTTTTGCCCCATTCCTTTACTGCACATTTCATTAGACCAGCCAGACGTGACAACACACGTTAGCAGGGTTAGTAGGGCTTCATGCTCTCCAGAGGGTAAATGCCCTATACTTTGCAGCTGTAGGCTGGTCTTCATGGGGATACACATACCTGCTTGTAGCACTGGTACTGCTAGAGCCTGGAAAAGCTCCAGCCCAGGGTCAGTGTGGGACACCGCAGCAGGGATGATGCCAGACGAGCATACGTTTACACAAGCTTTGCAGCCAAAGAGGAACCTCGACCTACGTAATGCTCCCAGCCAAGCCAGAACTGCGTGACTGTTTGTTGGCACATGAGCAAATTCGAGGTAGTAACTCTAATGCAGCCTGGATCAGAGGCAGAATAATTTTGCCCCTATCTGCAAAAAAACTCCTTAAATGTACCGTGAGGACCCATTAGAGGAGGCTGGGTTGCATGCTAGCACAGCTACACAGCTTCTGAAATAGAGCTGGCTTCTCCCTGCAGCTCTGAACATGGGAAGAGTGAGCAGACACCTCCCCGTACCCAAGGATGTACCCATACCTACCAGTCTTATAGGCACACTGTACTTGCAGAAGACCTTAAGCATATTGTGGCTTTCACCAGCAAACAAACACTATTTTCACTCCTATTTAGATAAAATCAAACTGGCCTGAGGAGTAATTCAGAAGCTCAGGTACACACTGCAGCTGCTTCCAGCCTAACCCCAACCCAAGGCCTAAGCTTGTTCAATGTTGTTAAACAGCTGCTCTTCGTACAGCCGAGTGGTCTCTGCATAGGAGCTATGAGGCTGTCACCTCTCAGTCTTGCTTTCTGCAGCTAACTGGAAATGGCAAGGCTGGTTAAGCTTCAGCAGCCAGGCTGGTAGTTGCTTTATCCATGAATACTGTATGGATGATGCTATTAGCCATTACTTCACATTAGGCAACATAAATTTGTGAACAGATGGCTCTGTTTGTCGGTGTGTGCCAACTCTAAATAACATCACTGCTGACAGGGAAAAATTAAGAATAGGAAGGTGCAGCTAGTGATTCAAGCACCTTGGTCCCAGGAGACAGAAATTTTCTAGGTGACATTCAGCAAACCACAGGGGCTACAGTTTCCCCATTTAAGCCAAATTACTTCAGTGTTAGGACTGCGTTCCTTCCCCTTCCCCCTTTAATCCTGGTACTGATCCTTGTTCCCTCCCTTTCACTGGTAACTTACAGTGGTTCGCCTCTGGGTGCTGAATTGTCCCCAAATTACTCCTACCAGAGAATAAACAAGCAGTTTTCTGCTGGTGTACCTCGCTGAGCCAGCTCACCACTGCACCAGCTAAGCACTACCCCTGGCCCATTTCTCCAGATTAGCTCCTTTCACCAGGCTCCTTCCCACTTATAAGGGACCAGCTTGCCTCTTGCAAGCAATGCTGAGAGCCCTCTGGCCGCTGCGAATCCTCAGGCACAGCAGATTTGTTTCAGCTCTACTGAGCACCCAAGAGAAGGGAAGGAGGTTCTCCTTCTAGGCAGCTGTGGTGGAGGTGTCCTGCCCCAGGAAGATGTTTGAAGGCTCTCTTGGCTCACAGGGAGAGGAGACAAACTCAGAGCACAGAGCTGAAGTTTGCCATATCCCCCCGTTCAGATTCCCACAAAGCTTCAGGACTGGCTCTCTCACAGCAAGACAAGGGATTTTGTGGGGAACAGATTAAGGAACAGCCCTGGTCTGCTCTTGTGGTATAGGTATCTTCCACCAGTTCCTCCATCACCTTATATCCTGAGTATGTTTCCCTGCGACAGGGGAAGATGTTCCCCATGTAGGCAGCTCAGGTAGCCCATTTCCCACCCCCGAAGCCCACCTCTGTTGCGTTGTAGGAAGGACATCTGTCTGTTCATGATGCTTACCTGAATTGTTTCATTCCTTTTTCATATCTCAGGCATTGAAAAGCTCTCTGTATGATTCAGTAGTCCCAAGCACAACGTGCTCTGTGTTTGCCATTTCTCCCCACAACAGAAGTTTTTGTTTGTTTGCTCTTCATGTAAAACACACTGCTGAGAAGCGAACACAATTCAAAACAAACTGTAAATGAGGGGAAATATAGAAAACACACATAGAACATGGAAGTTTACCTCTTATACTGATCTCCCTGACATAATCAGAAATATCACCATGATTACTAGAGTAGTGCATGCTGATGTCCAAGCATGGGGACCTACCGCATCAGGCACTATACAAACCCAGAAGGGCAATTGAAATTCTTGTCCTGAATTGCTTAGAGTGCACCGGCTGACACTGAGCAGAGAAAAGGAAAATACAAAAGCAGAATGATGATGTTGCCAAACATACTGGTTCTACCACTTACATTTTTTTAGAAGGGGAAGGCCAGCAAGGAAATCAAAAGTGCGAGGTAAATACCGGTGAAATGGACAAACAGTAAAGTGCAAGAACTCAAGGCAGAAAAAAGGTAGGAGACAAGGAACTGTGGAATGATGATGAAGTGCCAAGACTGGGGATGTAGGCGTATTCCAGGTCAGAAACAGACATGCTTGATATAGATTCAACATGTGGTTTTGTTACTAATTAAGTGTTGTGTGGATGTTAGCATTTAAAATTCCAGATTTTTCAATGGAAATGAACAAGGCATGGTAAAACTATTTTGACTGAATGAGACTCATGTCAAAAATAAAGGTTTTCAACATGAAGTCCACCCACAGGATTCTACACCCTTATATTGGGGAAAAACTTGCTGAGGCATTTCATCTCAGGTCTTAATCTGAATCTAAGCATTTAGTTTCTGGGAGCCATTAATCTGTGAGTACTTCTGAGATCCCAGTGACCCCTGGCAGAGGCCGCCCTGCTCGGGAGCTCTACCAGGAAGGGACACCACGAGTACTCGGGAGACCAGGGAGCACCCTGTTGGGCTGAGGAGGATTTGTGCTGGGATTAGTGGTGACCTCAAACACAAAGTTTGGAAGCCGAACATTTCATCTTAGAAATGCCAAAAAAACCCAAAAAAAGTTCCAATACTTCCAAGGGGAATTTTTTTTTTTAATTTTCCACTGAAGACTTTAATTTCAGGACTGGAGCAAGTACCAAGATACCAGAATTTTTAACATAACAAGAACCCCCATTTTGAGAGTTTACCCAGGAGAGCTGTGGCAGAGTTGTCTTAGTCTTCAGGAATAAACACCTCTTCCCTCTCTCCCTCCCTCAAAACGCCAAAAACACCACAACTTAGACTGCCATCAGGCTAGCGAGAATTTTATATTAAATTATTGCCCTCGGCCACTCTGGGCCATTCAGTGGAATTAAGTCAAAGAGACTGCTGTCAGGCTTAAAAATAGGCATGTGTTTAAGAGCTTTGCTGGCTTTGTTACTGCAGTGAAAATGAGGAAGTTGGAGAGGCATCAACCTGGAATTGAAAATATCATCAATATCACCAAGACACAAAACATAATTGGAATTAATAATTAATTGTAGTCTACAGTGCCTTGTACGAAACTTAACTGAGAGCAAAGTGAGAGATACTAGCTCTTTTTCTCTTCTTGTTTTTTTAAATTCTTGTGAAAACAGGTTCAGTAGTCAGAAGAGAGATAGATGCAAGACACCGTGCTGTGGGAAGGGGTGTATCATAGCAAGGGAACTGAGGAATAACCACAGCACAGCACCGAGGGGACTGACACAGCAAGGACGACACAGGTAAGGGGAGAATTCCTTGGTAAGTGTTCTACTTTGTATTGTCACTTTGGTGATTTTCAGTATTCCAATTTTGTGACAAGCCTTCCTGCACAGTGTCATTAATTTATTTCTTCCTTTCAGACTGTGGCTCTAAGCAGAAGCAGTATTTCTTCCTGCCAGCTTCCAGAAGGAGAGGAAGACACTCCCCTCAGCAGTGGAAATCTGCTGTGCCTACCTTTGTAATGCTCTCACATACTTACCTTTGGTCTATAATCTGTGTTCTTTTTTAAACAAAGGACACCCATAATGCCTCTCCTGGGCTTGCTCTAGCTAGCTGGAGTCATCTTTAGGGTAATATGTCATTCGATCAATGACATTCTCAGGATGAACCCATTCAGAAACAACCCCCCTAAAATATGTATCAAGGGACCTGGAGAAAAAACTAATTGCAAAGAACAAGCTACACAGAGGCTAGCTGTGTTTTCAAATGTAGATGAAGCTTCTAATACTACACATATCTCTAAAAGAGTTTGTATCTACTACAGGGAAGGAACCAGTAATACTCTATACAAATTCAGGAAGGTACTGGAAGAGAGTAAGTGGACCTATGTCAATCTTCCTTTTCGATAAGCCACACATTTCAGCAGCAACATGCCAGATTTCCTCTCTTCCCCTCTGTCTTTGTTGTCTTCCCTTTCTCTCCTACTTCTTCTGATGTTCTCCAATGCAACACTGCAGGTTGTAAGCATACACATTACAACCAGTGTTACGGGAGTCAGCTGAGGAACAGTGTGAGCACATTAATACAGAAGACAAATCGGCATGTGTGAAGACCACAGTCAAAGCACAGCCAGTACCCGAGTTTGTCCATCTCTGACTAGTCCGGCAGCCAGAGGTTTGGCAAGGCAGGACTGCCTTTTTTCTCTCCACGAGGTCTTACTTCACTTACATGTCACACCATCCCCCAGCTGTGGGGAAGAGCAACTGAGCAATCCAGAAAATTGTCTCCCTGATTTCCCCCTTATTTTCCGTGTTTTCCCCTCCTGTCTCTCGCAGAGTCAGGGCTGCCCCCCGCAGCAGCGCGACACTAGGCTGCGGTATTTTTTTGGCAGGACTCTGCCAGAGGGCCGATTATTATTGCTGTTGTTATCTCTTTAATCTTCAACCGCATATGAAACATTTGAAGCTAATCCAATTCCAGTAGCGTCAGAGGAGGATGCAAAATAGTGTTCCTCTCTACTGTCCAGCCACTGCAGACAGATGGACTAGTCTCGGGCCGGTTCCTGAAGGTCAGTACCCACAGTGTCTGCAGCTAACCAGTGGTGGAAGGATGAATTTTAGAACAAAATTAGCAGCTACCACAGAATGTACTATTGTAGCTGCATTAATTAGCTGTGCTATCTTTGGAGGAGCTCTCTTGGGTACTGTAATACCCATTGCCCTATGCCATTTCGACATGCTCCAGAAGTCTTAACTATCTGCTCACACAGAGGTGGCTACATTGCTCTGGCTGCTCTTATGCACGCTTTACAGCAAGGTTCTTCCAAGGGGAAACAATACGGACAACCACCTTACAAGCTACATCTAACGGGAAGGCACAATGGCCATAAGCACATCATGGGATAGCAGAGGCCGCTCACCTTCCCAACCCTACATGGGGCTGAGAAGGCCAGGTAGGACCCAAAGCATTTTCTCCTCTTTCTGCAGAAAATCATGGCAGGGCAAGGCAGAATGCCGCACCAGAATCTGACCGTTGCACGACAGGCAGATTCAGGAAAGCAGAAGGAACCAGCAGAAACTAGGGTAGTGTTTTTGCACCACTGCTCAGAGAGAATAGAGAACTTCCCAACAGCAAGTCCAAAGTCACTTCTGAGGAGCACCCAACAGTGTTTCATCCTCATGCAAAGAGGAGAAGGCGGCTCTGCCAGTACATATGACACAAGAACTATAATTATCCTGATGCATTTTAATAAGCATTATATGCAAAATCGTATTTTGATAGACCAAAATAACTCTCATCCTAATCACAGTCGTTTGAAGTAGTAGATATTACTCACCCACTTAGAGCTCAAGCCTGTGAGTGCTAGGCAGTTTGAAACATTCTGGAGCTCCTGCTGTGGATGGAGCCTGGCTTCAACAGCAAGTGAAGACCACACAAAAGTTAACAGGCTGGATACAGAATCTTACTTGTGAAATCCTGTGGCCTATAATAAGCAAGGGATCAGAACAGATGACAGACAAGGTCCCTTCTGGCTCGGAAATCTGGCAACCAGCTAATCCGTATGCTCCCAGACGAGTCTGTTGCCTGAGTGAGGCTGTAACTACCGCACACAAGCACTCCATCATCTGGATGTTTCAAAACAGACACCTCGTGCACCCCGAGATGCTGTCACCATACTCATCAACACAAAAGGACAAGTTGCAAGTCGTCCGCTTCATCAGCCGAAAAGACCGCAACAGACCAAGCCATCAGCGATTAATTAAAGGTCAACGACATGTAAAACCCTGAAGAACGCACACCCCAGACTATCCACAACTGCCACACACACTTAGATGAAGCAAGCTGTAATCCCATAGCTGTTGTCGGCTGCCGCTCTCCACCTCACCCCCCTCACCGTACAAGCCGTGGGGACCGCAGGCGGGTCACCGAGCAGGGTGCCCCGCTCGGGATCAGCACCAGGCAGTTTCCAGCACCGTGCACTGGCAGCCTGGTCTGAAGCCCACGGACGTGAGTCACCAGCAGTGAGAGTTTTCCTGTGTATTTCAGTGGGCATTGGATGGGCTGTAAATGTCCTCGCCAAAACCAGTCACTTCTAGCAGATAAACGTCCTCTGCTTTCACCGGTTCAATGACTTTGAAATGGCTGGGTTACTCCGCACAGCCAGAGCGGAGCTGCTACTTGGCGTGCCTGCCGCACGCACCATCAACTGCCCGTGTCCAAAGACAGGTGCTACACGGGGTTAGAATTAAGTTTAAAAATTTGTTGACATTGAAAGTTAAAACTCCTATGACGTACGCGGGAATTATCACTTAGCAGTTTCATGAGCCCTCGCACCTGCAGAGAGCCGTACGATGCCTGGCTATTAAAGGGAAAAGAAGAAACGGCAAAAGGATATGAAACTCTGAGGCTGAATCTCAGAAACACCTAGGGTTTGCATCACCTCTGCATCGGAAACAAACCGTATTTCTCGTCTTCTTTCCCTCCCCCCCCCCCCCC
>Ga0065711_1005840_pt1 | contig 19011 bp, 12 predicted proteins | sample Hoacrofraction12_FD_59098 | JGI IMG/M metagenome (GOLD analysis project Ga0065711, IMG submission 59098) | Hoatzin crop microbial communities from Cojedes, Venezuela - Epithelial fraction 12 v2 (version 2) | ecosystem: Host-associated > Birds > Digestive system > Esophagus > Crop | place... | reverse complement strand
TCCCCGTCCCTCACGGAGGGGGGGGAGGCTGAAGTCTGCGAGGAGGAGCCCCGTGAGGGGGCAGCGGGCTCGGCTTCCCCGCCAGCCCCCAAAGAGCGGCCCCGAGCCCGGCCCGGCGCGAAGGCGGCAAAAGGGGCGCGGATCCCCTGTGAGGAGAGGAGCGGCCTCAGGCTGAAAACCTCTCCGGGCTGTGTGGGGAGAAACGGGGACCAGGGGGTGAATTTCATCCCCCCCCGGTAACGTTATCTCAGGTCTGATTTACAGGGACTTGGGCGCTCTCGAGGAGAGTTTTTGGGGGTCGGTTGTGAGGGAAATGGCCCCCAGAGCCATCGCGACGGAGGCGCCTGGAGGAGGCCGAGGCCTGGACGCCATCGCTTGCCCTCACCGGGGCATGGTGTGGCTCGTCCCTCCCAAAAAGTGTCGTTCCCCCAAAGCCCCGCTGTCGATACCTTCCCTAGGCACAAATCCACCCAGAGAGACCGAAACGCAGGACAACAAAACACAGCGGATCCCCAGCGAAGCCAAGTGCCCCGCTGGAGGTGAGCGGGCACGATGGCCCGAGATGCTAAGGCACGATGGCCCGCGATGATCCTGTTCTAATTTTATTCTTCATCAGAAACATGCCAAGCAAATTACAAAGCATCCAAATGGGTAAACCAGAGTCCGGGTGCCGCGCTCACGGCGAAAGTCGCCCGCGTGGGGCAAAAAGCGCTGCGTGATGGCAGATGGGCAAGGAGTGCAGCCCCCCAATAAAAGGAAAAGAGAAGGAGCGCAGCCCCCTGATAAAAGGAAAGCATTTCTGGGAGTCGCTGTGAGGGACATTTTGCCTTCTATGAAGCCTCCACGTGTAAAAATGTTTCACTCCGTTAGTCAGCACTTCCTTTAAAATAGGTTGTTCACTCGGAAAATTCGTTTCTCCTTAGCACGGTTTCTTGCAATGTCATTGACGATGCAGCAAATTTAGCTCTTAACCTTGCCATCATTGCTATAAATGAAGGAAGAATGATTTAAATATTTGCATCCATTTTTAGACACGAGGCTGACCACAAAGAGCAGGCAAAAGAGAATCGGAACCTAAAAAACAGTGGCCTGAATAAGGAAACTGGAAACACACTTTCAGTTAAATTGGGTATATGTGAACAAGTTTTTATCAAGAAAATCTAATTCTGGATCATAGTTCTTGACTAGGTTTAAAGTGCTATTTTCGAGACAGGGTTACCAGTTGCAGAAAAAAGCCACCCAACAAGAACAGCGTTTTCAGAAATTGCTTTGGTCCAAACCAAATCTAGCGAGTTATGACTACAAAGAATCCCGGACCTTCATTACTTCTAAAATTAATTTAAAAACTACTGAGCAAACAATAATCAAAGTACTTTTTGCCCTTTTTGGTGTATTATTAAAAAATTTGTCAGGGCTGATAAGCTTCTCTTCCAGGGCTTCCTTTTCCCTGATTTTTTTAAACAGGAAATATTCCTCCTCCTTCAATATTTGCATTATGTTCAATGAATTTTTGGAAATCAGAGGTGGGAAGGACACGTGTAAATAGTTCATGTACTTGTCACGGGAGAATTTGAGAACTGCCAGATTCAGCCTGTCCTGAACAATATTAGCTTAGCCTTCGTACTTAAATCAAGAAACAGGGACAAGTATTACAACAAATTATTAGTATGAGATCTGATCTAAAGAAAATTTCATATTCGTAGAAAAACAAGATTTTCACAGGTTACCATTCTTTGAGAAACGTAACAGAAAAAATAAGTATATACCTGCTGTTTTTTTCAAATTTCAGATGAAGATTTGCATTTTAAAGCTATGAAATATCTCTTCCAGCACAAGCTGTGAGGTATGGGCTTCTTATGCCTGAGGATTTACAAATTATTAATCAAGCTACCTATAAAATAATCCATGGAAAAGATACAAAAAAATCGGGGTGAAAAGTATGCTAGTGAGTATTTACAAACTGATTTTCAGGTCACACTATGAAATTGAAGTAGGGATACTAAATACTGTCTCCTCAAAAGCTGCCTGAATCATATAATAGCTTATGTGATGTAAATTATGCTGGGACCGTGAAAAAGATTGTTCTGCTAGGAATACTGAGACACGTAACGATCTCCTCAGAAATTATTGCCAGATTAAGCTATTACAGCAGAAATTATGGATCTGCTAAAACATTATACAGTTAAGTGAAGCTGATGAAGTAGCGAATGTAGAGTAATTAATTATACCATTAATTTTTCCAGTTTGAAGGTGGACAATCTGGTTCACCTGTATCTTATTGATAATCAGTCCTACCTGTAGCAATTGCCTTCTCAACAGCTGCCTGCCTTTGTTTCTCCTTTGGTAGGCTGCAGGTGTGTCTGAATGAGAGACATTCAACGTTAAAAAGCACATTGCTGGGAGAAATAGTTCAGAAAGGAATAGTCTGATATTAATGGCCAAGATAAAACTACTGCAGTATTAGTTCTAAATAGCTCCAGAGAAATGTAAGCATATTTCTCACTTAGAGATATGTATTTAAAAGATTGTATTTTGTGGGTAAAAGTATTCATCTCCCCCCCTTCCACGTTCACATTTCATTCTGTGTACAGGTAGTTGACATTGCATGGGTAGATAGGGAATTGCCTGCACTAAAAGGCAAGTACAGAGTGTTGGGGACGAGAGCAGGAAAGGTGAAAGCCATCGCCATTGTCTGTGGAGATGGTCCATGACAAGGGGCAAGGAGACAGGCCATGCATCACCTCGCATGACAACCAAAACCAAAGCAGCATCAGCAGCAACAACCAATCTGCCCCGAGAAAGGATTTCCTCTTGAACTCAGACATCATCTCTGTTTTGAACTACAGCACAGCCTCAGGCAGGTACTTGTAGAATTAAAATATAATTTGAAATAACAGAACAATCAAAATTAGGCACCGAAGAGGTAAAACGCGGGAGTCCTTTACAGCCCCCCCCAAAGCATCCTATTAACACGGCGTAGAGGTGCTGCCAGCCAACCGTCCAGCCTCCTTTGAGCCTCCACACATACATCAGTGCGTTAGCTATGCGCTTCTCTCATCTGACAAGTTAATCAGGAATCCTTCAGGAATTCTCCCATGTTACCGCACGGCTTCTGCCAGAGGCACCAGCACCCTGGGCTGGTAGCACAAGTAGTCCTCCGTGCTGGTTCTGGCCAGTGCTCCTTCTGGTCAGCCCCTACTGCGCTCAGCTGTGTTCTTTGTAACTGCCGACTGCTTTGTGAGGGGGAAAATAAACTCTGTAAGCCTCGACAGCCCTGGCTAACCCATGCCGTGGAACTGACGCGGGACAGGGAACCCGCTCGCAAGCCTCTGTGCTGCTGCATCTGCAGGAGCGGGAAACGTCTTCAGGGCAACGCTGAGATGGTGCAACCCGGGATGAACTGAGAGGGGTAACAGCCTCACCCAGCTGCACGCAGGAGAGGAAGAGGACAGTGCGTCAATGCATGTATGTATTTTCCTTAAAGGATTTAATCTCGTTGATTACAGAGCATCCTTCTGTGTGCAGACATTGTATGAGTACGTTTGTATGAGTATACTGTTCCTCACTTTACGTTGCCTGCAAAACAAAGCCCTGCACACTTATGTTTTGCACACTAAACAGTCTTCAGTTCTCTAAAGCACTTTTATTATGTTTCAAAATTGCTGCAAAAGCAAAAAGCACTATTTAAAAAATAGTGGAAAAGGGTAACTTTGGTTGCAGTGCGGACTTGATGCTATTATACAGATAAGCCACTTTGTGGTAATTTAATTTAGTTCACTAAATTCCGTGTTAATTAAGTGATGTACCCATCCACAACAGCTGCTTTTGTAGCTCTTCTAAGCTAAAGATTAATTTACCCATGCCTCTGCAGCTTTGAAGTAATACAAGCCATATACATTTTTTCATTTTTATGGGTTGAGAGTGTTAAAAGAGAATTGTGTTACAAACATTCTGAATTAAAGATGCACTCAGGCATACATGTCCATGCTCAAAAGTACAAGCAAGTTCTGATCTGTGCAGATACAATAAAAGCCAAGTTTTAGAACATCTGCTGGATCTCAAAGAGCCATCTGATGTTCCCAGGTATATGAGATACTGGGAATGTATCTGTGAGAGTTTTAGATAATCCATTTCTTACATGAAAGAGAAATCTAAACAAGTTTCCAAAACCTGAAACCATGTGACAGGTACGTTTCCTGCAATGAGGGTGTGGAATCCATCAGTTGCTGCAAATTCGAAGCTTCCATAAGCATCCCTGATTGCTAGCACCACCTCATGCGGACAAAGTGTGAACAGTACCGTGCTCTCTACATGATGCCCACTGTTCCAACCTCTAGCTGCTCCTTTTGTTTCATTGGGAAACTGAAGTTCTGAAACCAAAAGATGTAGATTCAGCTGCTCCTTTTGTTTCATTAGGAAACTGAAGTTCTGAAACCAAAAGATGTAGATTCAGTTGTCAACACCAGTAATGAGTTCAGTGATGTGATGATCATCTAGATGCTCAATCGTTTATCTCACAAATGCATGTTGCCTCCAAAACATACCAGAGGTGTCAAAAGAAGTTCCTTTCACCATTTTTCTAACAAATAGAAATATGTCTGGCATTCTTAGTGTAACATTCTGTAATGCAGTAACAGTGGGGCTCATTAAGGACCAAATAGAATTTGATATCAAATTACCAGCCTAGAACAGCACAGTGGACAACTGGTACCTTTGGGATTCTGATGAAGCAAAAGCTTTGTAACCTCTCTCTGCAGCTACCGCATAGTCTCCGTCTTCGCTGGTTCTGCAGGGTTATAATTCACTAATGGACCATTAGAACGACTCAGCACGTCTAGACTGCGATTTTGTTGAGACAGGTATTGTGACATGGTGAGTCCTCCCAGCTAACCACTAAGCTCATTTTAACACCAGAGATTGATTAATGTTTTGTCCTTCAAGCACTTAGGAATTGCAGTAATATAGGATCAGGCTTCAGGTCCATCAAATCACATCCCAGCAGCGCCCATCTTGTCAAAGAGATGCCAGATGGGCAACAGATTGCTTCAGAGACCACAGCAGCCGCGCGCTTCATTCAGAGTTGCATTGCCAATAATTAGTTATTTTTGCTCGCACTCCTTTGTGGGAGCCGTGTGTGTACTGTACATAGCTCCCGTTCACTGGAACATGTCAGGTACTGCTGTGTGGGACCAAAAACGGGATGTTTATGCCTGAAACGTTCTTCCATGCAGACACAAAACCACTTCAAGTGACTTTGCCCACAGCTGAACATTTTAAGTGGAACCTGATGGCTGTTAAACTTGGTGTAACACTGCTCTTAAGTGTGTTAGGAGTGATGGATTATCTCAGTATCAGACTGGTTAGCAACTTCTCCTCAGTTTCTATGCTGCAACACAGCGGTCTGCAAATAAAGAGTAGAAAGAGAAGAGGTAAGAGCCATAGCTTATAAAGTGAGTAACCGTTCAGAGGAAGTCATTACAGTGAAATGTAATGTAATGCTCTATTTTGGGAATCGTGGTCTTTGCAGTAGAATTTATAACCTTTGTTAGCAAATCCGTGTGAAGGCTGTATTAAAAGACAGCAAAAAAAGAGCAAATCTCCAAACCACCACAAAACAACTCCAGCTTCTTGAATGATCACCGAGAACAAAAGAAAATAAGATCGAACAACTATTATAAGTACAGTCCTCTTCCATAAATGGTCCTAAAGGCCAATATATTCACGGGGAACCTCAGCAATACCTTCTCCTAAAACAATGCCCTCCCTGCTTTAAATCACCATGCTTCCCTGCATAGGCTTTATTTTTCCTCATTCAGAGTCAACTTCGAATTTAGTAACAACTTACTGGCAGAAAGTACATGTTGGCAATTTTAGTATTAAAAAAAAATACATTCCTTGGTTTTCTAGCAAAAGCAGGTACCACCCTGCATTCTTACACAGAGTATTTTTATTGTCCGACCTGTTAATGTGCTGCAAATTGTAGTTTCAAAGCATTCTGCCTCGGAGTGTCTATAAGGGCCCTATTTTCTGGGAACTGGAAGCTGATATTGATAGTTCAGAGGAAATTGTGAAATAATTTCACACCAAAAAATAGTGAAATCATAATACTGGATTAAAGCATTCACTAGGGTAAATCGGTGCATCTCCATCACTCTCTCATTTACAGCCCCAATAGATCTGGCTAATTATAAACTTCTAAACTAACTGAATAGCTCATACGTACTGGGAGTGAACAGGCATCTTACCAGCCATTTGTTCTGCTATCATAAACCAGTCCATGATTTATCCCTGCCAGCAGAGGCTGGAATTTGAAACACCCCCAAAATATTTTGTCTTTAAAAACACTGTGAGCTGTTAAATATGGAAAACTGGCATAAAGGGTATCGTGCTAGCTAAACTTTCCCAATGCGTTCTTAAAAAATTTACGAGACTTTAAAATGTTCTGTCCTTCAGTTATGAAAAGGTTTCCATAGAAACTGCCATGCAACATGACTTTTTGCTGTAAACACCCTTACTGTGCTGTCTAATGTCTGTCCACATGTTCATTCTGTTTTCATGGGGAGCAGAAACCCCCCTCCCCTCCCTGCTATCCAGGTTCTCCGGCTGAGGTTACAGCAGTAACACTTCTTGACTTGTTTACAGAGATTCCCTTGGTTATGCTGCAATGGAAATAAACACACTTGAAGAGGTTATCATTATTTTGCAGGAATTAGATCATGCAGTTTAATTGCTCAACCTTTAATCCCTCCCAATTGCATGTGATTTGCATACATTACGCTAAGAGAATTGATACAGGGAGCAAATTAATTGTTGAAGCAGCAGAAAGCTGGAAAACTGGCAAACTATTTGACCAAGTTCCCAGTTTCCTGCAGATCTCAGTGCCAACCTATTGCAGAGTGTCTGTCTGATTTAATTACCTCTAGGTGCAGTGGAAGAGTCTTAAAATTAGAAAAACTCGTCAACGTTGACCAAACTGGAAATATTTGGCATTCTGATCCAAGGCTGGCCCGTTGCCCAGCTGGTGTGATAGTGCCTGCGTTTGAAGAGGGGAGACTGCCAGCTGCGTAAGGACTTTGGTGTGGCACAGCACCACCTCTTTCTGCGCCTTTTTCATGGGGACACGCTGCTTGTAAAAAGTGCTGACTTGGCAGCCTGGAGGTCGGGGTCGTTCCCTTCGTCCTTGGAGCAGCTCTTGCCCACACGTTTCCCTGCCAGGTGGAGGGTGTGGTGGATGTGTTCCTGCACTGTGCCTTTTGGCCAAGACTTTACCTGCCTTGCTATCACTATTTTTGTTCGATTCGTGGCAGTAACAGCGGAGGGCACTTGTTCAGGCAGTGCTCCAAGAAGCTGGTGGTTTTGCCAGCATCTCCTATAGAAACGTAAAATAAAATAGAACAAAACATAGTTGCTACTGCTGGCTCCCACCTGCTGAGAGCAGTACCATCTACCACTAACGAAGCCAGCCCAGGGATAGCAGCAGCAAATTTTTTCTGCAGAATTTAGATAAGGCCGCTACAATTCACCTGTGAGCTGAAGGTGAAACTTCCAGAGCTAACAAACTTTACGCCTTTGCCATCAAATTTGTGCTTCACTTCTGCTCAGGCCGTCGCTATTGCTAATTGGTGTCGACTGCCGCTTCCTGATGGGCACAGAATCGCGTAGCATTGCAACCACAGCCTTGGTTAAACAGAGCAGAGCTTGTTATTGGAAGGAAACTCTTTTTACTTTGGACATTTATTTTTTCTTAATATATTATTAGATGAACTGTTTACTGAAAATCTCACTGAAAGTTTGCAGAAGTGAGGTAGAAGCACTTCAGCCTTTGCCTGGAACGCAGCAGGCAGCCAGGAAGCGCACATTCTAGCGCAGGCTGCCACGCAAAGCCAGTAACTCACTTTGGAAACTCCTGTTCACACACAGTCCTGGATACATTCTGAATTTCTGCCTGTCCAGACTCCTTTGGGTTCCCAGGCAGAGGATCTGCATACCCCCCCCTCAAAAAGCAGGATCCAAAGCAGGCGATGCGAGCGGTGCAGAGGGAGGGAAGCATCGGGCTCTTCCACGGAGACAGAACTGGCAGCGCTTCCGCGCGTGCGCTGGCAACCCCGCCGGTTACGCTTGGCACTTCACTAACGAGGCAGGGCTCACACGAGGACTGCACTCCAGAGTCTAAATTCCACTGTAGCCTTGGCTTCAGCGACACAAGCCCTTCTGGGCCAAGGTCCTTCCGTGACTCAGTTAAGAGCACATAAAGTGGAGAAAATAATTACCTCTCATCACGCAGAAGTGCTGCGAATAAGTAATAGGAAATACTCTATGGCACTTGAATTACTTTCTCACAGTTAGGGACCCTGGAAAAGGGGGGACTGTACAGCAAACCAACCCAACAGTTACCGAATTAACTGCTGTAGGAATTAATATTCCAAATATCACTGAAAGCCCAGTGCAGGCTGCTTTGACAATCCCAGCCATAGCCGGGATTCTCTTTTAAAAACAAATGAAGTGGGTAGCTAAGCGCTATGAACACTTCAAATCAACCTTTGCCCTTGCGTACAGCCTTCTGGATTACCTGCACTCTCTTCACTTGATCCAGGCCTTCTGCATCCTGTTTTTTCCCCCCTTTTCCATATTTGCTGCCAGCTTACTACCATAATGTGTACTCTGACAAATACACTTTCTATCCTCACTACCTCTTCTGGGTCACTTTATGGAATAAAGCCTTTGAAAGCGAGAGATCTCATTTTGACCAGTTATAGTCACAACTACTGCTGCACACGGGAACATCTCGTGCACTCTCATCTGTCTTCTCGCTCATTGCCAAGGGCAAGGGTAAAGAGGTAAAGATAATATTTCATGGCTTAAGTGGTCTTATAAAATGTTCATGGGCAAATCATAATCTACTCTTCTTTCCAACTCACATTTTTTATGAAGGCAATAATGCAAACAAATAAAAAAAATCATCTCAATTCAGCTTTCAAGCAATCTGTTCTGAACATGTAAACAGCTTCTCTCTCTGGGCAGGCCAGCTGCGCTACTCGGACGGAGGACCTGCTCGTTTCATACAGGAAAATTCAATACACTTCACAGTTCTCAAATACTGAAAGCATTCAGTCAATTTACCGTGAGCACAAACCACAGGCAACATGCCTTCTCATTTCAAAAGAACTTTGTCTGGAAGAACGAAAGGAAACCTACAGGAAATTAATACAACTAAGGTTCAAAAATGAAACAAGTGGAAAATGAATGGCCGTGAAGTCTACCAGTTATAGGGAAGGAAAATACAGGGTGGGAGTCCGAGTCGGGCAGCTCTCTGCTGCTTCTGTGATCTTGCTTCTCAGCCAACACAGTAAAATAATACTGGGGAGGGAAGGCCACGGCAGCAACACCTGCAATAAAAACGGAAGAGCTATCCCACAGCTCCTCGGAAACCACGGTTACATCCATGTTCCCCTCCGGTATTTGTCAGGTCTTGTTTTAAACGAGCAATAGTATCTTTACCAGCATTACATTTCTTCCTGCTGGGACATCTGTAGCTGTCAGCATTTGAAGTTGCCATTTGGCACACCTCTAGATCTGTGTTTTTCCCTTAATTATTCCTTAATAGCAAGAGCTTTGGCTCTTCTCATTACTTCAAGTATAAGCAAGGTTGTCCAGACCCCACAAATCAAGAACAGTTTGTGTCTCCTAGAACAAAAGTGATGAAGCAGCAGCGAGGTGCAGCTCTCCAAAAGCTTTTAAAGGTAAAAGTGAGGGGGTTGGGTTGCTGTGACTTTTTGCTAGCTGTTCAAAGGGGAGCGTAACACATGATTCCTGGCAGGGCTGCAACAGAGAACACGGCAAGCAGTTTCTGCCTGGCATGCCATTCTAAGAGCAACAAAGAAAATATCTCTGCTGGAATAGTACTGTAGACAAGCAAGTAATTAATATTATTGCATTTCACAATGTATGCGCTTATTCACATTACTTTCCGATACATTTTGAACAAAAATTATTTCTCCCACTCTAAAATAGTAGTACAAAATAGGCCAGCATGGGTTAATAAATCTATAGATACCACCTGTGTTTAACACTGCAGTTCAGTTAGAGCTGGGACTCAGTGACGTGCTCACTACAAACGTGCTCTGTAGCCTTATCTGGCTTAAATTAACCTCAGCACCAGGCAGGCAAGTGCAGATCAAGCCAAAGGTGCGCTTGTCTTTATTTCTGTTTATATCATTTTATATGCAAGGAAACTACTCTAATGTTGCTTGACAGAAAAAACTCCTACTGTGGAACAAATACTCGAGCTGAAGGAACTTCTGCTGCAATGCCAGATGCCTTCATACGTATGTAGATGGGCAAAATGCATTTTAAATTCCGCTTTCCAAGTCGGTAACTTCCAGAGACACTTTGGTCATGCGGTAACAGCTTCGGGCTGAATTCCAGCTTCTATGTTACAAGCACAGATCTGAACAGATAAAGTCCTAGCTAGAACTTCAGACCCGATTTACCTCTGAATTTTAGGGAGAACACCTTTATGAGTTCTGTAGGACTAGCAAACCAACAAAGCATCTTGTCTGATGTTTCACACAAACTGTTATTAAAACTTACATACAGTTGAACAATTTCCACACTGAAAGCTACGTTCCTTTCTTGCTTCTTGGCTGGCTGTGTTGCTCTTTAGCCTAGCAGTAACAGTAAGATAATGCGCTTTCTTCTAAAGGCAAACCTGACAAAACAGCCAGTTTGTCCATTATCCAACCACCAGCACTATTTCCGATTCAAAATCAGAAATTCTAGCGAGTTGGATGTACAGATTGACACACACACACTGTTACAGGGCATCAGATTTAGCCCTCTGAGAGCGTAAAGCAGTGCTTAATAGATCTCTACAGCTGTCTGGTCAGCAAAACCCCACAACCAGTGCTACACAGACACAGCAGAACGGCAAAGCCAGTGCAACCAAGTTTTTGGTAGCACGTAAGAGAAAAACCCACAGGTGATTGGCTTTGGTGAGCCTACGCGGTGGCTGACCACTTCCAGAAATGTTCATTTCCCAAATAATGACCCACAGGCTAAAAAAACCCACTGAAAACATATGTCAATACTGTCATTTATATGTAAAGTTTCGATCTTTCGAGACTGTTGATAAAATCTATAGAAATCGGACCAAATGCTTCATTCCTGTTACAGCACTCATTCAGCCAGAAAATTAAAGGAAACTGAGACAGAATAATTTCGATCTAGCTAGTTATCCACAGAACTATACTTTATATACAGTTTATTTCACTAGAGATTTTAATTTTATACATAGTATAAAGGGGTATCCTGATATCACACATATAGTTATTTTACCGTACTGTTTAAGAACCAATTTTTTACATGATACAGTATGAAGTACCATATTAATTAAAACAAGTGATCTTAAAAAAACCCTACATATAAATGGATGTTTATCATACGCACAGTGCAAGAATGTTCTTATATCATTGTAATCACAAAATGTGAATCTAAAATGCAACACAGTGATTTAAAACTAATTCATAATCATGATGCCCTGCGTTGCAGACAGATTGGTTAATCTTTGTTTGAATGACCAAGCAATGTTAAATTCCAGACAAACAGCAGCAGCAGCTTACGATTTCAAGAAGATACCTTCCACAGTAACCCAAGTTTTACAAAACACTGGTTTATCCCTACTTCTGCTCTTGACAGTGTCCTAAGGAAACAGAAGAATGGCACAGATTTCATTTGGAATTATCTGGTAACTAATGCTAAATAAATTCATTATTACTTCCACACAGGAAACCTTTAAGGACGATCGAAGAGGTAAAGATGGAGAGGTTTCGGGGCAGAATTCTGAGAATTTTAGTAACGGAGTACAGGATTTCTCCTCTGCAAACAGGAAGAAAACACTGTAATATAAATCAGGTCGTAATATTTACAGAAAACAATTGTGGAAAAGAAAGCGTTCATAATGTAAACACGTCAGAAACGACTTCTTCATTTTCCCTTTTGCAGAGCGGGGCAGTGGATGAATATCAGCTAATAAGAAACAGATGTCTTCCTCGGAAGAACCACTTCACCATCACAGAATATATGTGGTAGTTGTCGAGAATTGCTAACATGTTTTCTCCCCTCCCTCCCCCCAGAGTTTCCAGTTCAATAAATAGTAGAAAAATAATCCTTTACTTAAAAATCTTGAGATGCATTGTCCCAGGTTCCACACAGCAATTGTCGGAGCAGTGAACTTTCTAGGCGTGAAACAAACCGCAGAGAAACCAGCAGCCTCCCCCCCCGCCTCTATCTGGCACTTTTTTAGTCTTCAGCTGCACACATTTCTGCTCTTCCAGTTAAGGAAACCAAATCATCTTGGGCTCTTTTAAGCTTGCTCTCTCCTCTTGGCTCAGCGTAACAGGGCTTCCAAAGCTTCAGCTGCTGTATAAACTTGCGTCCCTGTTTCTGGAGGTCTAACGTGCCTCCCGCTCCACTTTATTAAATGTTATGGCAGGTCCATTCATCAAGCACATTTCCCTTCCATTTCAGAGCCAACCTTACATTTATAAAAATGTAAAGCTTTTATGCCTAGCAGTTTACTCGGGAAGTTAGTTACGTCGCTCTTGGTGACAAGCACAGAAACCAAGCTGCCCGGTGCTGCGTGGATCATTGTCCACAAGTTCTATTTCTTTCGCCGTCGCTCATTAGCATTCTGCGTCCACAGTGTGTACCGTGACTGCCGCCTGTAAATGGTGGCTGTGGTGAAGAGTTGGGTGGTGCAACCGGTAGTGGTGAAACTTGTGACTCAGCAGGGCCGCCGTTTGGGGTGGAGTGTCCAGGTCCAAGTCTTCGTCGTGGTTTCCAACGTCAACACCGGCCGACAGCGGGTCGTTATTGCATGGAGGGTTCTCGCTGTCTTCCTGAGGACTCATAGTGCTGTAGCCTAGGAAATAAATCAGAAGGACTAAGAATTAAAAGCAAGACTACAAGGCCGATATTCCACCACGCTGACTGCTGCACCCCTCATGGAATCAGACACAGTGTTTTATAGAGAATAAAACAATTAAATTTTCTGTAATTAATAGGAGAAACCCCAAACAAACCCATCCTCTCCTGTAAGTTCAGAACGGATCCCTTTCCCTGTCACCATCTTTGTTTACAAACTTTGGGGACCTATGTTTCGTACCACCCCAAACAGTAAAAATCAATCATGTGCTCAACCGTTTGTTACAGCAGAATTGCTAGCACCAATTTTCAAAACAAAACATAACAGATTTTTTTTGGGGTGGCATCTTTTAAGATATTCCTTGGATTTCTACAAACAGACAAGAAGTAGCTGGGATCCACTGCTGTTACCTCTACTCCTATCAAACTACATCTTTCCTAGGAAGGATCGCCAGCTACTCTGTCTGGCAGCAGCAAAACTTCTTCGCATCACCTTCTTGTACAACCACAGTATTGGATTTTTAAGAGGAAGAGAGCCCTTTTCACCTGTGAGGGTCTATTTGCAAAAACCAAGCATGTGTTTTTAATGTCGGTGAGCTTTCCGTACAGTTAGAGAAATCCCTTGAATCCACACGGAAGTGTTTCACGCTGCAGGTCCATTAAGCCGAACAGCACCGACACTTCCAGCTAAGCAGGTGCACGTAGTGCCATGACCTCGCGGCTCTCCTTTGGCTAAAAGCTCTGCTGCTGGAGCCTGAGAAGCTAAAAAGGCCACATCAGCCGTCCAGAGCGGTAACGAGACATTGCATTCACTGGGATAGCCGAAGGAAACGACGTCACGAGAAAGCCAGCTAACAGCTAACCCCTGCAAGACAAGATCGTGCTCTCTCGGTGAGGAAGCTGTCTCATAACAGCTCCCTCCGAGATTTTCTGTCCCTTTCTTTTGAAGCAGGTGCTAGCAGTTACTATGTGATTTGGATTTACCACTTAAACCAGCTGTTACCCAGCATCCCGGTCAGGTTTTCAGCCTGAGATGGCTAAAAGAAGCGCATTAAAAATGTCAGGCTGAGTACCCAAAGCCGGGTCTCATTTCCCACGGTCGGAGTCACAGTTTCTAGATGGCAGAGAGGACCTGGGGAAGATGACTGGGCAGCCCTTTGAAGAAGATGGAATTACAGAAACTAAAAATAGAAGCGCACGTTTCAGAAATAGGTAGACAGTCACCCTGCTAACCCTGACGTGGTGACTGGAAAGATGGGAAGGATTTGCTAGGACTGCAAGAAACGGAGCAAAAGGAGCATTAATCAAGCAAATCTGCCTCAGCACAGGTAATCTGGCCCTAAATCCTGGGTAATTCCTCCTAGAGGCAGATCGTCTCTCAGACATCTGCTCATCCACGTTCCGAGGCTTTGGCCTTCAGATTTCCCATCCTTCGGCAATTCCATTAGCGCAGCCGTCGCCTTAATAACCCAACAGGTCTGCTGTAACGCGCCCAGCCGCTACGACAGGCAGCGAGAGCTGACATCTGTGGCAGACTGCCTTGTCTAACCCTCCTCTTAATTTATATTAAGCCTCCTCATGAGTCAACAGCACGACATCCTTCTAGCAGCTTTCAAGATTTAAGAAGACTTAGTCTCGGGGCATGAGAGACATTATCAAAACTCCCTCACCTAAACAAGGGTTGAAGTGTGTGTGTGTGGCAAACACACACGGCTGAATACCCCTCACTGCTACACATGCACACAGTTAATGTGGATCAGTATTGGCTTCAAGGTGACGCAGGATGTCCTCTGCGGGGATGGTACGGACTGAATGTGCAACGGAAAGGCCGAGGAGACACCTGACGTGTTGGGCCCCGCATCCATGCTCACTTCACCCCAGCAAATGCAGGCGTCCTGCACGTTGCTCTAATTCCATGAAAGATGTGCATGTGGTGTCAAAGAGCAGCGCAGCAGAGAGGCTGACCTCCTTGCAAGGGACTCGCTTTCTCTCCTTACGTAGGAGAGGTCCATTATCTCAGCTGAACATCCAGATCGTTAGGGTTGGCAGTGGAAAAAGAGCGTGGTAAACGTCGCACCGTGTCTGTCGGTCTGAATGCTGGTCGCCCAGTGAAGGTGGCAGAACCGACATCAGACAGAGGGAGCACGGCGTTTAGCTGCTGCTCTCCTACCACTCTGACGAAGCCAGCTCCCTCGCTGGACACTCTCATCTGCTGAAGGATGTCAAAACTGGTTAACTGTGAAGCAGTAAGGAGCAAAGGTGTTTGATTTGGTTTGGTTTCGGCAGCCTCATCTGCAACGCGCCAGACATCTGAAGGAAACCCAGTAGCCACAATCATTACCCTGGGCCCAGGGCAGCAGTTCAAGGTCTTACCGTGGTCGCTTTCCGTTCCCGACCGCCCCCAGTACCGGCGTCTGCGTTCGGGGCTGTGGGCGTGCCGCTCGATTACCGCTGCTATAAACCGAGTGTTACTGACTGGGAGAGAGAAAGAAACAGGATTGGTTTTAAAGAAAGTGCTTTTACTGAATTCCGTGGTACAAATCAGGCACAGGGGAACAGGCTTTCTGCAAAGTAATTCTTCTCAAATATTACTTCTTTTACGAAGACTGTCGAGCAGCAGAGGAGTAGGAGTAAAGAGATGGTGTTTAAATGTGGAACAGATCGCGATCCAGTTGAACTCTTTCACCTCATCTGCTTGGATTAACAGAAGTCGGAGAAATACTGTGCCAATGCCAAAGAACCTGTGGCAGCACTGAAAGCCGACTCAAAATGAAGCTAGAAAGGACTTGGAGAAGCATAGATGCAAGCCCTGAAACTCAGAACACGCTTATTTTTCAATCTTTGAGTGCTGACAGAGTTTTAAATCTTGGCGATTGTTTTAGTTCTGTTTTGGTGAGGGCCCAGAGACAGGGATCTGGTCTGCTAGGTGCCCCAGCTCATCTTACAGCACGGTGTCGTACGCAAAGGGCCACTCTTACCCAACGGTAAAGAAATACAAGCATCCCAAATCAATGCAAGTAAGATTTACTGCCACGTTTGTTGAGCGTACATGCCAGGCTCAGCCTCTGCTTTCCAGGGCTGAACAAAGGCAGGAATTTTCCCTATCTTGTACTGCCACAATTGCAATTTTTAAGCTGATCGGAGCTATCTCTGGCAGTGGTCATGAGGGGGTGGCCTAAGGGGCAAACCTCCTCCACACATAATTGAGATCAGTCTTTTAAAACTAAAACACGTCATTTTTCAGCATGAGACTAAAGGTGCACTGGAAGTTACAGTCGAAGTTAAAACATCATTCTGTCATTTGCTGCTAATCAGCACAGGGCTTGTTCATGGATTTTTAATTCTAGCATATTAAGGAAACAAATGGCTCATTTAACCCAACATTGTTTTACAGCAAAGTGATTTGGTACTTACTGATTCCTCTGTCTTCATGGCTGTCATCGTCTCTCTCGTCCCTATCATTTTCCAGGTTCGACATACGCACTGACATTTCTACACACCATTACAAACAGAAAAATGCAACTGTTAAAGAGAAAAATTTTGGATCATCTTACTAACGGCTGTCGCCCTGGTAATACAGCGGAAGCACTTTGCGTTACCGTGTGAAGAGATGCGGCCTGACTTGGCGTGCTCCTGTTCCAAGATAAATGGGACTAGGGAAGCAATACACCCCGCCTCCCCCTGAAAGGATCAGGCTTTAACCTGTTTGCAGAAAGTGAACCGATGCAAAAGAGAGCTGGGGTATAATCAAATATAGAGGTAATTAGCCCTGACCACACTTCTCACCTCTGCATCTCTCTCCCAAACACAGTTGTGTCTCTCGGAGTTCAGTGGTGTTACCTATCTCTCTATAGGTATTCCATGACCATCACATGGACCAGAGGCAGGGAACACAAGTCAAAAAGTGTCCCACACAGCCCAAGCAGAAAGGGTGTGAAAACTGTAACGCTCCCCAAAGCACCACTCTCGTGCAGAAATAAATATATGCCACCGGTCTGCTGTGACAAGGTCCGGGAAGCTGCGAAGCTGGGCTTGCCGTTCTAGCTTGAGAAAAAGCATAACTTCAGCTTCCTGACAAGAACTGCTCGCCAAGGTTTTTGGGCAGACTCCTCGGGCGGCAGCGGCTCTGGCTGCACCCAGGAGAGGGCAGCAATGCACAAGCACCCTGGACGAGACACCACTTTCAGAAGGGTTGGCAAAAGGGAAATACGTGGGGTGACGCACTGACACAAAACCAAGGAAACGGGCTTGGGTTTTTTTGATTTGTTGGTTGGTTGGTTGGCTTTGTGGGGGTTTTTTTCTGTTTCGTTTTTGGTTTGGGTTTTTTTGTTTTTGATCGGTTTTTTTAATTCCCACCCTACTATTTCTCTCTCAGGAGTTATCGGCTCACCCTGGGCAGCCAAAGGTGACATGTGCTGGTGACTCCTCCGATGTATCTGGTGGCGATACGCGTATACGGCTAGGACAAGCACCATGATGCAGCCCATAATGCCTCCAGCCACTGGGCCAACCGGTGCACTTTTGATCATGTTCAGAGTGATCACCTCATCTCCTAAATCAAAAGGGACAAAACAGAAGAAAAAAACATCATAAATGCTCTGCAGAAAGGCTTAAAACAACCTCTCTGCAGATTAGAGAAGATCTGGAAGGCTTTCTAGGCACTCAACTGCGCACACGCGGGACAGCACACCTTAAATAGGAGAAGTTGTTCAGAGAGGGCACGTCTGAAGGACAGGAATGTGCAGTACACTCAGCATGCATCACGACTTTCAAAAATGTAATGCCCACAACAGGCCTGGCACTACTTGATACACTAGTTATGCTACCACTAGCATAAACGATAAGCGTGTTCTGTGAACCATGCCCCTTCCCGAGTGCAAACCGTTAAACGCAGCGTCTGTTCAGAAAGGCGGGGTTACCTATTGCTCCCAAGTCATCCACGTACGGGCTCTTCGCTCCCACAATGCCCCCGAAGCACTCCTTCTGCGGGGCGCAATAGGACTTGTCCAGATGGGTCTTCCCATCGCTGTCCACCATACACCACTCGCAGTCCAACACACCAAAGCAATCCCTGAAAATTAAAAACGAAAGAAGGCTGTACTTACTTTCAAGTTCAACACTTCTCACTTGGCATATGTCACTCTATTTTAGAATTAGGAGACAAGAGGAAGGCCAAAATCATCCGTAAACCCTTACATACGTAATGTTTGGGCACAAAAACCTTCTCATTAAAAAGCTCAAGTCCCACACGGGAAATCATACGGGGAAGCTGCACCTTCAGCACGCATCTTCCAAGCCCGTTTGCTTTGTTTCTCTCCCTCCATCACTCAGCCTGAGCAACGGAAGAACCTCCTACTTGTAACTCCTCCAGTAAGACATTTCTCAGCATGGTGAAGTCTGACTACGGTTCCGGCCCTTTTCTGCAGCCCTTTGGAAGACGGAAGAAAGGATTTGGAAAGTCTGCTCAGAGCACGCTATGTTCTAGCAATCTCAGTTCCCCGAGGACCGCTCATAACCAGCAAAAAACAAGCCCTCGAGCTTCTCTGTGCGATGCCAGGAGTAGAACAGAGAAGCAGGGAACTAGAAGCCAACAGGCAGCTACCGTCCCTAACGCGCCCCAGCGTCACCATCGCCACAGCACTGTCTGCTCTCGGCCAACGCTTTGGCCCACGCGCTCCTCCAGAAGACAGACAGACACAGCAGCGCTATCCATTTTGCTACAAGGAAGAACTCGCTGTCCTTTCAACAGCAGACCCGCTTGCGCCGCCCTCGGTTCGCAGAGTCACGAAGCGTGACGGGAAGGGCGTCTGCTCGCTCTTCGGGGTGTTGGGTGGCTCAAGCGGGAATACTGAGGGCTTCTGTCTCTGCACTGCAGCATAACGTCATCGTCGGTGTGTGCTACAAGATCTCACTTTAGCATCTCACTTTTTTCTTCTTCTCTTTTTTTTTTTCACAGAATCACAGAGTGTTCGGGGTGGGCAGGGACCTCTGTGGGTCACCCAGTCCAACCCCCTGCCCAAGCAGGGTCACCCAGAGCCGGCTGCACAGCACCGCGTCCAGGCGGGGCTGGAATATCTCCAGAGAAGGAGA
>Ga0065711_1038221_pt1 | contig 19012 bp, 14 predicted proteins | sample Hoacrofraction12_FD_59098 | JGI IMG/M metagenome (GOLD analysis project Ga0065711, IMG submission 59098) | Hoatzin crop microbial communities from Cojedes, Venezuela - Epithelial fraction 12 v2 (version 2) | ecosystem: Host-associated > Birds > Digestive system > Esophagus > Crop | place... | reverse complement strand
GGACAGGGTCCTCTGCAGCCTACTGTAGGTGACCCTGCTTCGGCAGGAGGGTTGGACTAGGTGACCCACAGAGGTCCCTTCCAACCCCTACTATTCTGTGATTCTGTGATTCTGTAATTGCCTAATCTGCAATCACACACGCAATCAATCATGTTTGCCGTCCTGGAACTTTTAATTTGAAATATCAATTGAATCTAATCATGTAAACATCCGTTGTTCCAATATAATCATAGAGAAATTTAGGTTGGCAGAAATGCCTGGAAGTCATTTAGCATAACCCCAGGACCAGAACAAAGCTAACTTCAATGACAAATCAAGCTGTTTTGAGCATTAACAAGGATATAGTTATCCAGGATAATTTTGACATCCTTCACTTTTAAGTCCCACATTGAGGAATTGTTATAAGGAAGGTTTAAAGAAAAACACACAATAAATTACTTCACAGTTATCAAGAGAGGTGAAATTTTGTCTGTCTAGCCAGTAATCTTAGACCAGCATTTAAAAGTCTTCCTGACCTAATCAAATCGATCCAGTATTTACCATCTCAAATGTGTCTCAAGACACTGTCTTTCCACTGTCCTAATTTGTTAAACGCATTGGTATCATGGTATGTGATAGCTCAAAGCTTTCACAGTCTTTATTGTATGACATGGTAAACAAACACAGAACTGCCTGTTTTTACCGACTACCATAAACTGGTCTCCCTCCCCAACCCCTTCTTCCTTACACACTGAAAAATTGTGACAACTCAGCTAATCTTCGCTGATTCATTAAAACTGGGAAATGCTTAAGAAAATACACATTTTCCTTCTCCTTTTCTTCTAACCCTGCTCCTCCAAAAGAAACAACATGCTACAAAAAATGGTGAAAAAAATGTTTAATGTTATACTTAAAACATATGAAACTGCTAGATTTGGGAGATCATCAGCTATTGGAAGTCAATATAAATTCTCAAAAATCACCCAAAACTGAACACCTACCAGCAATCACGATAAAATCGTATATTGCCTAATATTTACCACCTCAGAAAATGCTAGAAAGGGTAAGTGTCCCAGTTTCTTTGGGACATCTCCATTTATACCTTCCTTCTAAGATTTCACAGAAGCATTTAAGGCAGAGATATGGGAAAGCAAAAGGTGGCAAGAAAGGAATGTACAGAATGTACATTCAGGTGAAAGAGGTAAACCAACTAGCTGTGCCTTAAAAGCAGCTGAAATGGAGAGCTAAAACCAGAAGATGTACCTACAGAACAGATAGTGCATCTTATGAGCAACAAACATGTATGATCTAAATATGGGTCACTTCTCCCTCTTCCATTTGGGGACAGAGATCAGGATTCAATTTTGTTTGTTTGTTTTTATTGACAGGGTTTGGAGTCTTGCTGTTTATTTTCCTAGAGAGGAAAAGATTTGAAACATACAGAGGAAAACAAAAAAATAGCTTTAGAGTTTTCAAGCCCTAGTGTTTACATCAGCACAGGTAATTCCCAGTTTTATTTACATTTGTACAGGAAAGCCCCCCCTGATACCAGAACTGAAGACCTGCCCTCTTCTCCCACCTTCCTAAGGCACGGCTTAAAGGGACGAGCCTCTACTCCAGCTTCTGCCCCTCATTTTATCACTACACATGGATCCTAAAATACTGCTCAGTGAAGTGAGACGTCTTCCAGCAATTTAGGATGATGATCAACATACCACAGTTTCTGGGAAGAATTCAGACTCCTTAGTCACTGAAGAGACATTTCCAAAGATGGAGAAATCAGTCTTAATAGAGGCTCATTGCTCTCTTGTCTCGGACAGGGCTTCTTTCCAAAAACATCCTTCCTCTAGAAGGCGGCTCACAGACAAGAGGCTGCCTAATTTCCCAGGCAAGACATATAACCAACACGCAGAGAACAAAAAGTGAAATGCTCTTCCTTCACTCCAACAGACTGAACTGAGTAATTGATCATCTGGCTCCAGGATACAGTGGGAATGGGTCGTAGTGAAGAACTGGTGAAAATCCAGACTCCACCGCCCAAGTGACAAAAATCTCAGGTTTATTCCTTAGTTCATAGTGAAAAGGCTAACAAGCAACAGTGTGACCACTACCAGAACAAAAGGCTTCTGTACTAAATAAAGTTGATTTGAGATTAACTATAAATTCCTATCAGTGTGACAAAAACAAGGGAACTTTTGCAAAATGAAGCAGAGGTTAATGCGCACAGCGCGTAACGGTCCCACAGCTTCAGAAGGGAGTTGGTAAGAGCTATGCACAATTTGTACTAGTCGAGTCTAAGAGGCCCAGTCCTAAAAAACTACGATTTTCCTGATCAGTGTCATCATTTTTCATCTACAAGTCCTTTTTTTCGCAGAAATATGCAGAGTGAGCTCTTAAGGAAGGGCTTTTTTCCCCCCTACATTGCCAACACAGATTAAAAGCCAGCACATTACTGAACATTATGGTAATAGCGGAGGCTGGTGTGAAGTCTTTTCTTAAGAGTTCTTTACGCTGACAATTTCTACCTCTTGGACAGAGGATTGAATCCTCCCACTTAAAAACATCCCACACGATTGCTAATACATACATCAACAAGGGGAATTAAAAATATTTTTAGAATTATTGTATTTTAATATCTGTTTCAATAGATACAAGTAGTATTACTCTTTTTGTCCCTTTTAAAGAACTGTAGGACCCCATCTTACATCTATGCATAGATGCTAATGGTAATGCGACAGGTTTTAATATAGTGTCTCATGTTAGCAGATGGCCCTTCAGTGCTGTGTTTTATTAGTTTGTTTTGCCCAAAAATATTTGGCTACAGGAACTGCAGAATGTCATTGATTTTACTACATTGGTGAATTATCTCAGAGCCTGGTAACACAAACTGCTTAGGCAGTTACTCATTTAATTTACGTTTTGTTGTTGAAGAAATCTCTTTATCTTTTCCCCCTGCTATCAGTCCTCTGCTACCACTCCCTTCTCATCAACCTGAACTGATGGTTTTCCCATGTAATGTTCTTGCCGTCAACTCATTTTCCTGTCCTTTCAGTGTTCGGAGTGGATTCAGCATCCAGCTCAGCTCACATTTCAGTCTGTGCCATGGCTCATGTCCCTTCCTCTGGTCAGCACCGGTGACAGACTCCCTGCCAGCCACCAGGCTCCGGGACAGCTGCCAGCCTGGCTTCTCGCATGCTTCTAAGCTCCCGTGCCGCTCCATCTCGCTGTGCAGCATGAAGCTGGTGCACAAGTCGAATGCAGGAGTGGAGTGCTGGTGTAAAACCACCCGTTGCTCCTCACAGAGGCACCTGGCACACCGGTGGCTCTTCCATGTCCTTCTGCCAGCTGCCAGGACCATAAAGCACACCTCCCTGCTCTGAGCAAACAAACATCATCAACCAAAAGCACACAATGCTAGCAAGCATGACGTATTTACTTCTAAATATGACTTCTCCTAAACGCTTTAAACAGTTACTCCAAAATAATTATAGTAGCTTACAAAAAAAAAAAAAAGATAAGTCTACTTTTTAGCCTTATGTAGGTCATCCAGTGTTGGAACTTAAAACTCTCAGATACACAACACAGTTGATAGGAATGACTGGAGGGGAAGCAGCATCTAGAGCAGCCCATATGGGCAACATATGCTCCACCAGGAAACCACTAACTTTGTGACAGCAGCAGAATTTTCAGGGTAAGAGATGTTTATAGGTGGCTCCAAGAACAGAGTGTGGTCTAAAGATGGCAGGCAGCATATCCAATTACAATAAAATATGCCATTAGAGTCATCTGCAGAAAGACAACAGGCATGATCCCCTACTAGAATGCTAAACAGCTAAATGTGCTAAAACACACAGGCACACTAATACAGCCAAAGCCTCCTCGCATGAATTCAGTTTAGAGGCAATGCAGTCCAGCATTTTCTGTCTAAAAGACAACATATATTAAAAGAAAAAATAAAACGAAAATAATGCATGGTACATTTTAAAATTATGCCAATTAGCAACAATTTGTGTATTATCAAATAACACGTTAAGAGTTTACCCAAGTCCTTTCCAAGCAGGCCAAAAAGCAGAAAAATTGCCGACAGTCCTTAGCACAGAAAGTGCTTGAAACCACCAGCTGAGAAAAGATCCAGTGAGCTTGGGAAAACTGACTGCTTAAGACAGGAAAATGATAATAATCTTCTATTCTTCCCTTAAAAGGTGATAAATCCTACTTGTATCACATGTAAATATGCAAAACCTAAAACAGAAAATGAAGTTAAAATCCAATGTCCACCAATTCTTCAGGATCTTAAAACACGCAAACAAAAGGCAAGCAGGGAAATACTGTTAGTATTGTCCTAATTTAGACAGAAGCTAATTAATAAAAAACAAAACAAACAAAAAAAAAAAGAAAAAAATGCTCTGAGAAAGAACTGTTAGCAGGCAGAAAAACATGTAAGTGAACTATTGCAACAGTCAAAGCTGTTTGTCATCTCTAGGTAAGATCCACTGGTGACTACAAAATCCAAACGTGAATCATAAATTCTGACCCTGCCACCATTTTTTATCTGATGTGCAGAAAGATGTGGAGAAGCCTCCACACTTCCTATATTGGATGATCACTGTAAGATGCAGAGCTAAATTCTATTCAGAACTCAGCGTGAAGCCACATGTAAGCCTACAGTTCTCAACTTAAAATGGGTGACTAACAGCTGCATCGCACAAGATAATAATAATACACAAAATCTTGAACCATTTTGAAAGTGTCCAAAATCACAGAAATATAGCTACAGTCTTTGAATGAGCTGGATTGTTTTGAGCAGAGTAGATAAACATTTACTACTTTTGATATTCTAACGTAGCTATTTATTGTTTCTTTCGTATTTCTCAACTTCTTGGACTGAAAGACTATGATCAAAGAGCTATCAGTGTGAAGATGATTCCAACAACTCATTTCTTCTTCTTTTACAACCTACATTTAGAGTACTTCTTAATTTACTTATATTCTTCCATTTAATATCAGGAAACTAAACTCTACTAGCTGAAACTTCAATGTATCAGTGTTTACATCACTTTCAACCACCTTGTAGCACAAATGATTTTACAAATGTTTTAAGAAAATATAAATCTGGGCTGTTTAGACATGAAAAGGCTCCTTATCAAATGCTTTCACTGCCCTCTAAATACGTACTACCCTATAAATGCATACCACTACAACATACTGAGACATTTCAAGGAATTGTTGTCTTTAAAAAAAAAAAAAGACAAAACCCAACCAAACTCTTCCCCAGAATGCCCCACTGTATCATACTGGCTACTTCAAAAGCAAATAATCCTACTTTTACTACCAGTGCAACTTTCAGCAAACAAGGTCTCTAGGATTCTAGTTTATTTCTACTCACTCTACTGAAAGTATCAAAGATGTTCATACATGCCACAGAGAAAATCATGATCTCCCAGCTTACAGAAGATTGCCCGAAGGTAGAGGACAGTGTGTGGTGACCTTATCTTCCTACACATACTTCCACTATTTCTTTTGCCTCCTCTTTTTACCCCATGCATCTCTTCCAAAACTTACCTACACTTCATAGCAGAGCTCCTGTGGGGCATGTAAGGAGAGTATTTTATAAATATTACAATATTTCAAGTATTCAGAGCTACACTCTTTGCCGTTTCATTCATACATATACGGATACGCTTACACTATATGTGTCAAAACCATTTATATTGTTGGGGTGACTCTACAAGTGCATGTAAGGGACTGACAACAGTCATTTCTCCCCCTCCTTTGCTTATTCATGCCAACTGCACTTGAGGACATGACCATTTACTTCTAATCTAAGCCTTAACATAATGGAAAAGCTAAGGCAGTAGAGGAACGGGAAAACCAGCAATCTGCTAAATGTTATCTTGCTTAAACAATACATTCTATATGCCTACATATTCACAGTCTCACACACTACCGCTGCCTCTTTTATAGACTAGAAGTATGCAGGTCAATTATCCTTTAAAACTCTTGAGTGCCAGCAGAGCAGATTTCTGGTCTGAACTTCAGGGTATGCAATGGGTGCATTATGGAAGAAGAGTGTATGGAAGGAACAGCACAACGCTATCAATTTTCTTTCCTTTCCCCTCCCACACCTTAGCAGTAAGCAGTTATAAAGACTCAAACCATTATCTTAAAGAAATTGATAGCTAATTATGTCTTTATCAGCATTTCTTTATATTCTACTTGCTCAAAAGACAAAAGTCATAGTTTGCATTTAAATGTAAATTACTGAAGATAATCCAAATAGTCAGATTTTTAGGAAAAACCATTTCCTAAAGAAAGAGAACCACAAAAAAGCCCGTAAGTATTCAGAAACACAGGACAATTTACTTTGTTCTTAAACAAACTGATTCTGAGTGATGCAGTAGTTCATTTCCTGACAAGAGCTTGTGATTCCAGCTCATCACTTAATTACACAGTAACTTGTCTGGCAATAAAATCCCTGTGCCAGAAATCCATAAACTTACAGCTCACAGCCTTCCCAGTGACAACTTCCCTCCACAGGTTCAGGAGTATATGTTACGTCAAGCCACAGATTCCTAAGTTTATAAAGATTAGGGAGAGCTTTCAGGGATTTAAATAGACAACCTACTTCCTAGGAATTTTCTAGGCTCTGTCTTTTAAATTGAGATAGAAAGGTAGGAAGAAAAACATAAAATCTTGAGGCCAGACTAGACAAGTGCAGGAACTTATTTAAATTCACAAGTAGAAAGTCCTTGATCAACCCAAGTAATGAAAAATAAGACAGGCATTAACAGGAAAAGGAGACAGTAACCAAGTGTTTACATTAGTGACTTTAAATACATTATAAGGTGGTTTTTCAGATTGCAGAAGGATTTTAAATACTCCTACAAGCGTTGTAGAAAAAAAACTGCAACAGAGCAAATGCATTTGCAAAAACATTATATGCAAACTAGGAGCATGAAAATCATTATCGGTAAGATACTACTTTTTCTCAGTAAATACAGACTAAGCTTTTACAATAAGAAGTTCAAACGACTGAAATCCCAAGCCTTCTCACACATCATGACTGCTGTTTGGAAAGCCAGTTACATAAAATTTAACACAATCGCGAGGGCGCGTGCTGTAATGCTCCCCTTCCCTCCTTCCAAAGCACAATCCAAAATACACAGCCAATAGCAAGGGCATAATTCATCTAATCTGAGATGCCTTTGAATATATATTTACGTCCACAGCTGAACTGTCAACTTAGGCCCCTTCCAGTCAGTGGAGACAAACAGGCATCGCACAATCTGCTCATCCCAACGCAGACACCTACAGACAAGACAAACGGCAGCCCGCAAATGCCTGCTTCTCCTCTGCTGATGATGAACAGTGACCTGCAGTACACGCTCAGCCAGGTATCTCCACTTGGTAGGATTAATTCCACTTATTCCACCATATAGGGTCCAATTCTCTCATCCCTGCCATAACTACTAAAACTTAAAACTGAGAAAATAAACCAAGATAAATCCATTATTTTAAAAGTAAATGTAATTCATACATAAAAATCATTCTCCTGCTCACAAACTGTCAGAAATGTATTAAAAGATATTTCAACTAAAGAAGCCATTAAAAATGACCATACTGTAAGCATCAAATAAAATCTTACCCAAATCCTAAAAAAGATTTTTCCTTTATTCTTATACAAAGGTCCAGCTGAAACCACTGCATCTAAAAAGGAATCTGTAGTATCATTTGCATTAGTACGCAATAATGGGAATATGATTCAACTCCTGATTCAGAAAGACAAAGGTAATTTGAAATTTTTTTTGTTAACATTCATCAACAATTTCAACTTCACATCATGTTGCACTCCTATATGTATTTGGATGCTGCTTAGTTTTTAGCTGTAGGTTACTAGTGCATTTGTAATTGCATTTCTTTAGCTTCCTGATTCCTCCTGAAGAAATTTTACTTGGTTTTAGAGATGCAGTCTTCTCACAGATGTTTTTGCCCTTGTTTCACGTTTCAAGTGATCACCTACACTAGAAAAGTCAAGGTGATTTCTCCAGCAAGAGGAGCAATGTAAACTCACATCATGCATCTATGCACTGTGCTACAACAGTTAAAGCCTGAGAAATTCTGACTATTAAACATTCTCTAGCAGTGGTTACTGTTGGAAAGAATTAACTCCTGTGCTTCCACATTATGTGAAGTTTTGAAGTCTCCTCCATTAGACACCTACATACAGAAAATACAGATTTTAGCATTTGTAGGACTGGTGGTTTTATTCTGTTTATTTGTTTCTGCATGCATAGCCAACTCTTAAGGACTCCATACTATGCAGGAAGTTATTTTTTAAGATTGCTGTTTCAGAACAAGATTTCTCATTGCTAAAGAGTGAGCTATTAATAAAACGGAGTTTACAGCGAAATTACTTGTACTTCAGTACAGCTTTACTTTCAAGCGTATCAACAGTCTCTAAGTCAACTGGACTATTCAGATAACACTGTAAAACACTAATTCCATTCTTCGACAAGGTTTCAGCCTGATTTTAATCCAAGGAATTTAATTCCTCCTTTCTGCAGGAAAGTACAAGAATGCATCTAAACGTGAACAGAATCAGGTTCACACCCAAATCATTCTGTATCCTTGAATATCAGACTATTGCATATACCTAGTTGGCATTCTCTACTGTTTCGAACAATAAAAAGGTGTCTTGAAATCCATAAATACAACTTAGTTGCCAGTGTACCCCATGACAGATGTAGGATTTCATGTTGCCTTGTGCTTGTACAAGTAACACAGAGGTGGATCTCCAGGTGCTGGCAGGAGCTCCAGCCTTCCCCGATTCTCTCACGTCTCGAGTGTGGAGCTCTGCCCTACCTGCTACAGCCCCAATAGCCAGCCTTCACACCAGCTTTATTTGTCCACTAGTTCTCAAGGTCAGCCTGTTACGGGTGTGCGTGGCAAGGTTTTGGTAGCATGGGGGCTACAGGGGTGGTTTCTCTAAGAAGCTGCGAAAAGGTTCTCCCATGTCTGATAAGGCCAATGCCAGCCAGCTCCAAGACAGAACCACCGCTGGCCAAGGCCAAGACAATCAGCAACGGTGGTAGCGCCTCTGTCATATTTAAGAAGGGGAAGAAAAAAAATTTGGCAGTGAAACGGCAGTGAGGAGAGAGGAGTGAGACGATGTGAAAGAAACAACTCTGCAGACACCAAGGTCAGTGAAGAAGGAGGGAGAGGAGGTGCTCGAGATGCTGGAGCAGAAAGTCTTCCCTTGCAGCTCGTGCTGAAGACCATGGTGAGGCAGACTGTGCCCCTGCAGTCCACGGAGGTCCATGGTGGAGCAGATCTCCACCTGTAGCCCATGGAAGGGACCCCACGCTGGTGCAGGTGGATGTCTGAAGGAGGCTGTGACCCCATGGGGAGCCCGTGCTGGAGCAGGCTCCTGCCATGACCTATGCAACCATGGAGAGAGGAGCCCATGCCGGAGCAGGTTTGCTGGCAGGACTTGTGACCCCGTGGGGGACCCACGCTGGGGCAGCCTGTTCCTGAAGGACTGCACCCCGTGGGAAGGACCCATGCTGGGGCAGTTCGTCAAGAGCTGCAGCCTGTGGGAAGGACTCACGTTGGAGAAGTTTGTGGAGAACTGTCTCCCATGAGAGGGACCTCAGGCTGGAGCAGGGGAAGAGTGTGAGGAGTCCTCACCCTGAGGAGGAAAGAGTGGCAGAGACTACGTGTGATGAACTGACCGCAGCCCCCATTCCCCGTCCCCCTGTCCTGCTCATGGGAAGAGGTAGAGAAACAGGAGTGAAGCTGAGCCTGGGAAGAAGGGAGGGGTGGGGGAAGGTGTTTTAAGACCAAGTTCAGTCTGTTTTGTCCATGACAGCAATTGGTGAGTGATCTCTCCCTGTCCTTATCTCGACCCTTGAGCCTTTCATCTTATTTCCTCTCCCCTGTCCAGCTGAGGAGGGGGAGTGATAGAGCAGCTTTGGTGGGCACCTGGCATTTATCCAGACCAAACCAAAACACAGCCCAAAACTAAGCACTCCCTCCAGTGTATCAAGTGCAAGAGGAAAGAACAGAAAAAGCAAGAATTTCTGCTATGCAATAACGCACCAAAACCCTCAGCTTTTGCCAGGAGGTCTGGTCCCCTGTTCTTCCTTCCCTGACACATTAAAAGCTAGGAGGGATGAAAGTCAATCTCTGATCTCCAACAGCAAGCGGTACAGGGTCGCCTTTAGAGACGGGGTGCTGCAACGCAGTGCTCATTTTCCCTCCCGGAACCGATCAAAGCCATAATGGACAGAAACCTTTATATTCATGTTTTCTTTGTCTCCTTCAAGTAATAGATAAAACCCGGGAGAGAGAAAAAGAGAAAATAAGTAGCCTCCCAAGATGCTTCCAACTAAAACAGTGCTCTCTTTTTCCAGCCTCAAAATTACATCCAGTTTCGGTATGAATACTTTTGGCACAGATAATGCAAAATAAAAAATCCCACCAATGCCACCGGCATGCAAAGGGAGTAGCACCTGCTTTGCACCTCTGAGGGTCCAGCCTCACACACAGAGAGGCCAAGTTCGATTCGCATTCCCTCTCTTTTTTAATATTAAAGATTAATCATGAACAGCAGCAATAAAATCTGCAAAGCAAGAACATTTAATAAAGGGGGTTTAAGTGACTATATTTATCTGAAAAGCTCCCCCCCCCAAGCTTTTATTGGTAGACAGAATAAAAACGAAATCTCTGTAAGACCTACTGGTTTTTCCTCACGCATTATTTCTACAAGTTGTTTTGTTTTAAACAAAGGAAAGCAGAAATATGGCAAAGGACCACACAGTTCTTGATTGAACGCTACCGCTTCTCTGGATGCCACAGCAGATAAGTAAAAAAAGTAAAAATATCCAGTCAACCTAGACCTAAAAAACCCGAACAAGAAGGTAATTACATCTTTTCAAATAAGAAAAGGGGAAGGGAGATGGTTTTAAATGTTATCAGCAGAAAGTAATCAAGATTGTTACTCTGCCAGAAAATATCCCAAATGCATAGAGAAGAACAAAACCCACATATAAATAAGCAATCACTGTGTTGTGTAAACAGACAGTTCACTTGTTAATAAAGCTGGCTCTTCTTAAATTAATCATGATTAAACACAGAGATGTTTTCCTATGGTAAATGAGACTGGCAGCACTATATTGGAAACCCCCTTAACTGGATCACAGGGCAAAAACTTCAAACAAATTTTTAAGCTGCAACTTTGTATGTATCTACAGTGATCCCACCCCAAACCAGGACAACTCAGCAACGCCCAGAGGGGCAGCCCAGGCCATGGCCACCGCTACCAGGGCCGATGGCTTTCTGCATCACTTGGGTGGGGGAAAGAGGCAGACAAGCTGGGAACAAAGGAGTGACAAAGAGCCTGGGAAAAAGGTAAGGTGGGATGGGGGGCGGAAAACATTTTAGTTTTCATCTGTTTCTCACCATCCAACTCCATTCTGACTGACAATAAATTAAATTAATTGTCCCCAAGTGAAGCTTGTTTTTCCTGTGATGGTAACTGGTAAATGATCTCCCTGTCTGTCTCCACACATGAGCTTTTCCACCTCATTTTCTCTGTCCTGTTAAGGAGGAGGAGTGAGAGAGCGGCTGGGTGGGTGTTTGGCAGTTGGCCAAGGTCAACCCAGCGCAGCTCTAAAACTCTCATTTCTGTCTACTCAGTCGAGTCCTTTGCAGCTGCGTACACTGAAAAACCTCCAGAAGCTAGAGCCTCCCTCTGCAGCCGAAACCCCAAGGTGCTGGGCTGCCCTCTGACACAGCTAACAAGCTAACAGAAGTTGTAAGGAAAACTCCAAACAGCAACATTGCCTTTGCCAGTCTTTTTCAACCCTCTCTCAAATCAATGAAGCCACCCTCTTCCGCTTAGGGTATCCTTGACACTGGGTACTCAAAGATGGTTAAATAGAAGGTGACCTGATGAATGACGAACGGAAAGCGAGTGGGAGGATGGTGAAAGGTTGGGAGATGACACCTGGGGCAAACAGGAAAGCAGAGCTGGGGCAGGTTGCACGACAAGGCTGGGACAGGACCTGGAGGTAGCACCAGGAGGCTGAAAAAGGACAATGAAAGGAGACGAGACAGGCAGCACAGCTCTGTTACAGCATGATTCTTTGTAGGAATGCAAAATTAATCTGGAAAATGAGCAAGAACTGGGTCCAAAAACCCCCACAAGTCAATCTGGTGAAATAAGGAGGGCTGCTGTGTGTGATGCTTGCCCTACAGCATACGCTTCAACACGTGCAGGAAAAGTGGCAAGCCCTGGGAGAAGGGACAGGCTGTCCACCATGGCTAAATCAAAGCCAAAACCCAGCCCGTTCTCACCGGCAGCAAACCCTCCCCAGCCACGCAGGCAGTGACAATGTTTTGCACAGTGCTCTTAGTACTGCTACGTCCCCTCTGATGGGGAGTGACCAGGCAGGATGGCAGAGTGCTGAAATGCCTCCCTTTGCCGTTTGTAGTTCTGCATTAATTAATATTAAATCTTTCGCTGCGCACTACCACAAACAGACACTACAAAAATCTGTAACTGCTTACCATAAATTGTGCAATTCAGTAAACACAATGGAAATGTTACTACCTTGAACATTATTTGTTTACAAAAATTCCTTGATAGCCTCTATTAATTCAAATAAATCTTATGATTAACACAAAAATATGAATGAAACCAACTCCATGAATTATGTGGGGGTTTTTGATGATACATCAAGTGCAAGTTTTTTCTTCAGTTTTTGCTTGCTTCCATTTCTCCTCTAATGCGTTCAGACTCCATGGACATGTACTGACAAAGGACATTTGGTAGGTGACCTTTGAGTTTCAAGTAACTCGATTATTCATCACCGAGTGACATTATCTGCTGAGTACTACTTACATTTGGCCTTTGGTTGGCTATGATCACTTATGTATTTTTGAAATACTGCATCTTTCTCATCCCCTAGAATTGCTTCTTTTTTTAAAATGGAGTCCTCTAGAGATAAAGAGCTTCTCAGCAAAAAAAAAACAAACCCACTACGCAGTAAATTAAGTGACTGCACAAAAAAATGCCTTCCTGACAACATAACTGCTGTACCATCCATGTGAAAAGACTGCAACACCAAAAAGTTTCAGCTTCTTCATATCCTGTTTTCAAAGGAGCTTACTGTGGTTTCAAAGCAATTTACTTTGCCCTGTAGTCAAAGAAAAAAGAGAGGCTATGATGGTACAAAAAAAGAGAAAAGCGCACAGAACAAAGAGATTCACGATTCTCTGCAAGACACTTGCAGCAAGGTTACTGGCCTTTGAACAGCTACCTAAATGAAAGTTTCCCCCTTCTGTCCCATGGCCCTTCCAAGTCTCTTCCTGGACCCAGCTTCCCAGCCTCTCAGCTCCACACTGGTCCAGGCAGAGAGAAGACTCCAAAAACCGTACACCAAGTTTCCCAAGACCGCAGCTCAGCATCAGCCACATCCCTTGTAACTTCTGATACACTTAGATGCCCATGTTTGCCAGCAACGTCATCTTCTTAGCTACAACTCTTCATAAAGCTTCTCATCTGCTTTTTCACTGGCATTCAGGTCTGATGTGAGCCTGGACTCCAATAAATACTAATTTCGCTACTCTGGTGCCAATTTCTTCTTGTGCTTTAAGTCACACGTAAGATTTATACACCATCTGAAATGCTGTAGAGCACTGTATTACAAGTAGTAATTATTTGAAAGACTACATCTTCACAATACTTTTGTTTATCCCTCTGAAACAGCTTATTCTTTTCCATCCCACACCTGAGTGAGCTCTTCGATAGCAGAGAGTTTGCACAGCAGACTACTACTAGGCAGCACGTTGAAAGCATCTCTACCCTTGAGAGACAAGTAACAACTCTGATGGGAGAGCTCTTGTGAATTCTCGAGTGCCAGATCTTAGAAGGATGTTACACTTCAACACAAGATTTGCAGCAAACGAAAAGAGAAATCAATAGAAATGCTACATTATGCCTATGGCGTGCTTGTTCCCACTTTATAAGAGCCTCCTCTAAGCGACTGCATCCCTGTGCTGAAGGCAGACCATTGATATGAGCCCGAGTTCAAGCAAACAGAGCTGTAACTCAGTCCCTTCCATAGGCGAAGTCTGATATCACATCGCAAGAAACAGGAGGTGGCTCCAGTCACCAGGCTGTGAACACACTGGCAGGGCCACAGCCTTAACATCCCCAGTCCATATTCCAGCTAAACAAAAGACAACAAAAGGCTCAAAAAAACCCAAAAAAACAAAAACAAAACCAAGCAGGGAGAAATATTAAACCTAGTGCCGAAATTACTTTTCCCCATAGTCAAGGCAGTTTAGAAGAAATTACTAAAAAATTTTTTTCCCCACTAAGATCTGTGAATAATATTAGGGTTTTGTTCTGATTTTTAAACAAAAAGCCAACACGAAAACCTATAAATACAGCTTAAGATTTCACAAATGTAGGCATTTAAGTTTTGACTTTTCTGTTCTTTTTTTAAAGCAATATTTTATACTGTGGCTCCAAAATAAGCTCGTCAAGCTGACCAACTGGCAACAATAGTGGTACGCAGTAAAGAGAGAAACAATAATTTAAAAAAGGAAAAAAACAAACAGACCAAAAAAAGCTGTGTATTTCAAAAATAAAAAGCTACATGACCTCAGCTACATTTAGATTCGGCAATGGAAGACAGTCTTCTATGAACACAGGAATAAGTCAGTCAAAAGGACTCAATACAAAAACCTTCCAAAGCTTTTCTGACCAGAAATTCCAGCAGAACGGTACATACCTGTTACAGTGGGCAATACAAGTGAAGTAGTTCCCAGACAAGAGGAAAACAGGGATTGTGAGCTCCACAGCAGCACAAAATAGACCAGAACTGGTCATGGAAGGAACCATCTACAGCAAGCTATCACAGCTTTTATGAAGTATTACTTCATATTCACGGATGAAGAATATTGAAAGTATATTCCATCCTTTTTTGGGTCTTGCAGATTATGTTCCTCTTCTCTAAAGGCAGTACATTACTTAACTTTGTATTTCAGTTGTCATCTTTTTAGTTACTTCATATGCACCTTCATCTATATTCATTAAATAATTCACTTTACAGACATCTTTCTCATAACATGTCAAAACTCCTTGGTAATCCAACCTGGCTTTACAAGCTAGCCAGCTGAAAACAAATCAAGACAAAAATTACTAGAAACGAGTAAGTTTTTAATGACAATTCTGCTCTAACACTACGGAGATACAGAAATCCAACCTCACAGTCTTTCCTGATATTAGAATGCATTGTAATCAGCACGTCTGCTTCTTTGAATGGAACACTGATTCCCCAAGGAATCGCCTCTGATGTGTAAGAAGTCGAAGCTTGCCGGGAAGCAAAGCATTCTCATAAAGGCGCTATGTCTTCCTTTGAAATAGAACTTGAAACTTGCAAGTTTAATTTTCAAAAGCCCACATCCCAAGAAAGTTTTCTTTCAAAAAGTGCAAAAAGGAGATAGAGCTTCTGTTCTTCTTTTAAAGACAAACATGCGATAGCATGTTGTGAAGCAATAGGAGCTGTAGCATGAAGTTATTATAAAAGGTTTCAGAGGCAGCAAGCTACCCTGAAAGGATTTTCTTTCAGGGGAATGACTGAAAATAAGATTAATACTCTTGAGAAAGCAGAAAGCAAACAAATCATATAGAGAATGAGATTCTGTTTTCAAGAGGATGAATTACTGTAGGTAGAACAAGCAGTATCACCTCCTCATAAAGTTAAGAACTGGACAGACTAATACGTACTGCCAAAGCTAAAACAGAAGTGCTGTGGTAGCCACTTCCCTACAGATAGAAGATATTACGGAGAAATATCTTTTCTAGGACCACTCAATCCAGCAGGAGAAAAAAAGGAAGAGAAACTCATCATGAGAGCTTACTTCTTCCTTCAAAGTGGTGTTTCTAAAACCCTAAAACCAGGAACAGGCAGGCAACCAGCAATGAATAAGCAAACAACAAAAAACCCAATGAAACAAACAAAAAAACCCAAACCAATAAGCTAGCTGCCATAGAATAAGGCCCTATTTCAAGGGAAAATAATTGTCAAACAATTGTTTATTAAAACAAAAGTAAATGTGTTTTGCTAAATAAGGTCTAATATAATTTAAAATCACATTAAAAACACAACTGCTCTTCAAGATAACCGAGTTGCAAGGGGTATATAAGAGGTACAGGGAAAAAAAATACTAATTGGGACAGAAAATTATCAATATTAAACACAAAACAAGCTAAAAAAAAAATCATATTTTTTCATCAAATAAATGTACTTTCTAATTCTAACTATTCTATCACAGAAAAGGGTGTGCCTTTATTAGGCAAGCGTACTGGAGTAAAATTGTCTTGACTTCAGATAGCATGGTATGCCTTCAACTTAACGCTTAACTGTATTTCATGACCCTTGTGCATCCCAGCCCAGCAGCTGCGCAGTGCTTGTCTATAGCAGTGTCCTACAGCAATGCTGAGGTATGCCTGGAAACAAAGATTCATGTTGAGAGAGATAGATTTATCTTCACAGAGAAGTTCTTGAACTCCCATTAGATCAGAAACTTTTAAATCCCATCACCTGGACAAAATTAAATAGCGTAGTTTCATTCTGCTGCTTGTCCCAGTAAATAGGGGGACATCATTTTGGGAAGTGATGTTTTTTTTCTTAAGAGAAAGCAGAGGTTTCTCAGGGCCTCCCCCCTCCTCTCCCTTACGTGCAAGAAAATAATGTTGTGTGAGTGGTAATCACTTTGGATGAACTCTGGTCTTGAAGGAAGAGATTCCATGAAAACACACAACGTGGTAAAAATGTAGCAGACCAGCAAAACGAACACAACATCCAAATTCAACTCTAGATACAGTTTATACTGTAAACAGTTCGGCAACACTTTGGGATGCAGGATATACTTCCTCCTGACAGAGTCACACGGATAGTCCTTACCATGACTGGAGTTGTGGCCATCACACACCAACCCAGCACTTCCCACTAGCCAGAGACCCATGCCATTGTCCCACCCACAATGCCTACAAATGGAGAACTCAGTGTGGGAAATTCTTCTCTAGACCTATAGAATTTTTTTACATTTTCTTTCTTCCCCATAAGAGTGGTCAAACTCCTAAACAGATGTCCAGAAGGGTCACAGTATTCATTCCTGGAGATGTTCAAATTTCTCTGGACACTCAGTGGAGATCTTACCCATGCAGTCAATGCAGCCAAGCGGGCAAGTCACCTCACTCTACTGTAGACACCTTATAAATGACCCAGTGACCTAATCAATGAACTGATGCAAACTAGCCTCTGCTGACCAGACCACCACTAACTAAAGGGAAGTCCAGACAATTGTGCCCAAATTTACAGATCTTACTGAACCTGCCCCCTTCCCAAGCTTTTCTTCTTGCGTGAGCAAACCAATCTCACCAGTTAAATAAAAACACTAAATCGAGCTCACTTCTGAATGACTGCTTACATCCATGATACTATCTGCTACTTCAGCATGACAGCGCTTGAGAAGTAATAAAGCCTCTTCATGTATCAAGTGAGAGAAATAACCCTACTGCATGGACAATTCTGTCATTTACAATAATTAGGTACATTCCCTGAAAATTTTCCATTCTTTTATTTGTAAAATATGTGAAGGGTAGTTGCAGTGTGCGGTAGCATAAGGAACACAGATTCATTCAAAGCATGATGGATACAAATGTTGTACAATCACTAAAAAGGCTAAAACAAAACATTACATCTCTCGGTTTCTATCTGGATGCAGCATCACAGGTTACAAGATACTCTGAAAGTGAAGCATTTTATTACTCCCAAATATCAAATGTTTCTGGCATCTTGCCAAGACAGCAGCACGGTCACAACATCTACAATAATCTACAACCTGTAGAAAACCCACACTTACGTGGGATAACACTTAAGGACCAACGCCTTTCTTACTTTAGAAAACATCTTCTGTGTAAACCAAAAATTGGAGTTTTTTGTAACAGTATATCATTAATTATTTAATCACAAACAGTATCAAACAACAGAAAAATAAGTAAAAGGAACCAAGATTCTGTGAGCCTTCTGTAGATATCAATTCACCTTTCAAGAAGGGAATTTCTCCCCAGTCTTTGATCTCCGTTTCTGCTAACTTTCAGAGCTATGGAAATAATGCACATCCAGCTTAAATTCCCAACCTCTGACAACCAGATGCAGGACTTTCAGGCATGTTTAGCCACATCATATTCCTCTTGTGAACAACTACTACAAAAGAATTTAAAAAAAAAAAAACAAAACACGATGACTTTGTTGCTTCTTGTTGCTTATATACAATGATGTCCCAGAGTCACATGCGAAAGAATAAATTCACACTCTCCATGAGCCATCTGGTTTAAAGTCAAGTATTTCTCTTCTCCACCCAGAAATCTTGTATAAACATAAGAATAGTACATTACTGTTCTTTCAAGAGGAACACACCTAGCAAAAACCAACAACTCCCTCTCAGCCAGCTTCACAAACACATTTTATAAGGACAAATTTGCAGCCTGTCCATTTCTGACAGTAGTCAGAAAAGAAAGGTATGTCTGGATAGGAGGCTGAAAGAAATAAAAACAAAACAGAAAAAAAGATATTTTAGAATCCGTTCATGGGCTGCTATTACCACATGCCTAATTTTCAGTGCAGTAGTTCCCATTCACAGTGGTATGGGCTCACGCAACCACCACCGAATTCCTTTCATTACTTCCAGGTTATCCCACTGCTCTTATGTCACAGGCCAATTAGTAACTGCTCAGCTGTATATTAGCTCAACAGGCATTTTAAATTAGATTTGCCTCAGACAACTAACGTCTGATACCACTGTTCAGATCATCGAAGTCTTTCAATGCTTGTCCTTTCTCTAATCTTGCTTTTTATCTTCAGTCATATACAGAAGGCTCCCATCCACCAACAGTTCTGTAATGCCTATTAATTTGACTAAATGAATGTCCTCAAAGCATCGGGGGGGGGGGGGG
>Ga0065711_1038220_pt1 | contig 19013 bp, 9 predicted proteins | sample Hoacrofraction12_FD_59098 | JGI IMG/M metagenome (GOLD analysis project Ga0065711, IMG submission 59098) | Hoatzin crop microbial communities from Cojedes, Venezuela - Epithelial fraction 12 v2 (version 2) | ecosystem: Host-associated > Birds > Digestive system > Esophagus > Crop | place... | reverse complement strand
CTTCCTTCCTTCCTTCCTTCCTTCCTTCCTTCCTTCCTTCCTTCCTTCCTGCCTGCCTGCCTGCCTGCCTGCCTGCCTGCCTGCCTGCCTTCCCTACATCATCTATCACTTATCATTAACAATTCCAGAGAGAATTTAGATAGGCCAAGCTGGTGTCATGTTGACACATCTATTTTAATTGCTAAGTATAAGAATTATATTTACAGTCATGAGAATTACAATTATTGCAGTCCTATTTCTTCTTCCAGAATGTAAACTTCTTTTCAAGACTTCTGAAATTGCCCCGGGCTAAGATTTGTGGATGATATGTACAACGACAGTAGTCAGAAGTCCTAACCCTATAATTCATGTTAGTATTTTTCTCTGTTTCTGCTGGACAGAACTGGAACTAAAAGCTAGAGCATAGCAATTACTGTTCTGTGGCTTGTATTATGCTAAATAGCTTTGCTAAGGACAATGGCACATGCTCTTCTTGAAATCTACCTGACAGAGTAATTGTCAGCACAGGAAAATGAAAACATAAGAATGCACCAGATAGGTAAATCCTTTTATCAAACTAATCTGCACATATCTTTGCTTCAGCTTCACTAGGCAGTATGATATCTATATTTAGGTTTTCATTAGCATCCTTGGGGAAGTAAATATTCCTCCGACTCATTTGATTAATCTCTGCTTGTTTTCTACCTACCTTCTCACTCTACTTTTTAATAAAAAATCCACAGTTTAATTTTTATAGGATTGCATACTTTACACTTCAGTAACTTGCCAATAATACGGAATGTCTTTCTTTCCCCCAACCCTCCTATGCTTGAGTTGATGACTGGGAGTTTTATAGCTCTGTCTGCTAGCATTTGCATATAAAGACAAGGATTTTTAACTTTAAATATAGATTTATGAATAATAAATTCTTTGCATTTTCTTAACATTTTTAAATTTGTTGCTGTACAACTATGTATTGCTATGCATATGAGGTAGAGCAAATGCATCCACACACAAAAATGCAAAAAAGTATACAGAAGAAAGTATATTTAAACATCTGGAGTTGAGTTCTCTACAGAATAACTTTGGATTTAACTATACAAATAACCCCTCTGAAAATCACCTACAAAGTGTCCAGATTATATTGTGTGAATATTTTTACAAGATCAGAAGGGAGGACTAGATCATAATCCTACAGGAAGCAGATATATGCATAGATGTTATGTTACCTAGCAACATAGATCCCAATCTGCTGTTTACTCCATTTCTCCAATCTTACTATAGTACATAGGGGGAAAATGACACACGTTAGATCTACAAAGTCCTTAATCTCTGGTTTCACAGGTCCAGAAAGAAACGGAAAATGTGTATTTGTGTGTGTCATTCTGGAAAAATATTATGAAAGGCTTATCTTCCTGTACATGGCAAAAACCAGTCCCTATTATTAGCTAGTGTTTCACAGGAATAAGAAATGTGTGAAAGTCTTTACAGATCACAAGAAGAAGAAGAAAACAAAAGCCAAACCAGAAAAAAATCTAAACCTCACAACCCCAACTGTTGTAATTAGAGCAAGTAATTTACTTTAGGTTCTACTGATGTGACATCATGGGACAATAGCGTCCGTTATTCGGTCTTACATACAATGAGTATCACAGGGGATACATTTGAAAGAAAAGCTGTTAATATGCGCAAATGTTTATCAGCTCAGAGGGTTTTTTACATAAAAAGGTTAGGAAACTTGAAGGGGAATAGTAACAGTTACAATTAGGCAAAAATGGAAAATGTGCCTACTTTTTTTCTTTCATAGATGCAGATTATCTATTTTTTTTTATCCATAACTCTCACTCTGTACAGTCTTCTTTCTACCTGAAGATCAATCACTAAAAAGTAAGGAAGAAAGCATGAAAAGTTTATGATCTAAAGCTTGTTTAGATAATTTTTTTTCTGCTAGTTGACTAGGGTAAGTTTGGTGCTCAATTTAAGGAAATTACTGATTTATACATGCCCATGTGCCTGTCTCTGTGGGTAACTTCTGGATATCAGATTTTTTTCATGCTGGAAAGGATGATCAGTCCCTCTGTTATGTTGGGTCTTCGAGGGATACTAATGTAGTTTTACAGGCTTTCAGAGAATCTTGGAAACCCTCTAATCTTGTACAAACTGGAAAATTCTCCACAGGCAAAGACTTCTGACTAACTGTAAAATCTGCCATTAATAGAGCAACCCCAATGACTTTGCATGCGTAAGGGTGTGTATGTGTGTCTAGGATCGGACCTGCCATCCATGTAAGTCTTCTGTTTAGGAGTCTTTTTTAATTTCTACTGCTGAACAGAATGGTCTACAGGGTCACTTGGCTGTTCCTCAGATATTATGTAGCACAGCATATCCATTTATGTCTCTTTTTTGGGTCCCGACTCAAGCATGTTTAATTAGTACAAAGGTTAAAGTTTAGCTACTGCACTGGGCTATTAGAGGGTCTTTTAATCTTCTGAAAGGCACTACAGTAATCACAGTGCATTGTGTGGCCTTGTGTACAAGAAGTGCAGCAAAACTATTCTGAAGCCCAAGATACATGATTAGATCCGCGTGCTCCAGATAACACCGAGCTCGCTGAAAGTAAGGACTACTTGAGGAATAATTCACTACTCAACACTGAGAAAGGACAACCACTAGGCCTCAGAAAGGCTACAGAAACATAATTAGGAGATCAGAGAAGCTATGACACATTGGTAGATGATGCTGAACACTAAGAGAAAAGGAGATTTTCTTGGGACTAGCCCAAGTAATAGCTAAAACTGGATGTCTACCTCATGAAAACAAAGTATATATTTATTTAAATGAATAATTCAGGTTAAAAAGCCAAAATTTTCAATATTTCTTTTCTAAAACAAATCAGAACACTTTTCCGCACTTGCAATTTTTTGTATTACTTTAATTCATGTGTGTGTTTCTATCTACATTTCAAAGCAAAATAATTTTGGAATGAAAATCTAAACTTCTCATTGTAAAATGTAAAACTAGGATTTTACAGTTCAGAAGTCTCCTCTTCATGTCAGTTTTCATTTCTTCTCAATTAAATACCACCTGAATCAAATTATTAGTTAATTATTTTTTGTTGTTAAAAAGGTGTTTTGTCAGGAAAGCCTCTTAGACATTTTATTTCCTAAAAGGATCTAGTCATGAAGCACTGAGCATCTGGCTGTGTCTTACCATTTCCAGAGGACTTCTGGAAGCAAAGTTATTTGACTTCCATCACTGCTGCTTTCTTGTGAGTGCAAACCATAAATACTCAACAGTAAGCAAAAATGAATGAAACTACTAATAATGGCTACTACATGCATCAAAAGCCTTCACTGCCTTACCCTTTAACAGTAAAGCTCCTGTGTGCTTTGGAAAGTCAGGCACTGATGTAGCTGCAGTTGTGCAGCTTGTTTTCTGACAGGCAAGTTTTCAGTCAACCAATACTGAGAAGCAGTGGCAATAAGATTTTGCTTCTCTACATCTCTTCAACTCCACCAATGCCTACAATCAGGGCAATTTAGAAGTGAAAAAATAAGGCCAAGGACCATTGCTTTGGTTCTTCTCTCTTGGAGTTTCACGTCCCAGAGGATCAAATGTCCTGGCATTTTTTTCTGTTAATAAAAAGAAAAGAAACAGCTCCACAGTATGTAAGAGATGACACAGTATTTTCTAGTACAACAAAGTTCTTCTTTGCTAACTTTGTTCCTTTAATTAATTTTGTAATTAATAACAGAATTTTTTGAATTCTGTTTCCTTTTTCTTAAGCATTCTGGATTACAGCTGAAAAAAGTGCCTTCTGTAGAGTGCTACTAATCAGAAGCCCACAAGGAACTGTAAGCAGCAGCTTAGCAAAAGCAATCCAAATTCCTATAATCCAGGAAATAGAAAGGAAAAGAACCCAAATCAAATACACTTATGAATCCACAGAGGCAATTAGAGAAGGCAATAAAAGGCAACAATGATGAGTATCCGTATCACTGTAGTAGCCCTATATTTTCATCAGCTGTTCTGCTATATTTTAAATTTTTTCAGCTAAATGTTTTTGTAAATTCTCACTGCATTAGAAGGACAGGCTCCTTTGGCAGGTCATTTTCTTCTCATTTGTTTTGCGAAGAGACTATTATGTGGAGTGTACTCTTAATTAAAAATAATTGGTTTTAATTCTCAAGAATTATGAAATTAAAAGAGAAAATAAGCTCTGGTTATTTTGGAGAAACCGAGGAGCCAAGCATTACCCTGAATTACAGTGATACAGTCAATTCTTACAATATAATCATGAATTACCTTTTCAATGTTTTAGATAAAGTTTAGCTGGCAAACTTTTTTTTTTTTTAAATCATCCAATTTTACTTAGCAATGTTTTCCACAGTCTTGAAAAAACAATTCAATACTGTCCATGCTGGTAGTTGGTAGAAGTTGGGAGTAGAGAAGTCTGTGTTCAGCCCTAGTCAGTGAAGAAAATCTTTTGTGGTTATTGCCTTCTTACAACTACTGTTACGGGTATTGATCACAGCTAACTATTGAAGTACACTGAAATCAATCCAGCTGTGTTCCTCGAAGCCACCTAAAACTATAGTACTCCATTGTTGAATGAAGTCCATTGACTTAAAATAGCTTTATTTGCACTGGAATGTTACCACAACACAGAGAGAGCATTTGAATGTTAACAAAACACAGAGAAATACAGGGGCATTCCCCCTTCTCATGACTCGGAAGCTTGCACAAAACAACAACTGGTGGGGTTTGTGCTGCAAATAATAGGATCTGAAGGGAAAGAAATCCTTTCCTATACGTAGTTTCCTTTATACCCTAGAAAGCAGAGGGTGTAGAAAGTGCAGTCTCCATAAGAACTGATTTAACTGTAGAAATATCATCATTAACCTTACTGTTAACAATCCTGACTGTTTCTGTTTTGGTGTAACTTTCTTGGCAGAGATGTGCTATTTTAGTCAAGATGGCTCATATTCAGACTATTTTGTAGATGAAGGCCTAAAACATCCAGTGTGTGAGCACCCAATGATTATATGCTGCCATGAAGACAGAGCAACAAGCATGACCACCATATGTCCTATCTGTCTGTTCATTAGTGCAGATTAAACATTGCTATTGTTTGTGGGACTTACTGCTAGTAAGGGTAACCATTAAGGAAACATTGAAAAAAAAGGTTACTTTGGACTGGTTTAGCTGTTAGATAACCATGAACGTGATTGTCTATACTGTCTTCTATACTTCTGCAACTGAATCAAACTGCCAGATAAAAAAGTGAGATACCCTTATGCCCCTACTTAAATGCTAGGAATTAACCTCATGTATCTACTTCTAGTAAAGCAACAGGAGCCTGCCTCACCTAAAAATCGATGGTGATATAGTTAATGTCCATTTTTATCTCCCTACGGAAAATAGTGTTTTCATAAAATCATAGAATCATAGAATGATTTGGGTTGTAAGTGACCTTTAGGGGTCATCTAGTTCCAGCTTCCCTGCCGTGGCCAGGGACACCTTCCACTAGACCAGGTAGCTCAAAGCCACATCCAACCTGACCACGGACACCTCCAGGGAGTGGGCATCCACAGCTTCTCTGGGTAACCTATTCCAGTGCCTCACCACCCTCATAGTAAAGAATTTCTTTCTTATATCTAATCTAAATCTACCCTCTTTCAGTTTAAAGCTGTTACCCATTGTCCTATTACTGTATGCCCTTGTAAGATGTCCCTCTCCAGCTTTCTCATAGGCCCTCTTCACGTACTGGAAGGCTGTTATAAGGTCTCCCCAAAACCTTCTCTTCTCCAAGCTGAACAGCCCCAAATCTCTCAGTCTTTCCTCACTGGAGAGGTGTTCCAGCCCTCTGATCATATTTGTGGCCTTGCTCTGGACCGGCTCCAAAAGGTCATGTCTTTTCTGTGCTGAGAACTGTTTGAGGCAGTTAGGGTTTAGCCTAAGGTAGAGCTGAGGGACTACTATTTATGCTACTTTATTTTCTTAGCCTACACAAATTTGCATCAGCTTTTTCATTCATCACACTCATTTGCATGTATAAGCTGCTTGAATACATATATGTATATAAACATATACATACATACACACAAACATATGCATAGATGCATGTAGCTGTACGTGTGCATTTATACAAAAAAGAATCTGGTGAGCTGCTGTGTGGCCTGTTAGTAAATATTTCTTGGTTGCTCTCTTCCTCAAATAGCAGTGTTTCATTTGTTCTGCTGTGCCAAGATCCTTCTCTCATTCACTAATCCACCTTTACTTATATCTTGAATCCAATAGTATGTACAGAATATTGTACCGGAAATAATGTAGGCTAGACAGTTAGACCACCAAAAACCAGAAAAATCTACCCTCATGGATAAACCAGTCTTAACGGATTTTTTTTTTAATTGTCCCACTTGGGTGGCTCCTAAACATCTTTAGTGCACATACTATTTTTGGTGTATCAAAATTAGTTAATACTTTTGCAATTGCATCCTTAATCTTTCAAAATCTAAAACCAAAACTGCATTCTTCTTGTACAATGTACATAAAAGATGCCAAAGCACCTCTGACTGCTTAGGATGGTGTCGCGTTAAAGGGTTTGAAGAAATCTGGTAAGCGGCAAGGAGGGGGGGAAAGCACTCCAGTTGAGTCACACAATTCAGAGTGGACCTGCTTGCTTTTCTAAAGTCCTTCTCAGAGAGAGGAGCCTGGGTGGGGCTAAATCCACTCCTAGTCCCAAACTTGGTCAAAAGTTTATGTCTAAGGGGTTAAGTATGTAGCTACTTGTCAGAGCCAATCTTTTCCTGTCAGAGTTCTCCCAGGGACTTTCAATGAGACAGTTTTGCAAAGTTGAAAGAGTAGGCAATGTAATCACGCAGCAGGTATCACAGTTGCAGGACTGCTGTTGATAAATGCACTATCTACAAAAATAGGGCTCAAGTTAATAGTTCATCACTTTAGTTAATAATATTTTCGAACGGATACATGCATCAAAGTCAGAGGTGTGACTCTTACCAAAAAGGCATCCATTCTTGGAGGAGAAGAGTTCTAGGCCCGTCGACTGTCCATCAGATAAAGTTTTCATTTGACTCCTCCTACCAACAAGGGTTTTCAAGCACTTGTTTTATACTTTTGAAAAATCTTTGGCAGATCTTGGTGAGGTGGGACTAAGTCAATTATTATGTGTTGATTGGCTCTTGACATGTGATGTTGTGTTGTCAGAAGTGGGACTCAGTTGTTCAGTACACCTTTGGGGCAGGGAGCTTAGTATGTACTTGCAGGAGGCCTTTTCTTCTTTAACTAAAGCAACATCTGGCTGTGAAGATTTTGCTTCACTCCAGGTGTCACACAGTTGATCTAAGCGTTGGGCCATCACCTGTTATTTCTGTCTGGTAAGATAAACTAAGCTCATTGTTCAAGTCAAACTACTCCCTTTTGTTAACTCTTTGACATTTGACTCATCAGTCGAGCAAGACGTCCTCTGGCAAGGACAAGTCTGGTAAGGCCACCAACCCACAGATGGATTTCACTATAGTTTAAAGCAAGGTCCCTTTCTAAAGAGAAAATTTTATTAAACAGGTCTGCTGGTTCAGATCAGTTTAATGAAAAAAACTTGAAAGAAATTTTAAAAAGGAAAATAAATCTTTGCTTTATTGCCATGTTTTTTCAGGATGAATGTGTTCCTCTACTCTTCTGTTCTAGTTCAGCAATTTTCTCTTTTTAGGCTTTCTAGTTTAGGTCATGGCTATCAAGGAACATCCATCTTTCTATCACCCTGAATCTTAAAGCCATTTGCTGTCTTCCTGATCTGGACTAATTAACCCTCTTCTTTGCACAGGGACGTCCACTATCATTAAAGAGAAAGGGATCTCCTGACACCAAAGTAGTACTCAGCATAAGGGTCAAGTTTCCAGGATGACACTGGCTGCAAAACATTAAACAAAACTAAAAGTAATTTTAAATTCTAACTTGATAGCTTTGAGATGTGGTATAATGCTTGTTTCTTGCAAATGATAAATTGCTTGTCTCTTGCTAGTGATAAACATTTGTTTATTTGTTTAATGATAATTCCCAAGTTGTTTTGATTACTTTATATATCTTAAATACAGTACCAGATGTTCAGAAAACAAATATCAAATTGACAAATTATGAAACAAACACATAAAGGTCAAAATATATTGTGCATTTCTGTTAGAGAAGTCCTGGTTTAGGAATTATTCTGGCTTTATTTTTCAAACTCCTGACTGCACTGAAGATGGTATAACAAAGCCAAAAATGATCACAAAACACTTTAAAAATGTCAGTAAAATAAACATCATATATCTTCTCCTGATTTAATGACTTGGGCTGTGAGCACATATGACTGAATGACAAAAATTCTCAGCTCTTCCTCAAGTGATCTGTAACTTGCGGGAGCAGTTGAGCTTATTTGTTCTTTATTTTTCATTCTAATGCATGCAAGTGGCAAAGCTTGGAGCAAGAGTACCTTACAATAAAAATTTTTATTTTTAAATAATTTTTAATTTTAGGGGGCTATTTTTAAGATTCTGCAAACTCTAGAATATTCTTATTAGTGGTGGAGGTAACTATACATGTGATGATCTAACATGGTTTTGTAATAGATCTTCATTTCCAGTTTTTTTACACCTTTGCCAAACTGAAACATTTAGGCTGATATTTTATATGACTAAGTTGGACTGGATATTTGGAAAAGAAAAGTTTAAGTTAAAATAGCTTAGTTATTTATCTCACTGTGATACATAGTTAAATTATATTTAAGAACACATTTTTAAAAAATTGAGAATTTCTAGTCAGTTGCAGAAAAACTTGAAACTTGCCAAGGTCTTCTTGAGCAATGTCTTACGATTTAGTTTCTTTATGAAACCTTGACTGCTTCAAAGCTAAAACAAAATCCCATTATATCTACTGAGCTAGGTGGTGATAGCTAAATTAATTATAGTTTTGAATTACACACAGGCTGAACAGAGGACTATAATAAATATTCTACTATAATGGACAAATTGTCCATCTAAGCTTATAGCCCTTTTCTCACAGTGACCAATATTAATTAAGGTGGTTGTTTGCAGCACCAGGAAGAAGTAGCTTCACAGGTTAAACAAATAATTGCAAGCATGGCCTACTTTTTCTCCCCGTCCTTTCTTTGTGTTATCAATCTGCTTTCAAGATTTTTTGTTGTTGCTGCTTAATCAGATTATACATTAGAAGATTCTACACAAATTTACTAAAAGGTTGAAATTTATTTATTTAACTATTCATTAATCATTTTTTTAATTTAAAAGAAAGACACATTCACCCCATAAACAGTAGCTGGAATCTGCTAGCAACAACAATACCATTAAGATGTAATTCTTTCTTATCCTTTTATTTTTTAATCATTACTATTATAAATATCTTTGACTCTTCAGAGTGTCTGAATTAAAATGCTATCTTGTCATAAGACTGAGATCTTAATAAAGGTTGATTTCTTTGATGTTAAAAAGATAATGTTAACTTATAAAACAGATAATATTCAAAATGCTTGTAAGAAATAACTTACGGAATAAAATATTCCTAATTATTCACAGAAAATCATGAATTCAAGGAGTTTTTGTAGTAATTAGGGAAATTGCTTCCCAAGCATATTTTTTTATGAATCAAGATTCAGAAAAATACAGCCACTGATACACATAATATAATAAATAAAATTCTGCTTTTATGACAGTAATTATCATAGCACTCTTTTGTTTCACCCCTCATTTCTTTCTGATATGTTGGGAAAGACATAAAAGAGAAAATTAGTGAACAGCCCTCTGAAATACCGCAAGGTAAGAAATAACAAAGTAACATTCCTCTTGTATATTTATCCTTTCAAAAAGACATTTTAAAGACACAGCTTGATGACTTTTCTTCTGCTCATTTTGCTTTGAACAATAATTTCATATTTTTATATTGAATATCTGACTGCACCTAGATGACAACTTCTGTTCAGTTGTTCTTGAAGTACACTAATGAACTAAAATATTTCAACTGTTCTTTCTGTTCAAAAAGTGAGTGAAAAACAGACTTCAATAATTTTTTTTTTTTACAATAACGGCTTTGTTGTTTTTAATAAAAGACTATTTCTCATAAACATCCCCTTGATGTCAGAGTTAATCCCTTGAATGGGATTAGCCACCTCTACAGTTAGTCATCTAAAAGTTAGCTAGTTTAGTGTAAATTAATGTAAACTGTAAGGGTCTTAGTAAAAAAGTGTCACAACCTAATCTATTCTACATGTTTTGTACGTATTTCAGTACAAGCTGAATGACTAATTTCTCTCCACTGACTATAAGGATGCCTACATGGGTATCTCAGACTACATGTTAAAAGCTAAAGCTATCACCAGAATACTGAAGTGTTCCATTATAGATTTGCTTCAGTTTCACTTCTAAAAGCAAAGTTTAAAAACAGCAAAATATTTTATTTAAATGATTTAAATATTTAAATAAAACAAAAAAAAATTGTAATCTCTTCCCACTTTCCTCAAAAAAAGCCAGAAACTATATTAATTAAGAAAAAACAAGGAAATGGTTTAATCCAAAAATCAGGTTTTTGTTATATTCCAGCAGTGACCTAAAAAAAAAAAATCAATTGTTCAGTGAAATGTAGCTCTACCCTTTAATCTCTTTAGATTTTGAGAAATTCACCAAAAAGAAGAGCTGTTACTCTGAGTCCTCAGACAAAAAGCCTTATATTTTCAGCTGATCTCTTTTTCTCTTTGTTTTGGTTTTTCTTTACCTTTAGTTGACCTTCCATGGTTAGAGTAAAAGTACACAAGTTATTGAGTCAGTCCTCAATAACTTGAACTTTCATGAAGAGTGTTATGAGGAAGAAAAATAAAGAAGAGTGTCAGAGAAAAGTGAAGTGGGTCCTTCAGCACCAATCCTGCGTGACCTCCTACAGGTATTTCCAACTTGTGGCCATGGAGTCCTTTAGCAACCTTTTACACGCTCATAGAGAGGGCAGTGCAACTACAATTTAGGGATGTTACTCACAACCAGATGCAATAAAAATAAAAAAGTGCATAATTCCTACAGCTGGAGGGGTATATTTGGACTATGGTATGTCTGTGCTGCCTTGAGGGTTAGGCCACTTAATTTCTCTTGGTCTAAGAACGGAAATAATATATTTTTCTATGGGTTCATCAGATGTCTGGTAGCAGGAATCACTCTGCATTGTGTGCAGCATAGTGGGTTTATGATGTCTGTCAATTCATCTGAGGCTCACTTGTGTGGTTCTGCAGTGCAAATCCTGCACCTTCTGCACCAAACAATTTGTCTGTTTTAGAGCCAAGCACGTGAATCCCAGATCATATGCGTTCTACAGGACCATGTAATGCAGATGTGGTCTAGAGCTTATGAATTTTTTTTCCTAGTTATAAATGCTGAAACTCTAGAATGCAAATAAGTAGTCATGTCAAAGAAGGCAAAAGAGTAAATGTAAGCACTATTTGAATCATGTGGTAAATTATTTTGATTTTCCTCAATCTCTCCAACTGAGAACATGCCCTTGTACTTGAGAGCTTGAGAGTAAGCGAGGAACTTCCATCAAAAAGAGAGAGTAGAAGCTTACTTGATAAACTACAGCCCAATTTTCAGGCCAAGTATTAAAAGCAAATACGAAGCATACTATTTTCAAATATTTTTTGCAGAAGTTAAGAATACATTTATGAGTTTTAAATATCTATGTAGCTTATGGAGTAGTTTATGGAGTAAGTATTTATTTTGCTTAAATAGAAGACTTGCTCACAAAGCAGAGACCTGTTGCACCTATAAAGTCTAAACACATTGAGGAGGGCATATTTGGTATTTGTTTGCCTGGAATCTAAACACAAGCAAACTAAAGTGGTTGAACAGCGACACTATAACTGTGAGATTGTACATTTTGTGATGTTACTAGTGGCATAACCAGCAACAATGTCTGAGCACCTGGACACAGCTAACTATACATGTAAAGGTAATATGTAACTCCAAGAGGCAAAAAGAGACTTCTGTGATGTAATTGCACAAACACGGTACAATGAAAATCATGTACAAGGCATAAATTCTACAAGATAGTGGATGTAGAACAGGTAGGAAACACGGCTGGGAAAATGACCAAGTCTTCCTGCTGGAAATAAGATAATCTGTGTTGCTAGCATATGAGATTCATCCTTCATTGTGGGGAGGTTGTGAGGTTCGTAAAAATATCATGGATATATAATAAAAAAGAGGAAGAAAGATGACTCTTGACTTTGGCCTCAGTTTTTCTCATCAAAGAGATATCAAAACTGATCCTCAAGCCTGACTGCAGCCATCCCTGCTGACTACATGGCATCAGCTCTGTGGTGTTGAATACACACAGTTGATGTAGGAGATGGTCATTAAGGACCATTTGAATATGCAGTAATTATAGCTAACAATGTGGAAGAACTTACTGTTGGAAAACGTGTGTTGTTAATGAATGCCAGTCTAGTGAAACACTATTTTGATTCTGGCCTGATTTCTGTCTTTTAAATACTCCCATCACAGTTGCATCCAACTACTTGATACACACATACATTTATACCTGTACACACGCACGTGTGCTCAGTTGCAAGAGTCTCAAGTGAAATTGCATTGTTGCAAGCATCTCAAGTGAAGTTACATTTTAGATTCAGTATATTTCGTATAATAATTTAAAGATAATAAGGTCTAGATTCATACAAGCTACGGTTTTGTAGGGGCTGAATTCTGGACTTCAGTAGATACCCACCCCATCTAGGTATAGGAATAATTCCTTAGCCACCTCAGCAGCAATACTGATTTGATCCTCTCATCAACTCAGGAAGGACAGAACTGTTTGTGGACTGTGATATGAACTGGACCAAAAAAATTATCTTGGTTAAAGAAAAAGCCTGAAGAAGTTAGAAATAGTGGCTAGAGGCCCCTAAGGCAGTAAGCGATTTCTCAGATCAGCTTTGCCAATGGTGAAAAAAATAACAAACTACAACCTGAGTCAGCACTGCAATACTCTAGCATTACATTGCAATTACACATTTGAAATCATTTGAAATGCTGTGGTGCAAAATCAAGTAGTACAATGATTAATTGGGTCACCAACCTCTTCTCCCTTATGTTTCTCAAATGCTATTTAATTAAAGCTAAAATACCACATTGGACTGGTCCCAGGGCATGGTTTCTAGGCACTGCATAAATAGGAAGAAAGTATTATTGTATTTTTAATAATGTTTCATCTATTCAGTATTCCCACAGTTTGATAATGCCCAGTATGTCTCTTTTTAATATGCAGACATCACTGGATGCTCTCCTAATGGACAGTTTCAGAAAGCTTTTCAGAAATTTTCTATCAGAAAATTCCAATTCAAGTTAATCAAAGGAAAGGAAAAATAATTTTGACAATTTTGAAAAAAAAATATGGAAGACAATGAGAGACATCAAATTCTGATTTCCTGGTATTCTATTCTGGTTTTGTATTTCAAAATGTGCATTGTTTTGTATTAGAAAACAAAAATCACAAAACCAGAACAAATATTTTTCATTTTAATCAACTCAAATGGTTTGGTTCAGGTTTCTGTTTCGAACTACAAAGAGAATTATTAATTTGGTTTACATCTTTACCTGGTTGCTTGGTTTTGTTTTCATTTTGATTCATAGCAGAAAATAGGAACTGATAGACTTCGAGAAAACAAAATCAATTCTTCACAGTTCTCGTGCTTTAGCAGGGTTTTTGATTTTTTTTTCTGAAATGTTTCTGAAGTGAGAGGTACTTTGTGTTTCAAATAGTGTATTATTTGTCTCTCAAATCCCTGTGTTTATTGAAGTCTGAAGTCTGAGTCAGGAGAAGACAGAGGAAAGAAAACATTCTTCTTCCTCACTTAAAATAATTCAATTACAGTGAATTAAGATGTGAATTAATACAAAAACCAAATTTTGGTATTACTGTCACACTACAGAACTACATTAGGCCTCCAGAAAGAAAATGACTGGCATATGAAACCTTTGATGCATAAAATCAAGTCTGAGAGAGGAGGAGAAGGAGGCAGGAAGCCTTTAGCTTTTATTTTGGAACAGGCTTATTTCTATAAATCAGTAGTTCTGCATCTCTAAAATACTGGGGTAGGAGGCAGGGCTGGGCCTTCTGAGACTTGGGTCTATTTCTAGCGCTATCAACAGCTTGACATGTGACCTTCCCAAGGTCAGTGCTTCTGTTTTCCAATCTGTTGAGCAAATAAGTTTATACTCTATTCCATTGTAAAAGCCTCTGAGATGGGTTGATAAAAAGAGGAAGAACTGGATATTGCTCTTACATAAGTTTTGACTTTTCACATTGTACCCCTGAGTAATGACGGTAATCACCTCAGTCACCACGCTTGTTCATCATGGATTTCAGAGCACCTTTGGGCTGTATAATTCCTTCCACTTCATGAGACTAGGAAACTGAGGCATGGGAAAAAGGAATGAGTCATCCAGAGCTGTGTCAGGAAACTATTTGTGGAGCAAGTAATAGACCAGATCTTTGTCTCTGTGGTGTGTTTTGTGCGCTAAGAAGCATTTCCCTCTCCATTATTAAACAATGGAAATACTTTCTCATTAGAGAGAGCAAAGACAAACTCTTATCTGCTTTTGTCCATTTAAATGATCCTTATGTTGCTCTGAGACTGTGCCATGAAAATGGATGAGAAAAGAAATAATTATTGAAAACACATTATAGACCTATTATTCAAGTTGATGTGATTCAGTGGGATTATTTGTGTAAGCAACAGATGTAAAGTTTGGACACTTTTTTGTTGTTTTTTTTTGTCTCTTTTTGGTTGAGAAAGATACTTTCTAACACCTTGTGTAGGTCTAAATGACACCATGATTTGTGTTGCATGAGTTAACTCAAGTTCTTCCTATCTTGATGTGTGAGTTTTAATAACATGACGAAAGCAATTTTTAACTAGCTTTAAATTGTACGAAAGCACTTCAGTAAACTACCACAGTTAGATATGTTGCAGAGTGACCAGCTATCTCAACATTTTGCAAGTTGGCAGTCTCTAATGTTTCAGGAAAGAATGAAATCAGCAAGCAAGCAAACTACAAAAAGGTCACATTAGTAAAAGTGCAGTACTATACTGTATATTGATCACACTACATGGCAGTCAAGCCTTGCAAGATGTTGAGAACTGTTGTAACAGATACTTAAAACAATAACGCTGGACTCTGTTCCAAAAGAAAAAAAAAAAATGTGCTGAGGTTAGAATATGGTGCAAATGTTCTCACTTCTTATGAAGGGCTATGACATTATACTAGTACTTTCCCTGCTACAGCTGACCAAAGAAACAAATATGTCTCACAGCTCCGGTTAATTTCACTGTAATATTTTTCCCGAGCCTAAATGCATGTCTTTTATCACAAAGGAAAAAAAAATCTGTGTACTTCAGTGCTGCAGTGCTGAATACTGCAATGCCAAACTTATGAAGCAGAAGCCTGGGGTGAAATCCCAGTCCCCAAGTCAGGCAACCAATCATCTCATGTGCTACACTGGGAAAAGCAGAAATCAGACCTTCACATCAGGATCGAGAGCATCGAAGATGCAGTTCAGAGGACATTTCCATGAAACGCTCAGTTCGCTTTCTGGAGTCAGGGCTGCAGCAAAACTATGTCCTTCCAGCTTGGTTCACAACTTGAAATTCTCCTCTGAAAATGGATAACCCACTTCTGTTCTACCAAACTTTTAAAGCGTAAGTGAGAACGTACGTGTGTGTGTGCATGCATGTGAGAGTTTTTGGGATGAAATGAATGAAAAGAGAAGGATGACTCAGCTCCTTATCTCTCTCCTTCTAAGCAACAGCACAGTGGGCAGAAAATGCTTTCCTGGTGGAGACACAGGGTCAATCCACTGCTAAATTGGAAGGGGCTTAAGTCTGTCCCTTGACCTCCCTACAGTATCCTCTTCATACCACTCCAGAAGATTATGCTGAAGACCATAGGCTGGGGGGGAGGGAGGGGCAAAAAAATGTGAAAGGAACAGCAAATGAAAAGAGAAAGGAAGATAAAATATAAATGTCTGTGTGAATTCAGTTCTTCACCAAACAGCTATTCTGGATACTGTCACCAGTAAGGACAATAGTTCTGGGACTCAGTCTTGTCCGAAGAACTACTCAGGTATTTCAGTTATTTTAATGCAAGTAATCTCAGTGGAAATTGGGTCAGAAACTCCAATCAATATATACGGTTTAAATAAGAAATTCTGATCAGGACCTTGGCCTGGCCTACTCACTAAATACACCTCTTCTTTTCATACCATCAGAATTTCAAAATGAAATGGCTACTTGGCTTTTATGGCAACCTACACCCAGGCTGGATGAAAAATCTTTCCACCTTTGTGACTCCTGTTCACTTTTCTAATACCTAGTGTTTGAAGCTTTGAAGACTAACCCTGACACCTATTCAGGCCAATGTTTCCAACACAAAATTATCGCAAGGTCTGATTGATATGTATACTGGAGAAAGAATGTTTATGGGCTTTGCTACTGGGTCCGTAGTCTAAACATCTGATGTGTGAAGTCTGTAAGGTCAAGCTCAGTCTTATGTGAAAGCACAAAGCAAGTGAGTCCTGACAGGGTGCTGCAAACCCTGGTGGGTGCTGTAAGCAATAGCCTGTAAACTCATTCTTCCCCCACTGCCTTCCTCTGATTCAAGGGTTCTCAAAACTATTTTTCTTGTAAAGTCGAACAGCTGCAGCAAGAGGGCTGGTAGCCTAGTGGTTGAGGGTATGAGCCAAGAAAGAGGAACATGTGGGCTGGCTCTTACACAGCAAAAGATATAGAATTTTTATTTTCTTATCCTGAGCCAGTCTCCTACCCACTAGACAGAAGTAACAGAAGTAGGCAAACCAATTCTCTAATTTTTTTTTTTTATTAAATCATCATCATCCTCCACTGCATCGTTTTGCAAAGCTCCATCTGGTGAACATATCACAGGGAGATTTGAAACACACTCACACATCACTGCCCTCAGGAAAGTGAAGAAAAACATCTAGTTTCAGAAACTTTCTTAGGCCTAAATGCAATTTAGGTAGAAATCCAGTAGTGCTGTGAGGACTGGCCTGTGAAACATACTGAGATGACAGAGAATTCTTGGAGGAGATCCTAGTATTAGTTCAACCCCTTCTAACCTTAGTTAAAATTGGATAATCTGAACTGGATTAAAGTCATTGTACGCATCAAGAAGCATAGTTTCTGCAGAAGCTGCATGAACATACAGAAGCACCTGTGTCAATTTTCAGTCTCAGCATAGCCAAAGCCTGAATAAAGCCATGATTTCAAATGAAATGAGTCTATGACTTCTGTATTTGCTGAGTCCATCATAATTTGTAGTGTGTATACACACATACCTTTTTATGCATTTGTATATATATGTGTGTGTGCACGTAAACACACACAGAGCACCATGTCTACAGTGTAGGATGTCTTTATTGTGATTATATCTCCCACGGAAATAATGAAGATTATTTTACAGTACATAGCACAAGTATTGCAAGAAAGATATCTACAGAATAAATTTTTGTTCTCTAGAAACTTTGCCAACACTCTGACTTCTGCTTTGCAGTCTCTACAACATTAGATGAGGTAAATAGCTTTTTAACGTGCTCCGGTATAGCACAAATACACCCTTACCAGTGTTTCTTGCATAGTCATAGCAACAGGGAGATAGGAGATTGCCAATCGGGAAAATGTAGAAGTATTCCAGTGCCTTTTCCTATTTCAAGACATTTTCCATATTAGCAGTAAACCCATTCCTATTCAACAGGCAACTGTGATGCCCAAGCCATTTTGCCAGTGTTTGGTTAAATACAAGACTTTACACCCAGAAGTAAGGTATAAGTAGCAAGCTCATTGTCTTAGGCTTCTAGAAGTTGCAAACAGGAGGTAAAAGACATCAGATAAGGAAAGGAGTCAAGGAAAATAGACTCGGGTGTTTTATCCCCTGTCTGACCTACTGAATAATTTGGATGGGATAATGTGAGCTCTGGTTATTCAACCTGTGTATGGATTGTAAACTCGGATGCATATGCTGAATTTTAAAGACCCAGATTCATCGACACTTCAGTGCTGCATGGTCTTTCACTTTACCTCACTTTCTAAATAAAAGGGTAAAAAATTTCAGTCTGAGAGATCCTGATCAACCTGATGCAAGAGTAGGTATTTCCTTAAAATACTTAGAGGCAGGCCTGTTCTTCTAAGATGCATGTTTCCAAACTTAATTCAAGAAGATAATGAAATCTAGGAGTTTAGGATTATGGCACTGAGTAATGATAAATTAATTTCCTGGCCCTGACATACCTTTCTTGTGTAATTTGGCTTACAGAACCAAAACTTCAGATACCAAATCTAAAATGGGTGATGCCTCTTTTCTTCCTTTCTTACTTGTCTTCTAGATGCTAACCTTTTCATGGCAGATACTCTCTTGATACATGTATCATATATATGAGGCATAAATCTCTCAATATAGTCCAAAGTATACAGCTGGAAACATGATGGGTTCCTTATCTAAATGCTTTTTTGGACATTACATAGCACACGTAAACATTCTTGCATCTTCTGGCAGATTTTTTACCTTTTTTTCTTCTGTTTTGAAATTCTGGGGCCCCAGACAGTTTCCACTAGTTCTCACCTCTCAGCAGATCCCTTGCAAGAAGCAGGCAACTTGTCCTTCATGCTTTGAAAACAGGCCATTGTCTCCTTCTTCTTATTTGATTCATATTTAGTTATTATTTTGTTAATGTTCAGGTCCTCTGGTTGCACTTTGATTGTTTTTACGGTGCCTGAGCAATTTTAATAACACGAAAGTAAAGATGCTCAGAAGCTTTGTTCTAAGCAGGAGGAGAGCAAGCTCCTTCGTCCTCCTGCTCCACATCCCACTGAGCGTTCACCGGGCTCCAGATTTTCAACCTTGCTTCCCCCAGCCTTTACCCACGGAGACCTTGTCACTGCTGCTGACACCCGGTGAGTGAGTCCCCTATCC
>Ga0065711_1038219_pt1 | contig 19013 bp, 12 predicted proteins | sample Hoacrofraction12_FD_59098 | JGI IMG/M metagenome (GOLD analysis project Ga0065711, IMG submission 59098) | Hoatzin crop microbial communities from Cojedes, Venezuela - Epithelial fraction 12 v2 (version 2) | ecosystem: Host-associated > Birds > Digestive system > Esophagus > Crop | place... | reverse complement strand
CGACAGGCAGGCAGGCAGACCGACCGACCGACCGACAGGCAGGCAGACCGACCGACCGACCGACAGGCAGACCGACCGACAGGCAGGCAGGAAGGCAGGCCGACCGACTAACTGACTGACGGACCAGCCGACTGACAGACTGACAGACCATCTTCGCTGCCCTTTCCCGGCGCGGTGGCAGGGCGCGGGGCGGAACGGGGGTGCAGTAGCTCGGGGGACAGCAGCCTCTCAGCGTCGTTAGCAAGCTGAGAGGAGAGGTTTGCTTGTTTGGGGTTTGTTTTTTTTTAAAGACCGTTGGACTGGAGTCTCTGCTTTCCCGCGCACAAAGAAATAAACACGAAGTGTAATTTGGCTTTGAGAGCATTCCAGTTGTATTTTACGCCAAATATCCTATGTACTTTTCGCTGAGATCTGTCACCCGTGGACTCTCAAGACAGTGCTGCCGCAGTCCGCGGTTCTGTTGCTTTTTTCCCATGTGCTGACACAGAATGTATCCTTTTTTAAAAGATTGAAAAGGCTAAACCTATAAAATGTGGAACTTTTGGTGCTACATCTCTGCAGCAAAGATACTTAGCCACAGGAGATTTTGGTGGAAACCTCAACATATGGTAAGCACGCATATGCTTTTGAAGCTTTTTCATTTGATGCTGTACGTGTCTGTTTGAACTGACGTTTCTGTACGGGGCTCGCTCATGCACAAGATGCTCTCTGTGCCATGTGTGGTTGTTATCCAGTCGTGAGCTTCGCTGGCTACTGTAAAAACAGCACAGATTCTGCAAAACTGTTTAATTCAGTGCTGTTTCACTTGCATCTTCTGTGTGCAGCTACAAAAACCTGTTAAAGTTCTGCTAGGTCCTCTTCTGAAAAGAGGCTTTTGAATGGATGCGTGAGTACCACTCACAGGTTGTGTTCAATCTATGTTTGGCGTCTAGATTAAACACATGTTCTTAACCTTGAAGTTTCAGATGTTTTTTCATGTCACTGAATGATTTGTGTAATTAATTTGTGTAGTTAAATTGATTATCAGATAAAGTTGTAGGGTCAAAAACCGGTTGATGATTATTATGTTTCCCTTGCCAAGGAACTATTGTTCTATTTTGGTGGAATAGCAAGAATGACATGGATTAGTCACTAGTTGAAATTTAAAATAAAATTCTGAAGGATTGTCGAAGGATGAGAATCAGTGGGAGAGAACCATGAAACCCACGGCTGGATGCAGCTTTCATTTGAAGAGCAGTAGTCAGAGCTAGGTGGGGATCAGTGAAAAAGGTCATTTTACAGACTTAGTGAAAGTAAAGCTAATTGGAGTATTTCAATCCATAGCGTGATTCATTCTGAGCCCAACATAAAAACTGGTTCTTAAGGGTTGCTGTGGTGAACCCCACAACTGCCTTTACAAACAGGGAATCCCAGAACTGAGCAAAAACCTTCCGACCAGTCTAACGCAGTAGCCAAAGAAGGAATCGAACAAAGACTTGTGGTTCTTAATGGTGATATCCATGTTTTGTTCCTAGTGTTATTCTGAGCTTATGTAATTTGTGCTCAAATTTCCTCTCATTTTCATATGAATCCTGAGCGTCAAGGAAAATGCCATATTATCTGTTTTTTTCTTTCTTGCCTAGGAATTTAGAAGCTCCTGAAATACCAGTGTATTCTGTGAAAGGTCATAAGGAAATCATAAACAGTATAGATGGTGTAGGTGGCTTAGGAATTGGGGAAGGTGCACCAGAAATTGTGACTGGCAGTCGAGATGGTGAGTTAGTGAACTCTGAAAGTCTTTTCAGTTATTCTGAGAAATTAGTCTGCAAGCTTTGATGGCAGGGCACAGTCTGCCATCTGAACTAGTTACAAATCTGCTGCAACTAGTTCTTCATACGCTGCCTTTTGAATCTTGCTTGGGACAAATTTTCTCTAATTCTTTTAGAAGCTGTAGGTAAGCAAAAGATATTGTTGTCACTGAGCGTGGGACAGAAGGAATATGGAGCAGAATAAATGCAAAATATCACCTAGAGAAAACATCCTTAAGAAATGCTTTATTTCTGTGGGGTTTTTTTTTCTATCTGCTAAACGCAGTCTGGCTTTCTGGAATTGGAAGAGGTGCTCCTGTGTGTTGAATGATCAGGCTGAAAGGCAAAGGCCTTCCTTCGGAAGATGAATGCAATGTGATGGTGTATCCATAATACAAAATCCATTGTTCTTCTTTCACAGGAACTGTGAAGGTGTGGGACCCGAGACAGAAAGACACTCCTGTTGCTAATATGGAACCTGTAGAGGGGGAGAGCAAAAGAGACTGCTGGACAGTAGCATTTGGTAATTTATCAGATTATAACCCTTCCTCCCTCTGACATGTCCGTGCTTTGATGGTTATCAAAGTATTTCAGGATGTTATGGAATCATTTATTTGGTATGGACCAATCAGTAGCAGGTTTTGCTTTTCAACATGGTCAAATTTATGTGCTTTTAATGTGTTTTTTCAAAAGAAGCCAGTTTTGTGATGGCTGGGTTTTGGACTCATTCTCTTATCACCTTTGGTCAATCATTTCATAGATAAGCTGTGCAAGCTTTATTTCTTTACCTAGGAATGTAAAAAGAGTATATCCAGCTGCGTTGTCCCGAAGGGATGTAAATGTTGCAGTGCAGAAGGAACCAATCACTGCTGTAGCATAGTTCCAACTATCAAGCATTAAGGCATTAATTTAAGAGACGATCCGTGAAGCTAAGAGCTAATTAAAGACAACAGAGATGCTTGACGTGTGCTCTGTGTTTTTCCTTTGGAGAGAACGAGCTGTTTGTGTTCTACGCAAGCTGGTATTTCTGGATTAGCTCCATTTTTGTCTCTAGAGTCAGGGAGCAGTTTTACAAACTGCTAATAAGTGCATGGATTGTAATAGTAAAATTGATAGTAAGGAGATGACATTTCTTGGCAAGAAGGTGCAATTGTGATGCTCATGGCTATTGACAATCTTTCTCTTCTGCTTTGACAAATGGAGAAAAAAGTGGCCTCATGTTTTCTTCAATTTTCTTCTGAGTTACTGAAGTTTGAGCCAAGGCCAGGTTCATCCTGAACTATGTGTCCTGGGCTAACTTCTTTTGGACTCTTGAACCTGTCAGCGGAGAGATTTTGGAGGCAGTCTTCTGCACCTGTCTGGTGATGGCCACAGTAACACCCAGGGCCTCCCTACGAGCTCATGTCTGCAGAAAAGTCTTCCAGTCCCACTAACATTTCACACTTGAGAGGATGGTTAAGGAACTGCTTTCTGCCCTGGTGCTGTCTGGGGAGCATGGTTTGTAGCAGATGAAGATTTAGGAATGTGTTTGTATAGGTTTACAGGAACAGTGTGCAGTACCCAAGTCTGTGTGGTTTAGGCTGTACTTGGCGGGGGGAATAAGACTTTTGTTCATATTTTTAAAAGACACAGACTGCTAGTTTTGAAGCTATATTTTTCTGTACCCTTTAGGTTTGAAAACCAGCTGGTTCACGAAGTCTTAATATCCCAATAGTAATATTTTTCTGGCGTAAATATAAGTTGAAATTGCAAGCTTAGGTGGTCTGAAATTTACAGAGTAAAGAGGGTTCCTGTATTCTGGTTAATTCTTTCTGTGTCTCCAGGCAATGCTTACAATCAAGAGGAACGTGTTGTATGTGCTGGATATGACAATGGGGACATTAAATTGTTTGACTTAAAAACCATGTCGTTACGATGGGAGACCAACATTAAGAATGGGGTAAGGTACCATGAAAGTATTTTTCATTCCAGCTCCTATGCAGGATGGAAAAATTAGAAGGACTCTATCGACCTGAAATCTACCCAGCACAAATTTCTGCTGAGACTGTACCAAGGAATTGTTTTCTTTAAGTTCACCAAATTGTATCCCTCAAGTTCTTGGTCTGGATAGCATGGGATATTTTTCAGTGGATACATGTTTTCAGATGATTTTGTTATTTCCAAATTGGTGATGTTGTCATTGTAAAAATAACCAATGATTAATATGTATTTTAAAATCACAGAACTCCCTTTTTTTTTTAGCAGTGGCTAAATTTCAATGTTGAATGTATTATTTTATATTTCCAGGTTTGCAGTGTGGAGTTCGACAGAAAAGATGTAAATATGAACAAGCTAGTGGCCACATCGCTCGAGGGAAAATTTCATGTTTTCGATATGAGAACTCAGCATCCAACCAAAGGTTTTGCTTCTGTTTCAGAGAAGGTATGGGGAGGCAGAGAATTTCTTCATAAGAGACAACCTTTTTGAATGTATGCTCTCAAAGTACTACAGGTCTAAAACTATTGCCTTTGCTAGGCAATAGATGCCCAGGTTACTGGGGCAAAAGCTGTGCGGTAGCGTGGGTGGCTTGGCCCCAGCTGCAAGCAGTGAAAGGGCTCCTGTGATTCCAGCTGCCAGCACTCACTCAGGTTTCCTCCCTTTTATAACCTGATATTTGGGCTTGTCTGGTCTTTCGGTCCTGTTGCAGTTGCACCTCTGTGCTCTCAGCTGTGCCCCTGCTCTGGGAGTCATGTTTATTGGAGGCCATATTAAATTGTGATGAGCGTGCAGATTTGAATCGTAAATATATCCCAAAACAAAGTGAGCCCTCTGCAAACACTTTTTGTCCTCCTGTCACCAGACTGCATCTGAGACATAGAAATCATTATTTTCTTCAGAACCAAACATTTTTGGATTGGGATATTGAGAGTGAGTGAAAGGATATATAGGAGAGACCATGTGGCCTGGAGGCTGTTAAATATGCAGAACTCTGATGACCTTTTTTCTTCCACCTCTGACCATTGCGTTGATTAGTCTAAGTTCTTTATACAGCAGGTTGGTTGTGGGTGTTGTTTTTTTTTTTTCTAGTGAACAAAGTCTGATGATAATTAGAGAAAAGGAACTTTAGTGGTGAAGTTCTCCAGGATTGCCTAAATTAGAAAAAGCTGAGTTTCAACTTAATATCTGTAAATTAATATTTTCCATACCACCATTCAAAGCAGATAAGATGTTGGAAGTATTTTAATTAGATAACACAAAAAGTATTTACTGAATTCATGTTTATAATAATCAAAATGTGAAAATGGAATTTCTTATCTTTCATTCACTGCATTTAAGCTTTTCCTTTTGGACATTTGCAGACAGATATGCATTAAGTCAGAGTAAGTGTGTTGAGATTTTCCCCTAAGTGATTTCTGTTGCTGCGTGATCTTGCTGTGCCCTGGCTGAGATTTAAATTTGAACTGTAGATTGTTTGATGTGTTTGTAGTGTATTCCCTTCCAGTAATGATTTTAAGAGATGTCAGACAGTGAAATTAACCTTGTGGTGACCATGTCGCCTAGAAGCCTGGCAATCTTGTCGTTCTGGAGCAGTTCCAGAAGACATGCTCACGCAGCCACTTTACTGCTCTTTATCCTTGCTTGCATGGCTGGCCCTGAAGAAGCTGAAGTACGAGTGAGTGGTAGCCATGGTAGGGCTGCTGCTTATCCCTGTGGAAGAATGGGGTGTGTTGGAGGCCTGACTTGGCTTCTTCTGGATGGGAAGTGGCTGCTCCTGTGGCAGCAGGTCACAAGGCCGGAGGAAGGGAAGGTACCTCATAACGGATGTTCCGATATCCACCTTGAGAAGGCTGGGTTCTCTTCATACAAGTGATTGCCATTTTGCGTCCTTTCTCGTGAAACTCATCCATAACTGACTTCTATACAATGCTGGTTTTTTTTTATTAGGCGCAAAAATCTACCATATGGCAGGTTCGGCACCTACCACAGAACAGAGATATATTTATGACGAGTGGAGGAGCTGGGAGCCTTCATCTCTGGAAATAGTAAGTGATCACTCTCCAGCCTGCAACAGGGAGAATAAGAAACCAACCATTTAATGTTTTAAGAAAGATTCTTCCTGAAAATGATGACTGGTGGTCCTGCTTCCAACCTCAGAATATCTAGTTAAAATTATTGCTTACAAATGCAGTAGAAAGGGTGATTTCAGTGTCAGTACTAGATCTGGAATCTTGAATTAATCCCTAAAAGAATGTCACAACAGCACAGGTGAATTTTGCCCTTGTCAGTTTTTTTAACATAATCAAGATCTAATTACATCCTTGGTTAACAAGGTGATAAATGGAAGAAAATGGATTTCTTAAAATTCTCATGTGGCAGCAGTTATGTCTGAGAAGAATATTGAAAGCCTGGACTTGTAATGATTCTTGTGTTTACATCTTCTTAGATTACATGGCAAAATAATCATCCTAAATGCAGTGAAGTAGGTGCAATGTTTCAGAGGGATAGCTGAGATGAAATTTTCTTGCCTGTGGCAAAAGCCAAACAGCTAAAAAATGAAGGGTTGTAGGACAGAGGTGTCAGGATGCAAAACTTCCTGCCTCGTGTTTTGTTTCATGAAATATTTGCTAAGTGAGCAGTGTGGATATAGCTGAATATGATTGTTCATTACTTTTAAGACATTTATTTGCCTTATCTTGAGAACAGAGGAAACCCTTCTGTTGAAAATAAAGAGAACAATGATGTGTTTGCATCAGTAAATTCTAAGCGCCTGTTTTACTTTTTTTATTGCCAGTGAATACCCAGCTCAGCGCTCGAAGAAGGATTCTGAAGGAGCTGAGATGGGGGTGGCAGGTTCTGTCAGCCTCTTGCAGAATGTGACTCTGTCAACACAACCGATTTCTAGCCTAGACTGGAGCCCTGACAAAAAAGGACTGTGTGTCTGTGGTGCCTTTGACCAAACTGTGAGGGTGCTGATAGTTACGAAGCTTAACAAAGTTTGACAGGAAAAGTAGAATTTCTGATGAGAAAGCAATATAGTTTGCAGTCTGTAAATACGGGAGGGAGAGCCCTCCTGTTTCTAATTTAACTTCTCCCTTATTAAAACTGGATTAAAGAAATAGAAACCAGATCTTTCTATTGAAAGTTCAGATACATTCAGGTAGAGTTGTTTGACTGATTGTGCCACAATGACTTGAAGTTGCCCAGGCACAAAACTTTTAGCTTCTAGAAATGTGAATTTACATTGAAAATAAAATGTGCCTTTGTGTTAAAGCAACCTGTAATTTCAGAAATCAGTTTTAAATTGTTTGTGTTCAGTTTAATCACAGTGCAAATCTGTTCACACTTGTTAAATGGTTTGGCTTTTTATAGTATTGTCCATATGCATCCATGCAATGGAAACTACTATAGACTCCCTCACAGAAACTCTTTGTGTTATTGGATGTGTTCATTAGGATGTTCGTTAAAGTGACTTAAGATTCTTTAATACACTATCGAAGCTATAATGAATGCTGAAATATTCAGCCTTAATGGAGTAAGTTTTTTATTGAAGATCATACCAGAATTAAACTATTGAGCAAAATGCACTGTTTTATTATTTTAGTTTGTTTCGTAACAAGTTTTTATGTTGTGTTGGTTTTGTATCCATTTGCAACTTGGTATTCTACAAATAAAACTGTGTGGAGTGTTGTCTTAATATGAACAAAGTATATTATTCAAACATTCAGAGATTTAGAGAAGGAATGTACCTTGTATAGGTTTACAAGAACAATGTGCAGTACTTACATGAAACTTAGCTCATTTTGCAGCAAAAGTCATTAAAAGTTACCTGTTTTGTGGAAAAACTTTATAAGGTAGCCAAAGTACTGTTGTCTTTTTTTTTTTTTTTAAATGGATTCAGTATTTCTTCAAAACCTGATGTGACAGAGTAGCTTTGTTACTGTTGTTTGACCTGAATTTCTCTTTGTAATTCCCCTTTTCTCCAGTGTATTTCTATTCTGATTTTACCAGTGTGTGCTGCTGCTAGTTCCTTTTAGTAGGCACATCCAGTTACTGTCCTCTATTTGTGGATGTATGGTGGGGGCTTTCCTAATTTCAGTAAGCTCTAATGATTTCATTTGTCGCTTCTTTGGTATTAGCTTTCAGCCGACTTATAAGTGCATATGCAAGTTTCAGGTACAAGTATTTAACTATTTCTGAACCCAGACTGTGATGGGAAAATGTTGGCTTTGTCCAGGTTAAGAACCAAAAAGGCCCTGTGTGGCCATTTGCAAAGAACCTCTGTTTTCCTAGGCTTTGGAATGAGGAGTTGGTCTCTGACAAATTCTGATGAGTCACCTGCACCGCATCAAGCCTGACCTTCCAGGGGCTGCTACTGAAAACTAGAGGCTTCTCTGCAGACAGAGAGGTGCTGGGGCCTTATGTCTGTACTGGTCCTGCCACCAGCTGGCTCCCAAGCAAGATGCAGGAGGAAGAGGAAACGGCCAAATACTGAAGGTTAAGATAGGGAAAGCATCAAATGGGGGAAGCAGTGTGGAAGCCAGAGACTATTGAAAGCAGAATGGGAAACCAGGTTGAAAGGAGAGGTGAGGAGCTGTAGCAGAAGGGCAACACAAATGCTGCAATCCTGGTACTATGCAGTGTCCTCAGGCTCCCACTTTTTCTCTGATCTAAGATTCCAGCTAAATACAAGTGAGGTAGAATTGTCCTTACTAACTCCTGGGTATGTTAATTGATTAAACCAGCTAAAGAAGAAGAGAGCAGGCACCTGTGAGTAGAAAAGGCTCACAGGCTGTTAAACCTTAAACCCAGTGGAACAGAGAAATCATTAATGCTTTTGTAGTAGAGAGGGGCCAGCAGGAAAACTGCAGTAGACCATAAACCCACTGTGTCTGTGGAAGTCCATTGTTCCGGTAGGTCAGCGATACTTAGTTCTAGCCTGCCTTCAAATTTAGTCTCTTGTGTCTTGGGTTCAGGAAGGGCCAGCAGGGATGAAAACGCAGTAACCAATAGTAACAAACTGGGAGGTATCTGAAACTGTAACAAAAGTTTATTTCCAGTAAAGCAGCCCTTTGGTTTGACCAGCGGGAATCCGTCCCCCTGTGAAGGAGGCATCTTGCTCCGCAGCTTGGCACAGGGAAGGTGCCCCAGCATGGCCAGAACCATGGGGATGCCCTAGCAAGGAAGGTTTCCAGTGCTGTGGGCTGGCACCAGAGCTGCACAGGCTGAGCCCAGAATTTCAAGATCCCTGAGCAAGGGCTAACAAAGTCTGTCCGTCTGTCAAAAATGTGCCATCCTTACCTCTGGTGCAGGTGTACACGCAGGTTTCACTTGGCAAGCAAATGACAAGTTGTGTAGCATGTTAGATGTACGTAGGTCTGCAAGTGCTCTTTCAAGGGATGTAGGCTAAATGTTTGGTGGAAGGCAAAGGTTTATGAGATCCAGCTGTCTTCCCTAAGACCTGATGGTTTGCTTTAAAGTGTAATATTTAGTGTATAATTTTTTTTTGACACAAGTAATTTTGTCTGCTTGTGGGCGTAGCCTAATGCCAAGACCGTATTCTGAAATTATTTTAAATGTCCCTCTTAGGGTGCATCGCAGCAGGAGGGAATAGGGGGAACTACTGCTCTGCAATCTTGGCTACAGCTTGCTTTGAAAAGCTGGGTGTGTGGAGTTCAAAGAATCAATTCGAGTTCTTTGAGTCTAAAATGCACTGCTCAGAGATGGCCTCCATTAGCTTTGTGCTGTAAATAAATAAAATACATTCACTAAAAGGTAAGCTAGGCAGCAGAAATTTGTGGAAATAAGGTTTCTTTCTTTAATAGTAATTCTGAGTCAAGCACAGAGTAACAGGAAAAAAAGCTCTCGGTATAGGTACCTGTGAGGGAAAACAAAGAACTCTGAGTGCAGGACTGGGCTCTTGGTGGTATTTTTATTATGTACTTGGCCTGCAGCACAAATGTCCCTTCATTATACAGACAACTTCAGGCAGAACTCCTAGTGAGCCTGTGTGAGGGTGATGCAAATTAGAGCAAGAACTAATAAACAACACTTCTTAAAGCTCCATGGACCTCCAAAAGATGAAATGTGTGTTACCTCTGGGTACTTAATTTTGGGATTCATTTTATTTATTGTTTTGAAAATGCAGGAATGCATTTCCCTCATGAGTAGCTGGCTTCATGAAAATACATGATGATTTGCATGGCAAGAGTTTGCAAAGAGCGAAGAGAGCTGGGGGGAAGTATAGATGAATGGTAGTGCTGTCCTTGTTCAGGAAAGGTAAGTGGCTGTATCTGTCTATCTAGAAAATGAAAGATAGCTCCTGGCTAGAGAGAAGAGCTGCTGGTAGTGCCTGTACTATGCTGTATCTCCTCAGCAGATTGGATTTCTGCTTCTCCCAGGCTAAACAAGAAACTTAAGCAGACCAAAAGCTGCCTGTGGCAGCCTAGCCTGATCTGTTTATAGTCCTTCCCCCGCTTGCTGAAGACTGGCACCTTGCCTCTGCAGCCTGGAGGATGAAGAACTAAAGTGTGTTCTAAACAAAATCGTAATGCATCAGAGATGACGTGCACAGGGCTAAATCCTCTCTTGACGCAGCACCAAGGAGCACTCTGGAAAACCCCTGCATCGCCCAGGGCATGGAACATGCTACCGAGTTTGATGGATTTACTATGAGTGACCACATTTAACAAGTATATCTGCTTGGTAGCTATTGCTTGTTTCCTGTGCAAACCATCTCTGTATGCTCATGGAAGAGAAAAATTTGTTCATGGGCATGACTGCAGCCAGAATATAGATACCTGTTACACAGGTTGATGTTGGGGTTTTTCTTTCTTTCTTTTTTTTTTTTTAACCAGGTGTTGCCCAAATCCCCAGCTATTGCAAATCAGGTTTTTTTTTCATTTCACATCAGTATTGTTACTTTGACTCTCACCATTTGTCCAGGTCCTTGGAGGTTACGGCCCTGCAAGGTTTCTGTGCAGTTAGTCTATATTTGGCCTACAGTACAGCACAAAAAAACCACAAGTATTTACAGCTTAGCCATGACTTGAATTGAATTTTAAGCAAAGTAAGGCAAGTTATAACTCTGTATGGGAAGCTACAATATGGTGCGCTGTCAAGGTGAGTGAAACATCACCTATTGTCTCCGATTTTCGTAAGTTCAGCTGCAATATAGAAGATATTCTAAACAAGAACCAGTATCAAAAGAGCCATAACAGAAGAAAGGATTGAGGAAAAAGTTAAGTAGCCTGCCAGGATTTGAGAATTTACCCAATGAAGTTAGAACAGCTTATGTGTGAACTGTATTAGTTTATAATTACTTCTTGCTTGTGCCATCCAAGATAGCAACTGTAACTCTGAAGAGCAGAGTTGAAGTGGGGAATAAATAGCAAACCTGTGAGGTTCACAGCATATACTAATATTTGGAAGTGCACGTGCCCTTGCCTCTTCGCAACCACTGATGCTGTTAGGGACATTACGGAACGGGTGCACAGAAGGAAGACAGAGAATTGCGTGGAAAAAGACACCTGTCCTCCAGTGATAACTTCACACACAACAGATACAGCTTACCAATATAGTTCAGTTCACCTTCCCTAAATTATTGCCATCAAATACATTTGATAGCAAACAGGGATTGTTTGGCTAAGCAGACTGATTTATAACTTGTGGCCTGCATATTCATCACTGTAATAAAGTTATCTAACTGTAAAGCTGGTATCAACAAACTGATAGAGGATATGTTGATTTACTACCTTTTTTCAATTACTAAGCCTGCATTTTCTTGTTTCTGATGCTGTTACTGCTGTATTTGCAGTAGTAGGCCCTATGAACAGAACAACTGCCCACTCCTCAAAGAATCTCCAGATCACAGTCTGTATGTCTAGCATGCATTTAAAGCCTTCGTGCATGCAAGATATTTTGTAGTAGCAAACACAAGTCCCCGTACTTTAGGCAAGGGCAGCTGTTAACTCAGGCAGAAGCTAAGAGCTGAATCCCCTTGTGTGCAGTGTAAAACACGGATATGGGACTGCTTGTGGCAGTGCAGGTTCAGCCCAGAGGAAAGACCAGATGGGCCTTCTGTGGAACTGGGCCAGAGCTGCTTGGTGATGTGGCCAGTTCTAGCCTTGGCTGTAAACGGTTTTCATTCATTGCTGGCCTTTTTGGGAGGATCTGCTTCTTGCCGCACAGTTTGCCCTTGCAGCTGCACAGCATTGTTCACAGAGGACTGGAAGTGGGTCAGTGTTGCTTGGCAGCTGCAGGAGTGTCTAGGGTCTCAAGGGCAGTGAGCAGTTGCCCCATGCTCTGGCCTTCCTCCTCCTCATCCACCAATAAGGCGGTGCCCAGTGAAGAGGCAGAGAAGTTTTGCAGGACCCTGCAGCAAAGAGGATCACAGCAGAGTATCTCTTCCCTATAAAACTCTTCAGTGTTACACTCATAACTAGTTGATGTGGGCCAGCTAGCAACTGGTCCAGTAATTTGCTGGTGTGATTCAGGACTGTCGCATGAGCAGGAGCTGTTGCCAGCAGGCAGCCTGCGTGTGGCAGCCCTGCTTTGGAGACCAGCTCAATTTAACAGTGTGGTCACAAGCTATGCCAGTTGGCCAGAGAACAAGCCTGTTGCTGTTTAGCTTAGCAGTACAGCTACAGCCTCTGAGACAGATGTGTCTGCTCCAGCTTTGTCTACTTCCTTCCCTCCTGCCTTGCACTCCCCTGCCTGCATGATGTTAGTAAATCTTTAGTCACCATCTCTGTGCCTGGAGATGCGCAGAGCGAGCTGAGCTGCAGGACCGTGTGGAGGCACCTGTAAGTTCCCTCCTCTGTAGATCTTGGCAGTAAGAACAGCCTGTGCAGAATGCAAAGATTGTGGTTCCCTTCCCAGACCAACCGCTTCTTCCTCTCATCAATGTGCAAGAGGCCACCCAAGGGCTGCCAGCCTCTCAGGGTATTTCCTGATCAGAACATTACATGCTGACCTTCTTAAGCATAGCAGTGAAGCTGTTTTTCATCACTGTGCAAAGCCCATCAGCAACATATATAAAACAAGCACAGGCAAGCTCTCCTAGCTTTCTTGGGATTTTAAGGTTATGAAACATTTAAGACATTCTCTGAAGCCAGAGGACGTGTGGGTTGCAGAATGACAGCAAGGCCCGCAGAACTACACAGCAATCAAGACCAGATGGGGCCTTTTCGTGTGGCAGTGATTCAGAACTAGTAGCTCAGCCTGCTTACCAGATTCGTTGTTATCAGTTGCCCCCTTGGACCGACTGTTACAGTCTTGCAGTTGAAACTACTGTTTCTTTCAAGTAAATTACTGGTTGTGTCTCCAAGTCCCTGTTGCTTCCAGTTCCTCCTCTTACAGGTGGGGGCTGCTTACATTAAAACCCACCACTGGCAATATTTGTGTTTCAGCAAATATTGAGGACCTGATTTTTTGTGCAAACATTTTCATCAGCACAGAAATGCTACTTTATCCTCACCTTGCACAGATGTGAATGACTACATGTGGTGCAAAGCCTGAAGTTGTTCTTGTTTGTGGATTTGCTGGGAGGGCTGAGGGAGCAGCACCCTTCTGCCTCCTTCCCCGTGTCACAGAGCGTAGTGGAACCATGCACGTCTTCTACTGCAGTTGTAGCTTTTTCTGGCTCTGATTACACTGGGATGTTGCTACAGTCTGTCCTGCATCTGTCTGCCAGAAATAATCCAACACTAGCGGTGTCCTCTGTGTACTAAAGGCTTTTTCCTCCTGCTCTCTTCATCTTTTGTCTTTTGCTTATTATTTAAGATTTCTGAGAGAGAGACAATCTTCTTATGAGTATTTCCAGCTTGGAGCACCGTGAGGCTTAGGTTTCTAGGCAGCAACATTGAAAAATAACAATAAATGGCAGGTGCAGCTAATGAAATCTGTTCCATTCAGTTGCACCCCATGCTAAACCCTTCATTTTCTGAGTCATCAATCTTCCTGCAAGGGTGACAGAATCACTCCTTCGTGTTTCTTTCTGGCATAGCTCAACCAGGCAGGACTTTGTGGCCTGTTCAACAGATGTGGGGGACAGACCCTTCCTGCTGCCTTGCAGAAGTACACAGTGGCATGGGCCTCTGGCATCTTCATATCCGGCACTGTTTTCCCTTGCTGACATTCACATTCCCTTCCTCCCACATCCTGCTGTTGCAGAGCGTATGAGAAATAGAACAGCACCCACACTGGGTTAGACCAAAGAGCCTTCCAGTCCTGTATCCTGCTGCTTCAGGGGCCATGTGCAGATAAATAAATATAAATATAAAAAACTCCTTTAAAATTACAACTGCAATTTGGGTCCTAAATTTAATTTACTTCTAAAGTTGTCCTATGCTTCCTGCTAAAATGAAGTTAGATATGAAGTATATGGTTCTACTGAACTTATGCACAGAAGCTAACAAGTGAGAACTGTGGAATGCTAATGCATTTAGAAATCAACCTCAATTTCTAATACAATTTACTTCCACAATCTTAGTGAGATAGACAGCTATAAAAAATTACAGCTTTATGTACTAATTGGACAAAATGTAATCTTAGAACAATATCAGAACAAATACTCTACACATAGTAGATTACTTTGAATTTATTTCTACAGTTTCCATATATAAATGCATATAACCTAATAGATATATCTACATTCAGCAAATAAAGCTTTGTATGTAAAGTAACCAGATATGGTACCCAGCACTTCACCACATCCTGTCATTTAATCTAGCTGGCATGAACACAAGCTCTTTTGATCTGTACTAACTATCTTTATCTCAGTGTAGATCTCATCCTCCCTACCTGTTATGTTAGAAAAGCTTTAATCAGAGGGTTTAAGCTAGTCTTATTGAATTATATTCTTTTTCCTCCCTAAAACAAAACTACATCAAGCTCAGTTTCCTTCTTTCCATGTGCTTTTACATCTGTATTTTGATTAGAAATGTTATGTTTTCAAAAGGGAAAAGAGACTGTGTTTAGTAGGTTTAAAGCCATTCTAATTTAATTTGGGTACAGAAAAAAAGACTTTTCTAAAGCATTTTAACGGAAAGGTGAGTCTAAGTTCACCTAGGCTTAGGTTGCCACATATGCTGTCCCCAAGTCCAGCAAATTGTATCACAACATAGAAAATTTTGGAGGTTACACTTCTTTTCCAGAGTCACTGCTACAGTTTTTCTAGTTCCTGAACATGCGAGACATCCCTATGGGTTAGCATCAAGACTCTGTTCCCCTTCCTTACCCTGTCTGGTGGCTGAGGCACAAACCTGACAGCCAGTTATCTTGGGCTCTCTTCCGGGACTCACCATCCACCTTGTAATAAATCACTGTAAACTCTTCTGTTCCTGCCCTGCCTCCCCACTCCCAGCATATATCTGGTCTCTGTAGAATACAGGCAGAAACACAAGGTAGCATAAACATGCTACTGAGCCAGGCAGGTGCCTGTAACTGTCCTTTTGCAAGTATTTGTCTTCTGATATGCCAGAGGAAATATCAGGTACTCACCCCTCTTTCACTGAGTAGCAAGTGCACATAGGCAGGCAAGTACTGGCGAGCAGGTGGATGTTCATGCTTCAGCTTACTCCTGTGACACCCTCTTCTGGTAACTTGCTGGTCTGCCCACAAAACAAACTGCAAATCCATTAGATTATATTGCAAAGAAACAGGCCTCACAATCATCAAATGTGCACCCCAGAAATGCCAAATGTGGCTTAGGCCCTTCAGACACAAGTGAACTACACATACTAACATCTCCCAAACTGGTCTGCTCATTCCGACCTGGGATTTTAAAAGGTACCATCTCATACTCTGCTTTTTAATGACTTTGGCCGTAACTTGACTTTAAACATGCTAGGCCAGGAGCTGTCACGAAATGGTCTGCAGCTCAGGTAATGCAGGTGCAGACTAACTCACTCTTCAAATAGTTTAAAATGTGATGTTGCACAAGTTTAGATAAACACATTTTAAACGGAAGCTACAGACTGACCACAGGCAACACAGAATTTCTCAGTTTAGTTTCAACACAGCACAGCTGTACTCTCACTGACTTAATCTTAATTAAGGCTGCATTGGTTTAGCATTTTCAGCATGGTTGCTGAATATCTAGAAGTTTAAGACATAGGGTGATAGAATAAATAGGAATGTTCTCTGTGTTTAGATGTATTGGCTTTCCAGAAATTGTTAGAAAGGGCTTATGGTGGACACCTGATAAAAGTGTCTACTTAGAAAGGTTGAATTATTTAATGAAGTATCTCTGCTGCTCTTATTAAGACTCACATTAAAAGATCAAAAAGAGTGATTGGTGTCAGAAGAAGCTGGACTTGCAGACAAAGCAATTCTGTTGCTTTATTTTCTCCCTTAGGATGACTATAGATGCCTATTACAACCACCTTTTGCTTTTTGGTCTGATTTTAGCATCTGTATTTTTATTCTGCCAATGATCCATTAACCCTTTTGCTGCATGTTGCTTCTAGCATCCTTCTTTGTGTCCACACCAGATTCAGAACAGAAGAATCTAGGCTATTTTTTTATTTATCTTGTCTTCTATATGAGCACCTCCAAAAGCTTTCTCAGTGGCATTATTTCTGGGAGTTGAGTTGTCACAGCTGGTCTGTACGTCAGGCTGTGGTGCTTTCCATGACTCAGGCTGTAAGCGTAATGTTTCCAGTGAGGTGAAGACTACAGGATTTGGCCTTTGTCTGCTCTGCAAAGAACATTGACTCCGCAAGAGTCATTATATAGTGTATACAATGAATGAGATACATCATAATAAAGGAGTAATCATGTTAAAGATGCCTGTCACTTTGACTGCTTTGGAGAAAATATTCAGGATTGTTTTCTGTTGTTTTGGGAACAATAAAGGAAAATCAATAATCATTCATAGGCCTTTCAAATGAAATGGCTTCCATTAAGTACTGGATTGGTAGTATAGCTTTTCTTGGATAGATTTTCATATAGATAGCCATATATGAAATCATAATATATTTTCAGAGTGGCACCAGCATAAAACAATTTAATTGTATGAGCTGTAACTCAATCAGATTTTGGCTGGGATAAATGTAACTCCTCGCTCTCTGCTCTCGAAAACCAAACAAGCAACACTGCCATTTTAAGCAGAAAACGAATGCTTATATACCCAGTAATTCTCTGAGTGAACTGCCTCAAGAAATTCCAAGACCTATGGCAGTCAATATAGGAACTTCAGTTAACCGAACAAAAGTATAAATCTGTAGTAGTCTGGAGCCAGTAGCAAATCTATAACAAATGCAGACCACTAGAAGGGGACAGAGAGCCGCACTGCATGATCATGAAATACTCTGAGCCCAACCTGTACTGCATTAATGCTGTATGTGATTACAGTCTTCTACAAACAGAGTTGGTTGAATCTGAACATTGATCAGCATGTGTTGCATTTTCCTTTGATCTTGTAATTGAAACGAAATATTTGGTTTAGGAAATAAGACTCTGGCAGAAACTTCCTACCTAACGGTTGGTAAATCAATTAGTCTATCAACCAACTTCCCTCTCTGTATTTCCAAGCCTGTGGCATGTGAATACTGAGGTAAGAATGAACTAAACACGTCAAGTGTTCTGAGGTCATGGAAGTGCAAAGTATTATTTTATTTAGGAGTGCAGGTCTTGCTATTTCTCTGCTACCCATCAGGCTGTTGCATTTCTGAATTTTATAAAAAAAAATTTGTCCTAAATTCCCTTTTACTTACAGTGCACAACTCTGTAGCTGTACTAAAAAATGAACAAGGCAAAATAATTAATATTGTATTTTTTCAAAATAAGAAATGGCTACAAAAATTCAATGAAACATTACTACACTAAAATACTAGCAGACAGTAGGGATACCATTCCCCACCCCAGTGGTTCTACCATTCATATGTGTGTCCCACACACAGCTGAAACACTCTTACAGAATCCTTGTGTTTGCTGCTTTCATAAATACCCTGTTATAAAAAAATATATATATTTGTCTTGATTTTGCAGCCACTTTTGGTTGAAACTGAAAAGCTAAACCTCTAAATCTCCTGCAGGAAAAGCAGAGGACAAGATCTAAACAAGCAACTACTCCATCTGAAGATCTTTAGATATGCTTCCGACTGGGTGTAGGGAGAAAGACTCTCATTTGCAGTTCGTACCAATTTAATTAGAATAGGCATAGTATAGCACTTAGATGTAAGCCAGTTTATTAAAAGGAAGCTCACTTTTGCAGTATTTTAAATCTCATTGAAGGTACAGAGGAGTGCACTGAAGCTAGATAAGACCCCAAACTTCTAGTCCTGTTCCCCCTATGAATACGCTTTTCCACTTTCCCCAGCCTTGACCTTGTCCTTTGTCAGACTGGACTCGTTTTTCTCTCCCTCTGGAAACCCTGATGCGGAGTGAGCCATCTCAGCACACTCCCCTCAGGCAGCCAGCTGCGGCTTCATCAGCCACATACACTCCTGCGCAGCCTGTAGTTGAGAACAGGCCCTCTTCAGCCACGCCGAAGGATTCCAGTGATTCTCTCTCAGTCTGCCTCGCAGGACGCAGGCTGCAGACTTTAGTTACAATAGGAGGCAAAAGAGGTGTTTGGCTGGTGATGCCCATACTGGTGACGCAAACACTGCCTTCTGTTTTGTGATTTCTCAGAATGCGAATCTGCACAATACGGGTCTTATCTCTGGGAGCCACCGATGCGTCTGTACAGTCTCCCCGCCAGGGAGCTCTTGCAGTGAGTGGGGAAATACTAATCCACTGCATCCTGAGCCCAAATTTATTCGCTGAAATCTTGAGGAGAAACACATTGGGAATTTCAAGCAGCAGCGCTGTCAGGAACCAGCCCTAGCTGGAGGCTGACGATGCGTAGCGACAGTCGGGCCCGGCGCAAACCAGGCCTCTCCGGCGCGAAGGGACCCCCTCCCCGGCCGGGCTGTGCCTCCCCGCCTCCAGGGAGCCGCTGGAAGCGCCTGGGAGCAGCGGGAGACACGCTGGCTGTCCACCTCCTCCACCTGAGCCAGCTGGCAGCCGAAACGCGTCTTTTCTGCCCCGAAAGAGCGGCCCCATTCTTCGCGTCACAGGCGGAGACCGCTGTCGTCACCGTAACTGCGACGTCACCGGTATTCCGGCCGCACGCGGTGAACACGCGCCAGCCAGCGGGGGAGAGGGGCGTGCGGGCGCACCACAAGCCGTTACCTGCCGGGAAGCGGCACCACCCCTCCCCCCGCCCGGCCCCGCTACCCGGAGCCGCTGCGTGGCGACCGG
>Ga0065711_1038218_pt1 | contig 19015 bp, 10 predicted proteins | sample Hoacrofraction12_FD_59098 | JGI IMG/M metagenome (GOLD analysis project Ga0065711, IMG submission 59098) | Hoatzin crop microbial communities from Cojedes, Venezuela - Epithelial fraction 12 v2 (version 2) | ecosystem: Host-associated > Birds > Digestive system > Esophagus > Crop | place... | reverse complement strand
GGGGGGGGGGGAAGAATGGGGAACAAAAGGCTTGCTAATTCGTCTAATCCGTACTTCATCTATTCACCTTACTAAGAAAATTCGTTTACCCTTATTTCTCTGAAAATGTACTACCTTGCATATAAAAGATACAAACTGATTGTGAATCTTGCACCTTTCACAGAATTGATGTTACCTTGCTGTTCTGCTTCAGGTATCCGTGGTATGTAATAGGAATGCTGCAGAGAACCAAAGTCCAACTTAGTCTGTTTATCCTGCATTAATCTGAAGCTTCCAGAGAGACAATCCTGACTTTGTGGCTCTCTGAATTCAGCAACAGTGCTCCTGTTTCCTAGAGGAAAAATGAGGGAGAAACTAGCTATGGGTCTATGCACCCAACAAATGGTGCCACAGGGATTAGACTAAACTTCACATAACTTAGTTTTAACAAGCTCATTTTCTGAGAAGGATTTACTTTGTCTGGTTCCGCTCTTCTGTGCAGTAAAAAAACCCACAAACACATTAATCTTTAACTGAATTATTGTATTTTTCCCAACTCCATTGTTAGGCAAGTGAGAGTTACTCTGCCAAATTGGAGAACTAAAACAGGCAGAAAGAAGCATTGCTGCTGCTCTGTCATATGTATGTGCAGAGATCTCGCAGCGTGATGAAAAGGCTGGGAGGCTCATGGGGAACTGCACTTGGAGTCCATACACACTGTCGATTGCAGAGCCCCATTCTGTGGGAATTTCTCCTTAATCACAATGCTGTGAGACTGAAGGAGACGAAAGGTGACTGGATATCAAGCACAGTGAGTTGTCTTCATGGGGTGACTGTGGTGAACCAGTCAGCACTAGTTACTGCTGGGGACTGGTTCGTGTGATGTTTGCAAACATACAAGTTTGCAGCTAGAGTAGATCAGAAAAAAACATGTTCTTTATTTCAGTCATGCTGGGCCAGGGCTCTCATCCAAGTCAAATTTTGCTTTGACCAGCTAATGTAGTGTACACAGCTTGTCCCTGCCTGTGGTGTGTGTAAAGACATGCTACGCATTGACATGATCACAAAATATTTGAGCTCATGATCCAGTGTCGTAACTGTGGTGAGGATAAGCCTAAATGAAGTGTCTGCCCTTCACACAAGGACAGTGTAGCTACAATATAAGTTGGAACTTCAGTGTTGACGGGGTGACTCTTTCTTCTGTCTAAAGGAATTGACTCCCTACTGAACTTCTGGCTGTGGGAAGGGAAAAGTATTTGACCTTAAACGACTTGCACAAAGACCAAGAGGGAAACTGTCAGGCTAGGTCTTACAAGGAGCCTGGCTCCTTACCCTCCGCCGAAGTCACTAGACCATATGTCTCTCTCCATTCATGCTGAATGAATTCCCAGACTGTGCTACATTTCCTCTCTTGAATAATAATCTTTAATGAAAAGGAAAATGAGAAAACAAGGTAATGACAGATAGCGCAGAGAAAACATTGGAAAGTGAAGAAAGAAATGTCTGGGAGTAATAGCAATGCTGATATTCCCATGTTAATGATTCAAGAGCTTTCTGACTGCCGTGGAAGCAAAAATGATAGCTGCTGCACTCTACAGAGACTTGGCAATGCAGGGAAATTTTCAAAATTGAACAGTAATGGTCCCCATGGTTGTTCTCAAAAGATACCTCCAGCTCATTCCTGCAAGGTGTGAGGTGTCTCTGAGATGCAAAATGCTCCTTTGCAGGTTTAAGCCTGTAGTTAATTAATCTGAAATACTTCCTATCTGGACTGACTGGTTGCGAGAACTTAATAAATTACAGAGACACTGATCTGCAAGAAATTAGGCAAAACTCCCAATTATATCATCAGTTTTGTCTGTGCCAGGATTGCATGAACGTGCGCTTAGCATCTACTTTAGCACCACGTCTGCTGTTCTTTTCACCCAAGCACAAATACCAGTGATTCTAGTAGCTCTTAAATCACTTTTTGCTTCAGACTGTGCATTTTGTTGCAACCACATTCACCTTCCCTGCTCCCTCCTCTGTTTTGAGGTCAGTCACCTGTGACAGAGAGTATGTTCTATCTGGTATGTGGAACTAACCACTTCTGATTTTAAAGAGCATGGTTTTAATTGGCTCTCTTCCTCTCCTCTGGTTGCTGAACAGAGCTGGCCTCAGGTGGAATTTTTTAATTGTGCCATTGCTGTCTCTGTTACACCAGCTGGAGTTCTGTTTTCTAGAGTAAACTTGAGACACCAGACTTTTTGTAGCAGAATTCACAGGACTGGTTAAAACTTTTTAAAGTCATGTGAACAGTTTTTCACCTGTGTAGTGATGTGCACAGGAAGTCAGGGAGATACTGCCCTTCCTCTCTAAGTTAGTCTGATTTCACATTTTTATTATTTACCAAGTTATTTCCTGACATGTTTGCATGTAGCTATGTAGTGGTGCTGCTGGAGTTGCCTATTTTTGCCGCCACTTTAGGAACTGCTTTCCTGATACTTTCAGAGGGAGCCACAGGCTTTCCCTTCTCCTTTTTCTCACTGGCATCAGTTCTCATGTTTGACCTTTGACTAAGTGATTCAGTTTGCTGCTTTGTCAGAATAGTTTTTATTTTTTTTTTTACTGGGCTAGTTTGTGGCTGGGTGAGCAAGCTGATGGACCCATGGAGAAGTTAAGCAAATGCCAGGTCTTGCATAAGGGAAGTAGGAGAAGTGTGTGGTAGGTTGGGGGAAGATGGAAGTGTGGGATACCTGTTTTGGCATGGGCAGCTGTTTAGCCTGGCTCACTGAACTGCACTTGAGGTTTGCAAAGGGGTAAGCTGTCTCCCTCCTTTTTAGGCCAGGCACAAACTACTAGGGCTCAGAAGAATTATTGTTATCCTAAAATAAAGCAAGGAGTGTGACTGAAAACAGTGCTGGGTCGTGAGGCAGCAGTGACTGGAAGACCTGACTGCTGATTTCCTTTACTGTGACAGACTTGGGAAAACACCAGCCTCTCGACCAGCGCAGGAGAGAGCAACTCTCCACAACTTCACGGGCATTTTCCTGAGTATATCACACTCGGAGTGGGGTTCTTTTTGTTTGTTTTTACCTAAGACCTTGTTCTAAGCTATTTAAACACACTCTGGAAAAAGCTATCTCCAGTTTGAATATACCAGTCTCTTATCTATACAACCCCTAGAATCTCATATCTTCAAGGCAGTGGTTTCCAAGATTTGGGTGGGTTCTTGTGAAGATAAATCACATCAGAGGCATGACCTTTATCCTTAGTGCTATTTAAATAGCTTAAATATCTATGGACTTCATGCCTTGTGACTTCAGTTGCTGAAAAGTGAACACTAAAGAAAGGAAGAGTTGACGTACAGTATATCAGATTGGTGGTATCCTCGTTTACAGAGCTATGCAAATACAGATGGCATTTTTCCAACAAATTATCCCCCCAGCGCTACTGTATAGTGGCTGGATACTTTTGAGAAGGAATCTGTGCATCCATATGGAACCTAGCAGAAGAAAAGAGACTAAAGTCTATTGTAAATGCTGAAGTTGTTCAGGGAAAGATGAAGGTGCAAGCGAAACAACTGAGAACCTTCTTTGCAAATAAATGTTTCCTGCTGGTTCTTAAGAACATTCTTTAAATCGTTTGCCTGTGTAATCCCGCGTCTTTGTCAGGATTTTCTGTTGGAAGAGAGGATAGTGCTGAAACTGATTGTCAGGAAGGTGTAATCCAGAGCACCATAGTCAGTACATTTAATAAAGAAATATATTTGCATTTGCCCCTTAAAGGGCAGTAGAATCAACATATTACAGAAAACTACAGTGAAGTATATGGGACTCCATGTCTTCTATATGTACAAAATGGATCCACTCCCATGGAACTCTGCTCTGGAATAATCTAATCAAAACAAAGCCCCGTTTTTATACTTTAAAGAGGTGTGGGAAAATTATTTAATGTAAGCCAGTGTGATGCAATATCTACTTGAGTTTGGAGACAGTATGAAACTATAACCAAAGAACTGATTAACTTACCAACACTGAGGTGTTAACTCTAGCCTGTTTACTTGACTGTTTAAAGATCAGAAACACCAGTAATAACACTGAACTGGGGCCTGTGGATCAATGCAAGGAATTTAGAAGGAGTATTCATTTCTTTGGACTTTGTTTCCCCATAGGAATATTAACCATGTGTTTAGACTACATAAATGGGCTTTGTATTGCTCTTTGCATTCTGAAAGTGCTAAATATTATTTTTCTGGTGGCAGATACAACTCTGCAGCTCCATGATAGTGTTATGTGATTGCAGCCTGAGGATACACTACGCAGGAAGAGGACTTACTCTTCTTTCCTATTCCTCTAAACTTGTATCACACCGTGTCTTTGAAGATTTCTGACTGTTGTCTCAGACACTGCGTCTGCAATAAGATCTATGAGAGTAGACTTCTATTTATGCAGGTTTTGTTGTGTCCTTGGACTGTAAGATTCCTTGCATAAGGTCTTTAATTACGTTCCTCTCAGCATAGGGTAGACTGTTGATATTAAACAAACAAACAACAGGTAAAGTATAATCTGGCCTTTCTAACATGCCTCAAACTACCAAAACCTTAGTTTGGAAATGAAGTACTGGGGTATTACCTATTTCCAACTTTGGTATGTTTGTCTGTCATCATTCTACATCTTTATTTGAGCATTATGATAAAGCTGATAAAGAACAGCTGTCTGTGAAGGAACAGATTTCTGCCTGCCTGCAAATGCCACTATCTGTTTAGGACATGGGCAGCAAACACATGATTTGCCTGGTTTCTTAAATCTAATCTCTTACATTATGAGAGCTGTTTTATGCTAGTTGCTCTACTGTTTGGAAATGTGTTATCCAGCCTGCTTGTTACTGAAAAATTCAGTCATCTGTGGTGTGTGTGTATGTTGGTTTTGTTGTGCTTTTTGCAACCGAAAGCTTCCCTTTAGTTGACAAGTGAAGTTTGTCATGAAGTTATATGATGACATACTAGACAACACACTCATAGAAATGGTACATGCAAAAACCAAACATACTGTCTCTGCATTTCTAAAGTTCTGAGGCTCTTCTGTCTTCTGGACAGCTGTCTCCAAAGACTGTAGAGTTTTCTGTAAAGATGACCAGAAGAATTTCAGAGCCATGACCTGCAATGAATGTTACTTAATATCTGAAATATTTTCAGAAGTAGTACTCATAACTGCAGATATTAAAAATTAACTCCTGAATGTGGCCTGATAGCAAGTTCTTTTTCTGGCTTTGGATGGTGGTGTAATGTCACTGTGAACCATTAGCTGCACTTCACTAGTGAGGTGATCCCATTTGCTTTTATAGCTGGGGGTTTGTTTTTGTTAATGTTGCTAAAGTGCTTTGAATTAAATGGCACAGAAATCTGTATTATTGTGACATCTGTTCCTCCCTGAGAGCTTGTGTAACCTGGAGGAGCTGTGCAACTCTAAACCAACAACATAGCCTGCGTCCCTATGAAACAGTAAAGAACTAGAAGTAGGTTGGTTGTATTTCTGTGGTTCCACACTACTATTTGCATTATGGATCCACTTTTACATCAGCAGGGAAGGTCTGCACAAGTTCTAGCAGTCTCTGGAAGTAGTAGGTTTTGGATGGTGTTGAAAGGTCTAGTGGGTGACCATAGAGATATTGCAGCTGAAAGAAAGCATTCAGCTGGCACGCTAAGCCTCTGTCATGCTGACAAGGACATGAAAAAAGTTTCAGGCTTTCTGCCATGTCTTACCCTATGCATAGCCTATCCTCTGATATTTATCCATCGTACTGCTTCTTGATCCTGCTTTATCTTATGAAACTTTTCCAAGGTGTTTTTTTCGTACCACAGTTATTCAATAAATTCCTTTTCCAAAGTCATTATCTTGGGTTAATGTAGTAAACTCTTCCAACTCGAAAAGATAATGTCTCTATTTTGTATTTTAAAAAGTACTGTTTACACTTGTGGTACTATAAAATAATTTGTATTAATAACATAGGAGCTCATTTGGGTTATAGATTTTAAGTGTTGTGATCAGATTGCGATGGGATGGGTGACAGCTTGCAGATTTCAGAGAAGTACTTATCTGCTAGCTGTTGCTTACATATAGCAATCCTCACTATTTATCATCATTGTTTGAAGGAAGCTTAATTGTAAATCACTACACTGTTTGGATGTATAATTTGTTCAGATTGACTGGTAGCCTTTATGTAAAACAGGCCGAAGGCTGGAACAACAAAATTGTTGCCGATCAGGACTGAGCTGGATTGGCACAGAGGTGTGGGAAGCTCATTTAATGCAAGTTGTAGCTGCTGGTATCAGTGCTTCACTTTCACGAGCATAGAGCTTAACTTTGCTGCCAGCCTGGCAGCTTCCAACTGCGGTAATGTAATGTAGCTGCAAGATTGTTTTGGCTCTTTGCTAATGCCTTCCCATACCTTTTTTTAATAGTCTATCTCCTGCCTTTCACCATCAAGTTATAAAAGCTTTCCTAACATTTGTTCTACTTTTAAGAGCTGGTAAGGGCATGACAGTTGACAACGGGGTCAACACCCTTCCATAAAAACGCACTTTTCAGCAATGAAGTATGCTGCCTTTTTGGGATTTTCAAGAGTTGGTTCTGGGGGATTGAGGTTTGTTTTGGTTTGTTCTCTTTCGCACCCAGCTATCCCTCATATCACAAGGCTGGCTAAGGTGGTGCAGTCTGTGTTTCTGTGACTATTTAAAAACAGGTTTGAGACTTCTGGAATGGAATAACAATCTAGCTTGCTTGAGTCTTGACCCATTTAAAGGGATATGAGAAAGCCTGAGACCCACTCTGAGAAGACAAGGCTTCTTCAGGTTCTTGGTCCTACTTTCTTCATAAAATCAGGATTAAATTTGGCTCTCTAAAGACTAGATGCACCATCATGGGTGCTCAGTTTGACCTGGTTGTCACAAATATTTTGTAACAGAAATGATTACTGATGTTGTGATTCATGTATCAGTTGTGGTAGAATGAGATTTGTTGTTTTAACTAAAAGAGGATCAATGCCTATTTATTGTCCGGTTTTTCAGTTCTTGACTATCAATAATGCAAAGAATTTGAGAATATTACAGTAAGCTTCTTCCGTCTGTCATAGCTTCAAACCCAAAAGGACTAATATAACTTTTAAACACAGGATAAAGCTTTCTTTCAAGGCAGTGAGGAAACCATCAGAATAAGGGTAAGGCAAAGGTAGCTAACGACACTCTGCCTTTGACTGCAACCCTCTTGCTCAAAACTTGCAACAAAAAGCCTCTCAACCCATCCTTCCTTGCATCATTATTTTCTTCTGGAATTTGACCTTTAAATGAAAATTTTAATAGTTTTGATTTCTTGTGGGGAAACCACAAATGTGGAGTGTAAACTGTAACAGTGACAAATGTTAGTGTCTGTCAAGGGCTGAAACAATAGACTAGGGAGGTGAAAACTACACTCTCCTCCTTACTAATTAACTTCTTACCTTTGAATGGCATATGGGCCAAGGTACAAATTTCTAAGAACCCAAACTGACCTCAGAGGGAAAGGAGAGAGTCTGCTTTTGTGTATGTAATTATCCTTTTTCTTAGTAAGTCTGTGATGATTTCAGCTGCGGTTAGTAAGATCCATTCCCCTCTGCAGCCTATGTGGTGAATCGTTCCTGTTTCTCTCCTAATGTTCTTTCTGTCCTTGCCCTGACAAACCATTCCTGTTAAGGGAGATCTCTTTCTGCCACTTTTGTTGATGCCTTGTGTTACAGATTGGTTGGGGAGCCTGTTCAAGACCTGCAAAAGATCTGGGAGAATGTCTAGTTTTTTTCTGAGTCATCCTAGAGGCTCGCAAGCCCTGTTCTTTGCATTGTGCCTTCCTGCTCTAGCCAGTGGGAGGGTCGAAGGCAGGTGAGGGTCAGACATGGAGACAGAAATTACGTTTCTAAATAATCGTTCTGGTTTTCAAAAAATACTGGGTGGCCTGCTGTTAGGACCAAGCTCAGTGTCTCAGTGTCCTTAGGACTGACTGAATATTGGGAAGTTCAGCTTATGGTTTGTATTTTTTCAACAAAGTTTGCCCCAGTTGTCTTGACAGCATGGAGTAGGAAAGCAGCAAGAGGTTGTCATATAATGTGTGTTGGAAATAACTGGTCAGCATCTGGAGGGTTGCCAGGGTGCAGCCACCAGCATGTAAAGGCAGACATCTGTAGGATGCTTTGGGTTCCTGAGATATTTTTATGAATGAACTGTGCTTATGACAGGAATGCATGCTGAAGTAGGCAGTGCTAATGGAGAGCCTCTACAATCACCTTATCTTTCTTCTCCAGTAAATTTGCCCCTGAAGATAAACGTTTAATAACATTCCTAGTTGGTTGTACTTCTTTTAAAAGTGGTTGAACTAATGACCCATAATCCAATAGATCCATTTGTAGTAAATAGCACTAAGGGTTCAACCTTGTGTTGCTGATTTAGCAAGATGTCTGCTTAATTTACTGCTTTTCACTGTTGCAGCTCGTGCTCACTGCTCAAACCAAATGATTTACCTGGCATTGAATGTAGCCCACCTTTCAGTTGCAAACGGTCAACGATTTCTTCATAAGTGTAAAACTTAACAAAAATCTCACATGGTCTTGGGAATCAGTAAATGTGTGTGTGAGACAGATTTGGGTTGCTGCTTCATAATGATTTGGTCAATTTACTAATGTGTGTGGTAGTAGCTGCCTGTGCAAATACCTGTGAATGTGAGTCAAATTTGCTTTGGTCAGTAATAGTCATGCACGCAAATAGCTTTTTCCTGCAAACCTTAAAGAAAGGTGGAAATGTGGCCAAAGTAAATTTGTATCGCACTTCAATCAAATACCTGTGGAATTCTTTCTATTTGGCAAATGAAGCACTCCTAATCACTTCAGTGGGAATCTGTCTGGTTCAAGGAATGCAGTATCCTGACCTAAGACCCCTGCTAACACGTAATGAGACCCACTTGAACCATGTGGGACTACTTATGCACATGAGTGATTTTGTGGACAACTTTATGCAATATGCAGGTCAAGGACAGTGGTTGTCACTGCAGTCACTGATTTTTAATCGGAAAGTAACAGACTTATTAATTAGGCTGGAGTGGCAGTGACCCCAGCCCTGTTTTCCTGCTGGTGCATTAGGGAGGGTCTCCTCATCCTTGTAATCGAACGCTTGTAGAGGACAGTTGCTTTCATAAATCCTGAAAAATCATCCGGTAGCTATTTACTCGTGATTTTTTTGTTAGATTGGAATGACTGTCTGGCCTCCATTCCAGGAACTTCCTCTAATAAAAAATAAATGCATAAATAAATAAGCCCCCCACCCTTCTGCCGTCACTTAGTTATTTGCTTTGTTAGAAAGTTCTGCAGTTCAGAGTAATGATAATTGAAGTGGGTGGAACTGTGTGTGGAGAGAAATAACAACTTTTATGAGATACTGCTCTTAAAACTTTTTTTTCTTTTTCAAGCATTACTCCCAAGTTTGAGGTGTTTTATTGCCAACTCCGGTATGAGGCTTTCTTCTTTGCAAATCTTCATGCAAGAAATGTGTTGAGGCAACTTGGATCCTGATACCCCAGCTTGTGCTCTCAGTTTATGCAGCCTTACCAGTAACACTTTATTGAGGACCTGGACTGAACAGTGACTGGTGGGAATAATCTTCCCACTGTTACTAAATAGCCTTTAATTTAGTAGATCAAGAGACCAAGTGAGGACTCAGGGAAGGACACAGCAAAACAGTGAGAGCAAAAAGATTCCCTTCACAGCCTAAGAATTCTGTCCTGTGCTTAACATGATAATGGCTGATGTATCATTAAGTCTGCAGCAAACCAAGGCATTTCGTATGCTTGATTTCAAAAGCTGCTGCCTTTTTTTTTTTTTCCCCGGACTGCAAGGGTGTAAAGCAGGCCTAAGGCAAGGAAGGGAAGTAGCCTAAATTGAGACTATTGACACTCTGTCCCTTTTTTTGTCCTCCACGGTAAACTAGACTAGTTCCATCCTCTAACCCTTATGTAAGATAATACACAACTTCCAGTGTAATCATTCCTGTTTAAATCTCTACCTTAACCTCTGTTTTTCTGCCTGGTATCCTGCATTTCTCCCTCTGTTTAATCTGGCTACAATGCTGATCCACAAATTTTATTAGAAAAAACCTGCTTCCTCAGATGAGACTCCGTGGTTGTCATATCCCATGTCTTCAGGACTGCCTATTATTGCAAGTCCACTGAAAATGTCATTTTCTCCTGAATGTGACAGGGTAGGTCTTAATCTGAGTATCTGTACAAATCACAAAAGTGTGTATGTGGGGGGAATGACCAGAGAATTCTAGAAAATACTAGGTCCAAGTTTCTGTACGGGAAAATTTGCAGGGAGAAGCATTTTCTCTTATTAGACTGACATCACTGGGAGCAGGGAGAATAGATTTTGCTTTTGAGCCTGCAAGCCCTTCTTGAGGTCTGCTAATTACATACCCACTTAATGCAATTTGTGCTTATGTTTTTCCATAAATGTTTAGTGTATTACTTCATACTGAATTTTATAAGAAGATATGGCTTATACCTTATTTCATGTGACTCTCTGTGAAGATTGGCTCTGTTTTCAAAAGGTAATTTAAAGTTTCCTGCAGTGAAATTGAGAGCATCTTGATCAGAGTCTGTATAGTTTTCTTTATGTCTCTGCTTATAGAGTGAGTTTTAATAGCATTATTGTTTAAAACAAAACAAAAAAACCCCAAAACCACAAACAGAACAAACAAGCAAACTAGAATGACAGCCCCAGAAACAGAAATTCATCTGTTTTACCTCTTCTAGAAAGGTGACAGCATAAGCAGTGCCAGTTCCCAGGTATACAAACCTACTAATATGCAAATACTACCCAAAGACAGGATAGGGTCCATGTAGATCTTAGACTGCTTTAATGAAGCAGTGGCAGTTTTGCAGTGGTAGGCACAAGGATGAGGCTGTCCAGGGTCTGGCTAACTTCACACTGGTGAAATAAAAATCGTGTATCAGAACCCTGTGGAGAGTCTGCCCCCTCTGTCCTGTGTATGCAGGAAATGCTGGGAGTAGGATGCATCTTCTCTGTTTCTCCCTGAGGAGACTGAACTGGGAGGTTTGGTTATCAGCTGAGGGAAAGCAGCTGTCTTCAGCTAGCCCCTGTTGGTGTCTGCCTGAGTGTACTTAGGCAGGCAGACTCCATGGTTAAAATACTGGCTGCACCAAGAGGTTGGTAACAGTTGCAGACTCTTGTAGAAGTGACTCAGAACTTTAGATGGCCAAATTTAATGTGAAAGTCCACAGACCAGAGATTGCCCGTAACCCTTTCATCTGAGACCTCCTCACTTCTCACATTCTTGCATAACCATATTTGCTGCATCTTGTGTGATAATCTTCGACTGCTCCTGTGAAACTGAGGAATAACTTATGAACTTTGTGTGTGGTTTTACCTGCCTATACTAATGAATAGCTCACCATAGCAGCTCAGACTTCCAAGAAGGAGGCGGTGTAGCGCTTTAGTTCAAAACAGCATGATGTAGGTTGTATCTTATACAGAACTAAAATAACATCAGTTATAGTTTTGTGTCTTTTCAAGTAACTATACCTTTTCTGTGATCTGTTAACATGAATAAGAAATGCAAAATGATCTCATAAGAAGTCTGTTCTAATTATAAGCATATTTTTATCCATATAAAGGATGTTTCCAGTCACCTTGAGATTTCCCTCCAGAGAATGACTGCTGAAATTTTCATGTACTTTTGCTCTAAAATAGTAGAGGGCTCTGTAGCTGATTGTCCTATAACAGACTTTGCCTTATATGTGGTACAATGAGGAAATTCTTGATATTCTTGTAGAACAATAGCATTTATATTTTTGCAATAAGAAGGCAACTTGGTATCTGTGACCTGATGACTCTTACTTGTTTTAAAAAAACCATCATAAATCCCTTGTGAATCTCTTGGTTAGAATGGGAAAAAACCTCCACTGTTCTTCAGTAGAGTCTGTTTCTGAATACTTAAAAGCTGTAAATAAAATTGGAAAGGATTTCTTATTCCAGCTTGGAATAAAATCTTGGTTCAGACTGTGACTAATCTGTAAGCCAGTTGTTTGAAACTGTTTGGATGTTTTTCTCCCCTCAGCTGAAATATTGACATGAATGTTAAGAGTCAACATCACTGATTTTGACGTAGTTTAACGTAAAAATCAGATTCATTTCAGTCTTCACATCTATAAAATTACTAAACTATAAGCATATCATTACAAACATCAGTCATTGTCTCAGGGATGGGTGTCAGCCTAAAAAGTTAACTGATGTTGTATCTGAAGGCAGAAAGCACTACCTTGTCCACTCTCCTTAACTGCTAAAGTGTGGCATTGAAGACCCCTCAATGTTGGGATCATCGCAGGAAAGGCTTTCGTTTTTAAGGAGATTTTCACTAATGGAAATGTTCTTGCTTTTGCAGGTTTCTTTAGATCCTGCAGGAGCTGGGTGGATTCTTGCTACAGAATATAGAGTATGGAAAGTTCCCCCCCGGAAGACACTCTCTGTGCAGTACTGAGCAGCTGACCATGGTGCCATGTAGCCAAGATCTGCAGACAAACATACAGGAAGGTAAACTTTGATGATAGGAATGGCTCACCTCAGGGGACTGGGGAAAGTATGTTGAGACATGGATAGTGAGAGAAGACGCTTTGGTTGGACTCTCCTCTGAAGTGCAGGTGAAAGAGAGAGACCACATGAGAGTGGGCATTTGTTGGCAGGCAAAATCTTCTTAGATAAAGCAAGAACTCTGAATGACAAATGTGTGTCAGAGATGTGTAGTGTCATCCTGGGGTGTTTGGGTGCTAGACTCCAATATGGCCATCAGCGTAGTCTGAAGGGAAAATGTGCAAATGGATTGTTAACACATGCGTCGTTAAGAGGACTAACTTGCCAGAGACAGCTGTAACAGCTGAGCTATTTCAGTCTCTCGAAGAGGTGAGTGTTGATTGGGGCAAATGCTACTTCAGAAGAACGCATTTCAAAGAGGAGCTGGTACAGAGGTAACTGGCTTCGGGTCTCCCATGAACTTCCTGCACTAGCGGTGCGTTTACCCTTGAGTTCACTCAGGCCAGGATTTTGTCCTGGGAGTTAAGATTAGAGAAATCTACGTTCTGGTGAACAATCTCAAAGTGGAACTTGGAGGGGTTTTTTATGGCCTTTGGTTGCAGTGCCTATGGTAACTTGGAATGAAAGATGTGTGTTGATTTAGTGATAACTGGTGGAAGGAGAACCATTTTTGGCCTTTTCTTGCTCTCCAAAACCAATAATCATCACTTAGATTTAAAGAATAAATTGCCTATTGAGAAAATAAGTATTTAAATGCTGACTTATGTATTTTAACTGTTCCTGAGCTTGTAATGTTTAACTTACTTGTTTTTGGTGAAAGTATTTGTGGGTTTTTTTTATAATTGTGCTTGAAAGTATTGAAGGAGTGAGACAGTTTGAACAGCATGTTAAATTGGGAATCCAGGAACAAACATTTGTGGAAAGAAAAAATTTAGTTAATGCTAATTGTAGAGTTCAAGGGTAGATGCACTGGAGTCTGTCCATTCTTGTTTTTCATTAATTACTGGGTTTTAAGATATGGTTTAATTGACAAGTAGTATAATAAGTGTTAATTTTCTCTCTCATAGCAAAGACTGCTTTCTAGAAAAATCTGACAATGAAGAAGAAATTGTGTGAGCTATATACAACTCTTAGAGTATTCCAGTCAGTTATTTGTATATTATCACATTTTACATAATTAAATATTCACCTTAAAGTTCTTGATTTTAAGTGATTATGGGAAGGCTGATTTCCATCTTTGTTATTTGTTGATATACCTCTTGTAATTTTGGGGAAACATCTGAAGTGTAACTTCTAACATTTTAAAATAAAAGTTAGCAAATAAAAAGCATTCAAAAATTATTTAAATTATTTGCTTATTTAAGTTCAGGGTTCTTGAAAACTTGATATACCTGGAGGGTCTTTTTGGCTGTTATAGAACTTAAAGGAACAATGCTTGTAACTGGAAATTAGTAGAACCTTGGTTTTAGTGGCTTGTAATTTTTTCAACACCTAAAACTGATTCTGTGACCTCTGATAGTAAACATGGAGAAAAATTTAGATTAGTTTCTTGCAAAACTGAAATGTGTTCCTGCATTGGAGTAGATACCTGATGTTTTTTGATGAATAAGGGGCAATTTTTTTATTATTACTGTACCTCATGTTGTTCCTCTGAAAAGTCCCTCCAATTTAGTCAAGTTATAAGCCTTTCAGAAATTTCTATTTACATAATCCAGTGACGTTTGTAAAGGAGAGTTGGAGAAAATCCATTAATATTGCTTTCCTATCTTTTTTGTCCTAATGTTTTCCTCAGGACTGCTTCTCCTAGAAGGATGCTTTACCTAGCTCCACTGTCACTGTTCATGTGCACATAAGACTTAAAAATGCGTTAAGTTACACTTTAATGTAATTATTAAAGATTTGTCTTAACAAGGGATCAGAGAAAATGTTTTTCTTTTTGTTCTTGCCTTTCAGAGTATTAAGGGTCTAACCCAATTCCCACTGCAGTCCAGAGTAGGTTTTCTACTTGGGATTACATCCCAGTAGCTTAATAAGGTATACCCTGTTAGAGTTCATTGCTGTGGTTTAAAATATTTCAGGGGTTGTAGGAAATCGTAACTTCTGTGGCGAGACATCTGACAAAGATCTGTCTCTTTTTTGATAGGCTCAGTCAACATCCTGCAGCGCTAATGCTGTCTGCAAAATAATCTGTTAGTCCTTAACAGTTTTAACAAAGGTCAGACATCTTCAGCTTTAATAATGGTTCAAAATGGTTTAAATGCTAGTGGAGGTATTACTTTGGCAAATAAATATCCTTGAAGCTTTATTGTTAGAAGAAATAGCTAATGCAGTTTGCATTCACATGTTTTTAAAGTGTCGTGCATGTGATGTTTCTTACTGAAGGGGACACTTTTAACACTGTGCTAGAATAGTTTGCCTGTTTGAGAATTGTTTGAAACCTTACGTAGTCTCTTCCTAGAAGAAATGTTTTTCATGGATGTTCTGCTGAATAAATATTGCTGGGAGGTTTCTTGTTTTTTTTCTCGCTGTTTTTAGGCTACCTTAATGATGCTTGGTCTGTTTTGTAATACAGTTTTAACTTGGAACATAACGCTTCACAACAAAACGTATATATTTTGATCTGGACTAGAGTTCTTTCCCCCAGACACAATTACAGCGTATGTTCTCATCCTGTGCAGATTGAAAGAAGGCTTACAGTGTGCTAATAGGTTTGGGCAAGGCTACCAGTGTATTTCCCAGTCATGTGCCTGACTTCATCTAAGCAACAGAAATGAGCTGAGGTGCTTTCTCATGCTTAGGGTGAGAAGAGCATCTCTGATTTTACTCTGAATTCCTTTGCTTTAAAGCAAGAAGAGTGCTCTGTGTTTAACTATGGTGCTGGTTTGTAGCTCATAGAAGGGCCTCGTATCAAATACTGGACAGGTACAGTTGCTCTTTGCTTGTGAAACCCACTGGAAGAGGCTCTAGGAGTGTCATTCTTCGTGAGGATGTCCCTGTTTGCAGTGAAGGTTAAGCTGTCTTTAGCAGACCCCAAGGAAGGCCATATTCATCCATTTCAGCCCCACTTCCCTGTGTGTGGTGGAGTCAGGCCTCTGCAGCGAGACTGAGTGAGAGGCAGAAAGCTCAGGCTGGTGCTGCAGGAACAGAAGTGTTTCCTTTCTGTTTGGAATAAGAAAAGCTAAGCAAAGTTGATCCTTTACATACATCTATACCCAGGAAACACAGAAGAATATATAAAAATCATGGTTGAGTTGTGGAAACATTGACTGTCACTGACTGCAGTATTTTGTTTGAGTCATAGCACAATTAGTAAATGGTCTTGTAAGAAACTTAGTTAAAATAGGCTTTCTGATTGCCAGGTTTGCACATTGCCCAAGCAAGTAACAAGGAACAGCTTGTTAACACTACACCATTTCCCATACTCCCAGTGAGTTTTTCCCTGTATTATTTGAGGGAAGGTGGGGAATATGAACTCTGTGAAACTCTTGTGTGTAACTGGAGGCATAATTTGAACTTTGACACCTTTGCTACTGCAAGTGATACAAGAAAAATGAAAGTCAGCGTTGATGTTCAGTTACCAAATCAAGTACCAGATCAAGTCTGAAAAATGCACAGTTAGAGAAAACATAATTCTTGCTGGAGGCTGGCTTTGCTATGACCTGCCTTGGTTTGGGCTGTTAAAACTCAGAGTACACCCTTTTACCAATAAATAGAGACAGCATATATAATGTGTCAGTGCAGTAACAGGGTAGTGCAAATATCAGGAAAGTAGTGGAGAGAATATATTTTGCCTTTTTTTCTTTTGTTGTCTTATAGATTGACTAGGAGTTGATTGATACCCTGTAGGGCAGTGCTGCCACACCTCTGCCTGCTTGCCTGTAGCTTTGGAGGGTAGAGCTGTAGCACAGCTGCAGTTTGAACATGCCCTGGCTTTTGCAAAGGGCATTAACATTAAGAGACTAAGGAGAGATTGAAAAGCTGGGGAGTTTCTGGCTGGTGCTGTCTCTGTGTCCTAGGGAGGGTCCAGAACGCTCGATAGCCAAAGTGGGCTTTGGTCAGGTGATCTGTCCCACTTGTCTAATGATGCAGCCATATGCCTCTGCACTAATCTTCCTCTTAAAGCCTCCCAAAACCAAGCTGCATTGACTGCGTTACTGCACCAGTTATTACTAGCTATGCTGCATGTCACTGAATCCCAACATGCTTCCCACTTATTCCTAAGAGCAAAAAAGATCTTGGAGACATGAGTTTTATTTGTTGTTGTTGTTTGCATTTTTCACTCTTGGACATTGTTTTGTGTATGTGATGGACCTTACCAGAAACAAGACCTACTCCTTTCCCATAAACTAGCCTGCAACTTAGTTTTTGGAGATTGCATAACTTGTCTGTCAGAAGATGATTCGCATTGGCTAGGTGAGGTGCATAGTAGAAATACCTGAACAGATGACAAACTAGCTGCTTCCTCCTGTTTTTGAGACTGTGCAAGGGAAAGGAACACATGGTTTATAGTTGGCAAATTCCAAGAGATATTTCACGCTCGTTAGCATACAACATCCCAACCCCTTCATAGCTGTGCCGCAATCTTTCCTGTTGTTTGGGACAAGTGAGCTTGCTGTGCAGAGGTTAGTGGAAGTGTCTGAATGAGCAGAATCGATTCTGTCTCGGTGAGAAAATATTGACTGGGTCTTGTTCTTCAGTTTTTCTAGACTGTCGGAAATTTAAGAGCTACCTATGTAAAAAGAAATGTAATCTTTGGACTGTTAGTGTTTACCTTCATCTGGACTGAAGCTGAATAGAACAGAAACATCTGAATTATGGACAGACTCTTATAACGATGGACAAACTACTACCTCATCAGGAACCATGATGAGACTACCTAGTCAAGTGTTATAATATTCTTGAAAACATAAAAACAAGAAGTGTTAGCAATCTGTATCATCAAAGCAGAGGCGTTTTTTAGAGAGAGGTTTCTCACGTTCTTAGAAGCATTTAAAATAATTGTTTACATTGTCATTTGGTAATTCAGAGAATGATGAGGCTGAAAAGGGCTGAGTGATCTGTAGCAGAGAAGGAAATCCAGTTTGATAGGTGTTTTCAGATATACTACTTGTTTTCCATTAGTGTTGGGTTTTGGTCTTCAGCAAGAACTACCAAAATACAGCTCTGTACCACAATTTGGGTGCTCAGTTCCAAAGTGTACAGGATATTTTCATCCATGATGCACAGGAGTGCAGCTCCTGAGCATACATGCAAATGAAAATTGCTCTTCAAAACAGGATCTTTTATTTGGATTTTCCATGCTGTTCTGCCACTTCTCTAAACTCACTGAGTGGAGGTATATTTCCTTACTCTCTTCTTTTTGGTATGTGAGCAGCTTCTGGGATGGATACTAACTGACCATAGCTTTTGGGGGCGAGCCTGGCCTGGAATCTAAAGCTGCCAATTGACAAGAGTGTGTATTTTATAGGCGTGTAACAAAAGACCTACCTGGTGCACCGACTGCGGTGGGTTCGCTGCCTATAGTTTTCTTATGGAAAGTCTTTGGAGCTTAGTTCTACCACTAATCTTTTTTTTTCTGTTGTTTTTCCTTAGTGTGTTGTTAACTTTTGTGCCAACATTTGCCAAGCCCTGCACATTGAGTATTAGATGTGCAGTTGACTTCTGTGCCAGAGTTTTACATGGTTTGCAGTGAATGTGGCAGCTTTTATGAGCCCTGCTTTCATCCATTAAGTGTATGAAAGCCCTCCTGGCTTCCAGACTACCTGCTTCTCATGCACCACTCCTGCCCGACACCTTTGGCATGGAAGTATTTTACCTAGCATGTGACGGCCTGTAGCAATGGGCCCATTTATGGGCTCACTGTGTGCAAGATACAGTGTGATCTGTTGACCAGGCAGGTCTGGTGCATTTGGGTTCTGGCAGGGAGGGGGTCCAACACTGAGCTGAAGCTGGGGACTGGGATACCCTTACCTTGCATGCTGGGAAGAGGGGGAAAAACCCAAACCCACAGCTGAACTGCTCTACTACTTCATAGAATCAATAGGCTGGGTTGGAAGGGACCTTTAAAGGTCACCTAGTCTGACCCCCTTCAGTGAGCAGGGACACCTTCAACTAGACCAGGTTGCTCAGTGTCCCGTTCAACCTGACCTTGAATGTTTCCAGGGTTGGGGCATCTACCACCTCTCTGGGCAACCCATTCCAGTGTTTCACCAGCCTCATCATAAAACATTTATTCCTTCTATCTAGTCTGAATCTACCCTCTTTCAGCTTAAAACAATTACCCCTTATTCTATTGCATTAGGGCCTGCTAAAAAGTCTGTCCCCATCTTTCTCATAGGCCCCCTTTAAGTACTGAAAGGCCACAATAAGGTCTCCCCAGAGCCTTCTCTTCTCCAGGCTGAACAGCCCCAACTCTCTCAGCCTTTCTTCATAG
>Ga0065711_1038217_pt1 | contig 19015 bp, 7 predicted proteins | sample Hoacrofraction12_FD_59098 | JGI IMG/M metagenome (GOLD analysis project Ga0065711, IMG submission 59098) | Hoatzin crop microbial communities from Cojedes, Venezuela - Epithelial fraction 12 v2 (version 2) | ecosystem: Host-associated > Birds > Digestive system > Esophagus > Crop | place... | reverse complement strand
CCAGCCACATTTGCAGACCCACAGTTGTTACACGCCTGATGGAAAAATTAGTTTACTTGAGCACTAATCTATGTTATACCCTGTCAAAAACTCCATTATGGCATCCTTTATCTGGCATTATGTCACTTTAATAACCCAATTATCATAATTACAGTGCTGTCGAAAGAGAATGGGAGAGATCGAAATCCCCATATTCTAAATGGACAGATTTCTTCCTTAGCCACTAGCGTGATAAGAGTGGAGGTTGAACAAGGAGCATGGCAAGTGGATTAACAATGTGCTGCTCCTTGGCTTCCATGAAGGTCACTAACTGTGCAAATATCTGTGCTGAACTACACTTTGCCGAGCAGCGATGACCCATGCTTGCCAAGGATCAGGCTGAAGTACTTACTGCCGAACAAAATAAGATAGGCAAACACTCTGGAAAATTCATGTGTGTTAGAGAAGAGCCAATTTCAACTGAACCAGCTCAAATGTGGTGTTAAAACAACAGGAAAGAAGGGAGAGAGGAAGACCTAAGATGTTCTTTTATTACCTCCAGAGGCTCACCTGGTAAAATGGAGTTAGGCCTGGTTTCAAAGACCAGTGAAATCAGTGGTCAACAGGCTTTAGATAAGCCCTTAGAGAAGGCAAATTGTTCATGTAAATCATCAAACGCAAAGAAAAACACATAGCATGTTGAGCAATGGGGTTTCAAAAGACTTGTTTCTATTGCATCTTCTGAGGGCACTGCCTGAGGTTTACTGATGTTGTTAAGCCCATTGGTGGAGGCATTACTTTGGCATTACTGTTCTCTGCAGCTGCACCATTTTCTCACAGCTTGTCAGAACCAAACATGATTCAAGGCATTTATCCATCTGGTCTATGAGAACTAGCCAACAGACTCAAAAAGTGTTGAAGTGGGACTGATAGGCACAGCTAAAAGCCTCATTTCATCAGGAAATCCAGTTAAGATAGCAGGGAACTCTTCTTAAAATTGAGCCATAATTTGGTTCTATTATGAACTCCCATAATGGAAGTAATTCAATATGCTCAGCTACTCCTATCATAATTTCTCCTTCTACAGCAGCTTGTATCCTCCATCTCAAGCCACTTTGTGATTGTCAGTTCATGACAAGCAGAAACACTACTGGGCTAAAGCTATTATCATAATTTCCACTTTATGGGTGGGAAATTGAGGAAGATTTAGGTTAAAAATTGCTTAGTGCTTCCCTCATTTTTTTCATGTCTCCAATCTGGTATTTCTTGGGTTTATTTTTCTAAAGCACCATTTCACAAACTTAAAAGCAGCATCTGGTTAGCTCAGGTCAGGTGTGCAGAATTAAAGGCTCCTTTTGTATAGCAAACCTACATGATTTGCCCACAGTCACACTGTAAGTAAGCAACCAGGCTTGGAGTCTAATCCAGAACACCTGACTCCTATTCCTATGCTTTTCCTATGAAAGTATGTTCCCTTATGACCAGAAAAGTTCCTTTCAGAAACTCTGGACTGATTTCTTCAGTCCTGAGGCAATGAACTGAATGCAGCTGTGAATCTTTTTGCTTTAAGCAAAATAGTATTATAGACATGACTTTGATCTTGTGGATCCCAAGGAAATACAGCTGTAATTCTGCTCAGACCACCTCTTTGAAACAGTGAGATGCAAAATTAAAATCAAACAGAAGATGCAGTCCTCTGAGATACACTGCTCTCCATTTACATTCAGATAAATCTGATACACCTTCATTGCATTTTCAGCATTGTTCAGAACCTCTCCTATTTAACAAGCTCCACATTCATGTCTGTATCATTACTGAATCCCACAAAGCTTCTTGGGAAATCTGATTAATTGAGATTAAAGGTTTAAAGAAAAACATTTTTTAAATGTTGCATAGAAAAAACAATTTCTCCTTTAAAGCAATTTCCTTGTTTGCCCAGACAGACAAGCCTCAGCTGCTCTGCTGACCTGCGCAAAAGGCTGATCCATCATAAATGTTTGATGTTTCTCTGTAAGGACTGTCGGTCCCACTCACATCGTGGTGATCTCGGCTGAGGACTACTGGAGCCTGCAAAAAGCCAAGAATGAGAAGATGGAATCCTTCATGGACTGCCAATGCTACCGAGAATCATCATTTGCTGAATTCATGTCTATCATTTCAAACCTCAGCTTTGTCCCCTCTCCTAAACCCCCTGAAACGCATTCTCTGCCTGACATTATTTGTTATAAAACGGTTGTTCACATACTGTTCATGAAAGCCACCACGCCTTCATAACTAAGAAAAAAAGCTTGTTTTTATGCCATTCTCAAAGTAGGTCAGGGAAAAGAGAGGAAGCGGTATAATTATATCACCTGAGTATTTCTTTGTTGAAATTTCCAAGACATTTCAATATGCAAAAGTCTTCATTCAAAAATAGTTCTTGTTTTCTGTTGAAAATTAAAACTAACAGTAAGAAATTTTACACTTTTTCACTCTTTGGAAGACTTCAAGACTAAAAAAATAAGTTAGCAATGAAAATCAGTGATTCCATACAGCTCAAACAAGTCTATTCTTGATCTGCAATTTGACTGACAGCTTGCAGGTCTTCATTATCATTTGCCATGTAGAGGGTTTATATAAGAATAATTCACTCTTGGCATGGTGTGGTCTGGAATTAGCTGGCTCTGTTTTATGCTGGCAGTGAATTAGAAAATCATTGAAAATAGACATGAGCACCCAGCTTGTGAGAGGGGAATGGAGATTTGCAGAAGTGAAAAAAAGGACACAACAAAAGGGCCTGGGAGTGTGACCTTGTCAGTCATGGCTCCAAGGGAGTGCTCTGTCCGATCAGGTTTATTTTTTAAGACTAGCTTGCAGTGATGTTCATTTTAAATCTTGAGAAGGTCAACAGCATTTGAAATATTTTAACAAGCATTTTCTGAGTAACAAAAAACAGACGTTTCCTAGCTAGAAAACATTCTAAGTTTTATTTGAGTTTGCCCCTTTAAAAAGGGTAATTGTAATTCAGCTATAAAAGCGATGGAGATGAAGGAATGAACCTGCCTTGGTCTGATGCTGTGGTACACACTGCAGGTCATGGGTATAATTACCAAGTGGTGTCTTCGGGATTTTGGTCCCCCAGGATGTCACACTGTACACTTATCTACAATACTCCTTAAGATCTTAGAAAATCCTGATACAATATTGCCCATAGTATGTACTTTTACCACCACCACATACAGTCAGTGGGATTTCACTCAGATGAGTAAGATATTACTCACTATGCACTAGAGTGTCAACATCAAGTCTAACTATTCTCTTCATTTACATATGCAATCCAAATGAAAATTTACTGCAGAGCTGGCTGTAGCCATAACATGGCTGAAAGTGAGGGACAGAGGGTAAGAAGCACTGGGCAGCAGCACGGTCTCTTGTAACATTTAACATTTGGGGCAATGCTAAGGAGTTACAGTCCCTGCCTTGTTTCCAGCAAATCACAGCAGTATATGTTGTGCTTGTAGATGCCAAAACAGAAAATAAGGCAGGTTCCCAACACGAAATAAAAGATAGCATATTTCAGATAGTTTCTAAACCCGTCTCTCTTCTATCACGTAGCGCAATACTGGTGACAGGCAGAGAAAAGGACTGAGCTCTAAAACATGCTAACAGAATAGCGATCCCATGTAAATGGCAGGCACTTCTGATCTCACTGGTTCAAGCTTTCTCTGTTCCCACCTGCCACCCCAGTCTCAGATATTAAACGCAATTACCAGACCATATCAAGACAAAAAAGACAAACCTTAATTCTTCCTTGAGAAATCGCTTGATTAATAGCCACAGCTATAGACACACGACCCCTCTGATCAGAATATAAGATTCTAGCTTGAGAGCCAACAACCTGGAAAATAAAAATGCCAGAGCGATAAGGTCCTCTGTGCAACTGGCTTATCTTCAAGCCCCAGATAAATGGAGTCACAGGATTGACCCCTTCTGTAGGAGAAAGTGCAGATTTATTCATCAACATCCAGCTTCCACAAAAAAAAAATTGAAGTCCCTCTTTGAACTGAGTTTTATCTCCATTCACACAATCAGTGAGATGTATTTCTGTATTCAGCTGCTACTGTCCAATAAATCCCACTTTTTAAATCAATCTGATTGCTAGGCTATAATCCCCCTATCAACAAATCCCTTATCAACAGCAGAGAAGCAGAGATTTGGAACTGGCAATGGTGGGCTGGAACAGAAGAAAAACATGGAGACAAAGAATTGCAAAGAACATCTGTCCTACACAGCTATGGTCCTCTCCAGCTTTTACCCCACATACCAATCTGGCTTCCAGATGAGGAGAGCACGTGTAAGCTCTATACCAGTTACGTTCACAGTGAGAGCCTGCTCTAAAAGAAAAACAAAGGGTGCTTCACTGGTATTCTGTTTCCCACAATGCAAAAGGGTGGAAGGTCTTTGGCCTTATCATCTGCTTTGAAAAGGGTACTGGGAACTGCAGGTGTGAAGAGGTTGGGCCAAAGCAGTGCCAAGAATGATATTCTGAATAGTGCTCTGAAAGAATGGTAGTTACAAATGAGGTGGAAGGTAAATCATTGACATGTTTCACTCCAGATATAAGACTCGATATTGCTGGATTATTTGAACATTTCCAGATGAGAACACTGCTTCAGCTCACCCTAAACTTAAACGTCTCTCCATAGCAGGGTTTATCAGCCCTGGGAGTTACAGCCAGTGTTTTCATTCATGCCCCCTCCTGCTTTTCACTCCAGCATTCAGAAACTTCATTCTGAACCAGGAGCGGTCACACGTGCTGAAGAAGGTTGTGCACTTACCAAGCTGTGCCTGCCAGCTTCCCGAATCCAGCGGATGTTGTCATGGTACTGCTGCTTCACAGATGTGCTCACTTGCAAGAGAAAGCAAGAAAGAAAAGAGGTTTTGAAAATGAATGCAATATGCTTTAAGATTAATTTATCTGACAGCACTAGGAAGTCAAATTCTACTTTCAGATACAAACACACATATAGGAAATGCAATATAGAATCCCCTGTGCAACTGATGCAGTAACTGGTACCATATATTTAGAAGGTATGAGATGTCACCCAGGAGACAGCTGGAACAATAGCTCCCATTGAGATCCTTAGCAAACTAATTTGAACCTTGAAATATGGGTTACATGAACTGTTCAATTTTGGTCATCTGTCTTGCTGCCTACTAAATGTGCGTTTCCTTTCCAAGCCTTTGCTCAATCAGTAGCTTTAGCAAACTCCATGACATTGGGTACTACAGTCCAGACTTGCATCAAGTAGTAAAGAACTCCTTTGAGTCAGCCAAAAGAAATTCTCAGAAGCGCCTGGCAATACATGCTTAAGAATAAGTTACACCAATGCTGGGATATAGATTTATAGCACAGCAGTTGTTCTGTACTAAATGGCCACGTGAATGTTTTTATCCCAAGATAAAACTGAGGTATGTTGTCTCACAAACTTATTATGGAGTAGCTACTTTATGTGTAAATCCACTCTACACCTTGCTTAGATATATATTATTTTAAAATATAATTATATATAATGGTTCTATATTCTCCAGCTTCTCCTCTCATTTATATCTGTGCCATTCCATCTCAATCAGCCAAACCAAAGAGGAGTAAGAATAAAGATATTTCAAGTGAAAGACAGTAAAATGTGGCATGTATCTGTCAGATACACGGGGAGGCCAGTAAAGTCAACTGCCTCCAAAGGCATGGCAGCATCTGTAGCAAGCGAGTAACAAAAGGGAGAGGGAGTATGGAATGAGACCGAAGCATTGTCTTACTGCCTTAATTCTGGGAGCTTTTACGGTTATGCCTTTCCATGCAGAGCGAGTGTGAGCTCAGATGAGGTTACTGTGGCTGAAGAAGTTACTACCTGTAGGCTCTTTATGGGCTAAGCTACTTCACATTACCTTGTACTGAGACATGTTCATCTACCAGGGCTCAGCTGGCATGGAGCAACACGCTCAGCCACAGTGACTTTCTTGAGCATTGGAGCTTCAAGTTATAATCATTTCTGCAGACACCAAGATAGCATGTTCCCCATCACTTTCCAGCTCTCACCCATTTTCGAGTCAAATTATAAGGTACATATGACTAATGTTTAAAGTCAGTCTAACTGAAGAAACTGCACACTGCTAACTTGAAATTGTCCCCAGTAACTGAGGAGAGTGTTTAGACTGCTGTCTTTCCATTAGGCAGTATGTCAGCAGATATGCGTAGTAAAACTAGAAAAGGGAAAGAGAGAAAGGCAAGATTCTCATATTTAATCCCAGTTAATCACATTGTTAAAGGGAAACATAAAATATACTCATTCCTGCAGAGGCAGTCCTTCCATACAGAGAGTTTTAATGATCCTAAAAAGATCTGTCAGTGCTTTAGGGGTTGGCTCCAAGTGATAGCTTCTAAACTCTGCAACGAGGATTAACACATCATCTTCTAGCTTTGCAGGGAGTGAAAGATGAAACATCTGCTAGTGCTGTCCTAGAAGGATTGTGCTGCCATTCATAAGCTTTGAGGAAACATCTTTTAGAAGGTAATGGGTAGTATTCACTTCAGTTATTATAGATATTTAATGACAGTCTACAGGAGTTACTCTAGAAAACCAAGTAGAGAATGAGTTCCTTTCTATCACTTTTATGAGCTCAGAGAGTACTTACCATATTCTAAACTTCATAATGCACAGACTTACAGAAAAGATCTTACTGTCTGTTAACTCTATAGAACACATCTAGAAGAGAAGAGAATATGGGCTACAAGGACATATCTCAACACAGCACATCTGTCCTTCCCAGCCAGCTCCAATAAACAGTCATGTTCTCTGTCCTAAACTGTGGTGTGTCCAAAGCTGTATTTCATCAGTTATCCCTGAGGAGGTGAAGAATCCTCCCTTTTATTTAGTCTTAACTTCCTGCAGTTGAAAAAAAAAAATCTTACAGCTCTTTCTAGAAGACTTGAACTTTAGAGTAGCTCCACGTGTCCCTCATTTGCTAAACCACTGCCCCCACCTCCCCACCCCAACAGGAACATGTTTTGAAGTCAGGCAAGCTACCATGTTGCTTCTGGTATTTCACAGGCCCTTGAACTTACTCAAGTTTTAAAAGGTACTAGAAAGCATTGCATACTCAGAGGAGTAGTCCTTATCAATACAGAGACTGGCTCCCTCTGCTCTTGGGAGATTTGTGTTGTTGTTATTCATCAGCTCAGCCTTCAAACTACCACAGATGTCATAAATCCAAGTTACACTCCAGTCACTAGTGCTGTATCTCTCATGCAAAGGCTAACTTATAAGCTCAAGTACCTTAGGAGTGAAAGCAGATAATAAAATTACATTGGACTTTTTCACAGTTTGTGAGGTTTAAGTGCAAAAATTCATCTCCACAAAAGGAGAAGAATTATTAACATTGGACTCAAGGCCAGGTCAAAAGTTTAGACTTGGAATGCAATAGACCAGCTCTGTGGAGTTTTCACTCACGTGTCATAAAAAACTCTGTTATAAAATTCAAAGGTAGGTTCAGATTTTAGATGTATATGTGCGTGGGGATATCCAGAGCCCAGAGTTTGCTCCAAGCCCAGGTCCTATAGGGGGTGGACAGCAAGAGGAATACTCAAGAACATGAATCCATGAATGGCTGTTTATTTTCTGGCCAAATTCTATTTTCATTTCTCTTTGAAAGCCTATTCCCATTGCTCTGACAAATTCAACAACAAATCAAATAATAGCCTTGCCCTTCAGCCTGTTTTCACCTGTTGGCATTTTTTTAAATGTCATTTTCATTTAAATTAAGAATATACATGCACAAGTTCAATGCTTTTTGTCTGTGGAAAAGAATTCTCTCTCCAGCTTTACATTACCACCTATATAAACACCCACACACTATTGTACACATAGCAACTGATTCATTTCCTGGTCTTGCAGTGCAAACCATCCAAAGGTCATGCATCAGTTCAAGCTTGAGAGAAGATGACTGGAGATTGCTGCACATGGCAGAAAAATTACTGCAAATTTTTGAAGCTAGATCCAGCACTACAGTATCAGATTTCACCCTCCCTTCAATTGAGCCAAGGGCCCAGGTTTAAAAACACAAAAGTTTCAATATCCATAGAACAGGGCAGGCACTTCTGGGTCATTGCATTAAAAACACCTCCTACTCCAGTGCTATTTCTTTAAGATGACTCTCAAGGAAAGTTTAAGAGAATAGACAGAACTAAGGACCTTGCAGGGTCAGACACACTCTATCAATAATTCATGTCTTGGGAGGAAGAGGAGGCTGGACACCAGCGTTACGTTATAGGAAGACGACAGCAGTATTGTTTCAAACGAGAGACTTCTCTGAATGTGGTATACCCTTTTCAGAAATACCACCCTAGATCCTCGCAATGCTAACTGTTCCAGGGCAAAGAGAAGAGCATTCAATATCTTCAGACTTCTATTCATATTTCAGTGATGTCTTCCATGAAAGAAGCAAATAATATTTCAATATTACCAGACAAAAATATTGTGCTGTCCTCCACACAAAATACGCTTTGGATTTGTGATCTGTCTGCTTCTGATCCCTTTCTTGATTCTGAGAAGCACAAAGTTCCACTCTGGAAATGGAAGAGCTGAGGACTTCAGTGCTAGGGTACAACGACACTTAAGCCTTTGAGTCTGCTGTTCAGCTACTGTAACAGTAGATAAAGAAAGGGAAAGAAGCAGGGCTTTCCACTGCAACCTGGGAGATTAGGATTCATGTTTGTTGACACAAAATTAGGTTTGACTCAGTTCCCATTCATAAGCAAGGTATAACAGTAATAGCCTACTTTCAGGGATATGGAAGAGTGAAGGACAGTGTAATTCCTGGATACTAGAGTAGCATACAGAGCCATGCAGATATTCCAGACAGGTTCCAGCAGTGAGTAGAAACAGTTGTCAATTTATTAATGAATGACAAAAAAAGAAAGACCTCAAAATTGTAATCACAAATAAATGACACTGGATGGAGCACCACACCCATGAAACTTGGGTTTCCTGCCACTGATCTTCTTGCTAGCCTCTTAAAAACCTCCCTAGATTCCCATGCCTCATTCACCTGTGGGACAGGAACAAAGCAATTTAACTCCTTTAAAAAACTCTTGAAGATCTATTGATGAAAGCTACTGTTTGCCTTAAAGTTTCAAAGTGCCAAAGTGCAGGAAAACCTGTAACAAATGAAAAAAGTGCTCTTAGCCAACATTGCACCAGTAGCTTTGGGATCAATAACCTCTCTACACGGTGTTTTTATATTTTACCTACTGATTACACTTCTCATAGGAGTCTGGAGAACTGTGAGATTTGCTGCCCCTATAGAACAGGCAAAAGAGTGCTTTCTACAGTTTCAGCCAAAAGATATCACACATCATATAACTGTTTCCTTTTCACCCCAAAAGCACCCCCAGTGATGGGGGCATGGATTGGTGCCTTACCTCCCTGACGTATAAAGTCTTCCAGCACAGACATGGCAATTGAGTCAGTGGCAGCAAGATCCTGTGGGTCACCTGAGGTACAAACCCAGCGGAATGGGCCAAATCCCAGGGAAAAAATGTCTCTGGGAAGAGAACGTTTCATTATGAGATAGTTGAAATTCTTTCCTTATTTATCCTGGCTGCTAGCAGTGCTTTTCTTTCATTAGCTAGAGGCAGAAGAATTTGAAACATTTTCAATGAACTAATCTAAACAGAAGCATCAGGGACCATTAATTGAGAAATTAAACAGTGCTGTTTCACGCAGCCATCGACTGGTGTATAAAAATACAGTCAGGCCAGAATTTTGATAGGAATGTTGGGCAGTTCAATCAATCAAGTGCATGAACAGATGAATTGCAATTTTTCTTTTGTGTCATCAAATATATTCTCCCTTCTGCCTGGGCCTTTCATTCTTAACCTGAGCTAACTCTGCATCTAGACTACCAGACAAGCGTGGGTTCTGAACAAATGCTTGAGTCCAGACTCATTTACGGGCCACACAATAGTAAGACACGCTTCTGTTGAGTTCCAGAAGAAGAGATCTAATCTGGTTGGTGCCTTACTCTATGTTCAAGCTCTTTTTCACATGGTATAGGCAAGCTAAGCATGAGTCAGAGGCAAAAGGTGTTATAAACTCAGTCCCTCAACAGGTCTCCTGAGCTCAGCTTTTTCTACAAGCAGTATGCAGAGCTTGGGTAAGAGGTACAGTCGGTGACATGGGCAGAAGACTGCTATTTCAGATGTGCTTTTAACTTCAGTGTAGACATAGGCTTTGATGATTTGGAATTCAGCTCTACTGCCCCAAAGCGACAAGCTCTTCATTTTTAGAACCTAAAAGTGAAGTTGCATGTAGTTACAGTTTGAGGCTATGAGTCGGCTACTCTCTTGAGTAGGCTTGAGGACAACTGATGCAACAAATGAGAAAATGCAGCTATTCATTTAAACAAGTGAAGTGTTTTGATTTGGAAATGTTTTAGCTCGCTGTTCGCATATCTGGAATCTGCTTTCATAAGACCTTTTTAATTCTAAAAAGGACAGAGTTCTACACCAAATTATGAAGACATGCCATGCCTTTCAGGACAAAATATTAGCAAAACCTCTGCTGTCAGAGTTTACTTGTGTTAATCACATACAACATGTTCCTCCAGGTCTGGCTCTTCTTTTCCCCTGTACATAGGAAAATACAATGAATAACTCTAAGGAAGGCAATAGAAAACATGAGCATGATGCTTACAGCGAACAGGACATCTTCCCAAATGACACTAGGCATTACTCCAGAGTGGAGAAAAATAAGGCTAACTCTGGCATAACATACGTGAGATCAATTTTCCTACTGCTACTGTTGAGTCCTTTTCGTCATTTATAGTACACTGCAAGATTTGCACTAAGTGGAATTTCTGTAGTGCTCTCCACCTGAACACAGCGAGTTACAAGGAACTTCAGTGCTTTATTCCAAACTCCCCAACATACCCCATGATGTGCTGAACGTAGGAAGGATATCGAAATTCTGTTTTATTGGCTCCTTTTTTCTCAACGTCAGCACCTATAAAAGAATTTTAATAGTCAGTGACTTGAAAGAAAACTATAAAATATAAAACCAGGCTGCACCTGGGTTTCCATGAAGGCTCTATCTCAGCCACAGAGAAGGCCAAATGTCTCAGAGAATGAGAGAAAGCGAGAGAGTAACAAAAGGGAGTTAGCAGAACACAGTGGCCAACCCTATCCAACCAAAATATACAGCTGGGTAGATGCATGCAGGATTGTGCTTGTTTCCACCTAACTCCAGGATCTACTCACCAGCCCTTTGAGCTTCCAAGAGAAAAGCATTGCCATAATCCCAAAAAAACATGCCCTTATCCGCTAGTCTGTTAATGGCAGCCACATGCCTCTTGAGACTGAAATAAAGAAGGAAACAGTTATTCTTGAGACTGTTAAAATATCAAAAAGAATAATATCATGAACTTACTAAAAGCATGGGAGTAGGGGGAGACAGATGGAACTGAAAGACCTCAGGGAAATTCAGACATAAACCCACAAGATATTGACTAAGATGCATTCAATCACTGTAGCACCTGTTATCCACAAATTTTGATGTGATTTACAGTCATTAAGGGAGCTTCATTAATTTGCAGAGAGAGGTCAAGTCTTCCAGCAAAGAAATGCAGCCAGCTCTGAGGATGGAAGGTAATAACAACAACCAGCCTACACAAAACTGCAAAAACAGATTAAGAAGTTCACAGAGAAAGTAAGCAGAGAGAAAAACTGAAAATGGCTAAACTTCACTGTTCTGACCTCTCCCTTGGTCAAAACAGCCCAAATTTCCCTTTGTTTCCAATGATGGACCATACCCCAGGACTGCTTTCTGTGATACCATTTCCACTTAATATTATCCAGTTCTAATTTCAATGCATAGTTACATATGGAGTTGTACACGTAAAGGTGTAACCTCTCAGAACTCTAGAGAGGCAAATCAAAGCCTAACAAATTAAACCGGATTTGTTTAGGTCATCCCTAACTTGTAAGAAATGAGCCCCTCCGAGAAATTTACCTTTCTGTTACCTTTGTGTTAGACTTGTATGATACAGAACTGGGAAACTGGAAAGGTCCTTGTAGGTCCCTCATCCAAAGTCAAACAGAGTATATAGCTGTATTCGATATTCTGCTAGAAAAATGTCTCCAGCAGAAACGTTCAAGGTGAACAAAACAACAGTAGGAGCCATAAAGTCTCCAAAGTACCAGCTGAGAACAACATTGCAGCTTTCTGCCTCTATATAAATATAGAACTGTGGAACAAGAGGGAGTGATTTGGCATAATTATTATAAAGTCCAACTCCAATTTCACTTGCAACTTTGTAAATCGGGAGTATCTCCCCGAAATCAAGATGCTAACCTGAACTTAGTTACAGTTGCAGAAAGCTGGGAGGACTGACTGAGGGAGTTAGTCCCCTCCTTGTATCCTTCCCTAAAAAAGCATTACTGGCCACAGCTGGAAGCATGGAAGGCTAAATAGAGTTTCTGGTTTACCCATTGGGTTTTTATGCCATATTCAGTGAACCTAAACAAACTGGTAGACTACATGGAATTCTACTTATTGTCCCAGATTTTTAAAACCCAATGCAACTTAGGAATTTATAGAAGTGAAATAAATCATTAGTGTTCACACCTCTGATCTTCTACACTAGAGACTACTCCTAAAATGGTAAGTGATGCCTGCCAGATTCTGAGTGATAGCTGTATAAATACAAAGATTGGAGTTATTAGTACTGTAGCCTACTCCAGATTTCTACTGAAATGTCAAAGAACAAAAACTTCTTGCGAGAAAAACAGAGGTCTGATCACTTGCAGAGCAACTAAACTTAAAGGTTAAAAGTACGCATCACCAGAACATTTACCTCTCTTGTACCAGGGTCCGGAACTTCCCTGGATTGGTGGAAAGGAGCTGCTTTGCTTCCTCAAAGCCAAGCTGTACTGGATAATATCCCCCACTGAATGGGTTATGACACGAAGTTTGGTCAGACCCCAGATCAACTAGCAGCTCTCCTGTGGTGTCCAGCTCATCTACTAGCCTCTCCCTGGGGAAGACAATGAATGGAGTGTTTGAACAGAAGCTGTGGTTTCACATTCTAGATCCTCTTCTTCCATCCCAAGAGGTTGTTTATAAAGATATATTCTTGGCAGGCTAAGTCTTTGTTTTAGCAGTCAGGAGGTGGGGAATGATGGTGATGAAGATTTAGGTGCAACTTTCATGCTTCACATTTACCTGTGCAGGAATGCTGACAGGTGAGACAAATGCTAGCATGACATAGCAGTCTTACTGGTCAGTCTCGACCCTTGGTATATGGTATAACAGCAAGATTTGCCATTAGATAAAGCCTCAGGAGTGCCAGAATTACTATCCATCATTTGATTATTTTTATTCAATCAATACCTCAATAGTTCTATTCTTCACTGAAGTTGAAGGTGTTTTCTTGCTATCCAATTAGCGAAAGGTTAGAAAGAAAACAATAAATTCTTTCGTGATCCAAGGAAGAATCTTAGGCATTTCTTTTCCTTAGAAATCCATTGTTCCATAAGGAAAGAAGGTGCATAGGAAGAAGCTGGGAACCAGAACAAAAGGATGAAGACCCCTCTTTTGACAATACAGTTTTTCATGAGCTTCTAGAGTAATGAACTCTGCACTAGGTTTAATGCTTTTCTCTTCGAAGTCTGGGAACTGATTCCAGGTTGACTAACAAGGAAGTGTATTAATATATATATATCTCCATTATTCATATACACTACTTACCATAGATCTACCACATTCCCATGGTAACCCAAACTAAGAGCAATTTTGTTCCTTCTTGCATCTCTAGAATAGATTAAAAAGATTGGTTGAAGAAAATGCACCTCATGTAATTCCATCTTGCAATGTACAAATCATATACAGAGTCAAACCCAGCAAAAAAGTCTAGATGTGTTTTCCAGCACTCATCTAGGCAACAAATTTTTCAACCTTTATGTAATTGTTAATCATTGACTCCAGAAAGCTTGAGTGATGCCTCGTGTAATGTAATTGCTCTATGTATATTCATGAAACTGAAGACACATTTAACATATGTAAATGATCTGAAGCATTGGTAGTGGCTTGCAGCAAGCATTGGTAGTCACTAATAATGACTGCTGATGCCTGGAAGGGTGGATTCACATTCAAAAGCTGACCTGTAATAAGAAGAGATGTCCCTCAATCCCTTCTATATGCACACTAAAATGGCACAACGCAGAAAGATGAAGTGAGGATTAGGAAGCAGAGAAACTCACTGAATTATGTTACAAGTCATACCTAAGGCGAGCAATACAATGGTCCAGGTTGTTAGAGATTTCCATCAGCCATCCCTGCTTGTGACGTTTCAGAAGTGCTGCTTCATCAACCTAAGAGAAATATCAGAGATCTTAAAAATCCTGTTGTCCCTGTCCTGTCACTTTTATCTTTATTTTTTCAATTAGTCTGCAAGAAAGAGTAGCAAATAGGTAAAGGGAAATAGCCCTGCCTTGGCCTTAAGAATATGGAGGAATTGTTCAAATACTTATTTTTCACCTCTGATTTTTTTTTACTCCAGGCTTGAAGCAAGAAAAACTTTGATAAATCACTTCCCAAAGTATTTTACAAACCAAAAATCACTAAAATTGTACAAGACTTAATATTTTTCTGCCAATTTTAATCTTATTGTTTCTTTTCATCATTATATTGAAAAAACGAAAGCCAAAATGTTTCAAATTTTTTTTCAAATCTGGCTATTTTCTGTGAAAATAAAATTTCTGTTTAATTAAGGAAATATTTTCTTTGATCAGCTCAGAGAGAGAAATTTCTACCACACTGCCCAGGATGAAGCAATGGTTTGTTGAATAAAATTGACCCTCAGTTTCGTTCTTTGACTGCTGGTTGAAAATCTCAACCATATATGGAAAAGTAAGGAGGAAAGCATTTTCTTGTCCCAGCTGGCTAATGCCTCTGAAAAATGAAATGGATCAAAACAAAACTATGTCTTTAATTCCCTCTTGTTTGAACTTTGAAGCTCCAAACAAACTCAGTCCCAAATCTGTACTGTCTTCTGGGCTCAGCTTCTGTGTGTGCCAGTGTATATACGCAGAAGAGACAGCTGGATAAAAATATAAGTGGCTAGACAAACTGTGAAGCCTTGGGAACAGATTCCATATTAATGGTTCAATGTGAAAACTTACACATTATTAAGACTTTTATAATGAGCTATCAGTGTCATAAAACAAGTGGCAAAATTAATTCAAGCCAATTCTCTGCGGTAGCAACAGATTTAAACACCCACAGTGGTGTGTGTGCGTAAGAACATGTAACCTGAGTATGTTCTAGTATTTCATTAAAGCATTTTTACGTCTTTATGACCCACTCCCATCATTTGTGTTCTATTATTTCTCATTAACAAATTATTTATATGTAAATTAAGTACGTTCCATATTCAGGAGTTGCTTGAACACCAGGAAGCCTTTTCTTTCCTAATTAGCATGAGAAATCTCCCATCATTTCCCACATCAATAATAAAGACTATCCACCAAAACCCCCAGATTATGATAATATCGATGTCACTGCCAATGGAATTATTTAATAAAGTCAGGTGCCGTGGGGGACAGCGTCTCTAGGAGTTATTTAAATCAGCACAGCAGGAAAGATATTAAATGGTCCGTATGAATTACAGGAATTGGGTTCATTTAAAGCTCAGTGTAACACAGATCAGTTCTATTTAAATCTGTTACCACATCTTACATATTTTACTTCAGACCTCTCTGACAATCTTTCAGACTTGCTAGCATGCTGAAGAAAACTAGCTTCCTTTGAACCACACTTTCAAAAATATGCTCGTCTTTTGATGAGCATCTCAGTAGTTTAAAAAATTGCACAAACGTGATGAGCTAATGTCCACCTCCAGTGTAACCCTAGAGAGCCTAGTGCAGCTCAGAGCAGGTAGTCTGGCCCTCCACACAATTATTTCATAAAATTGCAGTCTGCTTTGTGTCAAACAGAAGAGGTAAAAGACTTGCACCATTAATCCCTTCTGTCTGAGCTTCACAAGCCCTGGCTGACAAAGTGACATCTCTTGCACAATTCATCAGTGTCATTAGCATAAATAGTTCCTTAAATAAATAATGTGTACATATATATAGCTATCCACATGTGCTCCTGAGGTTCATTTCCAACAAAGATCATCTCACAGGAGATAAAAACCAGGCGATATTCAGTCTCCTGAACAAAAGCATCTGCAGCCGTAGAGATGAAAAGGACAAAGAACTGCTGTGAATAGCTTTCACTGGAGTCTTTCCTTTGTGTTCTAGCATTTGAAAGATCATGACAACAGAGTAGAAGTCTGAATAAAGACAATTTGTTCAATAAAAAATTGAATAAATTTATTTAATCTTCAGGGAGTACCTGATGAGATCTCAGATACATGCTAAACTCATCTGCTAACAAAACCACTTTTGCACCATCATTGTAAAACAGATGAAACTCTAACCTCGCATGAATAAGACCCAAGCTAGCCAGAGCAGGTCAGATTTGCTGCATGCCATGTGGGCAATGTGACCTATTATGTTCTGAAGTTTAACTATAATTACCACAGGTCAGATGATTGCAATATTCTTACCCTTTTTATTGCAGCAAGTGACATGTCTACAGCAGAGGTTTGCCAGCTAAATCTTTGTGTTGGTGACTTTGGCTGGGAAGGCTAATCTCCCACTGGACTTTAGTTCTCAAAATCTTTCTTCCTCTGGAGCAGTAACAAGAGCTTATCACCTGCAGATAGTCTAAAGAGCTCAGTGCATTTTGGTCAGTCCTATATCTGCTCCACCAAGAATGTTTCCCCAGTGTATTGAATTCAAAGGTAGTCAAGAGGAAAGAAATGCATGGAAGTGTTTATTCTCAATAATCAATATCATTAAAGTTACTCACTACCATTTTCACAGAATTGCAGAGCAACATTTTCTGATGAAAAATTGTTGCAGTGTTTTTGTAGTTCATACTTTCATCTGATTTGTTAGAACAGAACCCTATGATAAGCGTAATAGCTGAAAAATGCAGGTATCAGGAGAACCTAATGTTACTTTTTTATACGAAAATGTACTTCACTCAAAAAACTTACAGGTGTATATACTCACCAGGAATATGATAGTGTTCTGCATTATGTATGATACTCAAGGATATCTGGGGATCCAGTGGATCTTATCATACACTATTCCAACTGCTTGGACAAGGCAGTCTTTGAATCACAGAACCTTGTTAGATTCTCTTTGTTTACCAGAGGAAATAGCTGGGCTATTTTAGCATATTTGGAACAAAGAAATGTTACATCAGGATGAAGGACTCTCTACAAAGAATATACGCTGTGCGTGAGCTTCAGGGAACAGGGAAAATGGTACTACAGAACTTCTCCCCCATCAGCATTTTCGCTTAGCAGAACTCACACTTATTGCCTACAAACTGGAATTCCCCTAAGTGCTTCTAATTAGCCTCACCACCTTCACACTGAAGCCAACTTTAAAAATCCCAATTTTATAAAATCCTATTGACTTCAAAGAATCACAACACCAAGCAACTTTGTTAGTCCCAAACCTTGATGAGTGAATCATATCAACATTTTTAAAAGGTACTTTCCATTGCACCCAATAATAGTGCCAGAGGCATTAAAGATTAATTGTAATGCAACAAACACCTTTTCAACATAGACTTTTTTGGCACAAGACGGTGCAGCTCCCATGGGAGTCACCTGCAGAAGCTACACCCTTTCACACATGAAATGAGGGTCGCTCAAGCTCTGAGAAGGGCTCATCTGATGGCATCATGCCGCATCATTTGTGAAGCAATCAGAAGACTTTACAGTCTATATCTTTACATTCTGATACAGTGATTGAACAAACAGAGGGTGGAATAGCAGTGAAAAAGGCTCAGCAATGACAAGGACAGACAGATCTTAGAAGAGTATCTTTTTTTGAGTTTGGCTTCTCAGGGTTACTTGAGGAACATGTCAGATCAGGAGAACCAGGGTTCTGATTCAGCACATGAAGCAGAAATGACAAAAAGAAAGAAGCATTGTTGCTCTTACCTCTGCAATGATCCCCACACATCCAGCAATGACTGCAGCCTTTGCCTGAGCCCCACTCATCCCTCCAAGACCAGAAGTAACAAATACCTTTCCGGACAGGTCTTCTGCCTTCAAGTATCGACGGCCTGCATTGAGTACTGTAAGCTGAACACAATACAATACAGCAATTATCAGGAGCTGTTTTTCCTAGAGTCCCTTAAATTTATAGATCTTCTGTCCCTTTTGCAAACAGAGTGGAACTCGGGGGTCTTTGGGACCATGAAACTGTTTTAATGTTTTAAGACAAAAACATGTTACAAAGTGATGTTATGAAACCCTCTGTCCTGATAATGCTGATTTCTCTCACCATGAAGTAGAATAGAATAACCAGTGGTTCCCAACACGCTGCTCTTGTGGCATAGAGACCCATTCAGGATGGCTGCAAAAGACAGCTGAGGAAAACAGCTAAGAAAACAAGCTAAGAAAATGTTTTTATCTAATGCATTTGGTCAATTCATATTTCACTTATTGTAGCTAGATATGAGCTCAGATTGAGACCTTGATTGCAGATTCCTTTAGGTCTGTGTTCTGGATAAGAAGCTGTGGACTGAGTGGAAGGACGCTAATTTTTTAAGGAACAGGCAATGAGAATTTCTTTGGCAGCCAGAAAATCCTCTCACAGCGATCCATTCCACTCCAGTCTCCAGCCACCTTGGGGATACCCTCCCCCCAGTAGATACTGACAATTAGACATTTCCCTAGTTTCTTACCACAGTCCCATGGACTATTCCCTGAGGCCCAATGTAGCAGTAGCTCCCTGCAGTCATCTGACCATACCTAGCAATAGCAACGAACACAGTGATACCACAAGTTACTCAGGCTGGAATGAATTCTGTACACATCTACATAAGTTTCCAGTATAACCAAAAAAAAAAAAAAAAAAAAAAAAAAAAAAAAA